>Ga0182484_11342_pt1 | contig 15653 bp, 12 predicted proteins | sample TergutMp193P3_FD_120831 | JGI IMG/M metagenome (GOLD analysis project Ga0182484, IMG submission 120831) | reverse complement strand
AAAAAAAAAAAATTAAAAAAAAAAAAAAATTTTTTTTTTTTTTTTTTGTTCCTTTTTTTTTTTTTTTTTTTTAAAAAAAAAAGAAGGGGGGGGGGGCCCCCCCCCCCCCCCCCCCCGCGAATTTTGCGGTTTTAAATTATAAAATACTTTTAACGCATTTTTTCCAATTCTTTCTTTTGAAAATCAAACGCGGTTTTTTGTCGCGTTTTTTCAATATGGTATTTCAAAAATTAAAACATCAAAAGGAAGGGGGATGTTATGAAGAAATTGTTGAAAAAAATCTTTAAATCGTTTTGGTTCGAATTTTGGGGTAGAACGCCTTTATACGGTTTTGTAAAAACACGCTGCCAGCGCAATGACGACGAAATTGAACTTAAAAGCCGATTGAACAATCCCTTGTATTTGGAACGTTTTGGATTTAAGGTATATTCGGAAAACGACGAAGACGGCATAATAGAAGAAATTTTTAACAGGATTAAAACAGTTAGCAAAACTTTTGTCGAGTTCGGCGTCCAAAACGGACTTGTAAGCAACGGACATTATTTACTGCACAAAGGATGGAAAGGACTATGGATAGAAGCCAAAGGAAAATCTGTAAACGAGATACGGCGATTATTCAAAAAACCTATTGACGATAAAAGATTGACTATTATTAATAGTTTCATCACAAAGGATAATATAAATAACATTATTGAAGAAAAAGGGAAAATCAGCGGGGAAATTGACCTGTTGAGTATTGATATTGACGGTAATGACTATTGGGTTTGGGAAGCAATTAAATGTGTATCTCCCCGCGTCGTAGTAATAGAATATAATGCTAAATTTCCTCCAAATTTTGAATGGGTTATGGAATATGATTTAAACCATATCTGGCAAAGAGACGATAAACAAGGAGCGTCGCTGAAATCATTGGAATTGCTTGGCTCAAAATTAGGATATCAACTTGTAGCGACTAACGTAAGGGGTGTAAACGCTTTTTTCGTAAAGCAAAATTTGGCAAACGACTTATTTTTCAAACCGCCTGTCGCAGAAAAGTTATATAATCCTACCCGTTGGACAATGCAATATATAAGCGGACATCCTTCGACAGAATATATAGGCAAATAAATTTGTTTTTCGACGAACGAGTAGATTTTGAGATATAATTTGTTTGCGTGATTTGCGATTGTTGAAGTTGAATTTTGCAAAATTATATTTTACTGAAATTCAAATTTAAAGTAATTACACGAAAAATAATCGAGAATGAAGTTTTTGTGCGAACCGTCCCGTTTTTTTCATAAACTTCTTTTTCGAAAACGACATTTTTGTCAAATATAAATAAAAATTAACTAACGCTAAATCCTAAAATTTTCAAATCTTCGGCAAAATTTTTTGGAACGTTTTTTATTGTATAATGACTAAATTCCAATCTTTTGCGATAATTTTGACGTAAATTCTTAAATATTGTTTTTCGTTCGGCAACGTTTTCTTCGCAAAAAAGTTTCTCAAAATTTCGCGAATCGTCGTCTATCGGACAACATTTAAGCAAAATGTCGCAAATATTATTTTTATATTCAATAATTTCGTTTTCAATTTTGGCAAAAACTTCGCTTTCAAAATCAAATTTTTTCGTTAAAGAAAAATATTTGCAACACGCTTCGTAAATAATTTTTGTACCGTTAATTTTTCCGTCAAACGAATGACCGGCAATGTGCGGCGTATGAAAAATGCTGTTTTTCGCCAATTCTACGTTAATATTCGGCTCGTTTGCCCAAACGTCAATAACGCAATTTCTAATTTTAGACAGCGCAATTTCGTCGCAAACCGACCCCCTGCTTGTCTGAATAAACAGCGCGTCGCGTTTAAGTTTTTTGAAAAAATTATCGTCGAGAAAATTTTGCGTTTTGTATTCTCCCGTTGTTGTCAGCGGGACGTGAACGCTAATTATATCGCTGTTTTGCGCAAGATAATCCAAAGACGAAAAGCCGCTAATTCCCCGTTTTTCTAAAATCGGGTCGTTGAGTATGGTTTTTATTCCGAGTTTTTTAAGTATTTTGGCGACTAATCCGCCGATATTTCCCGTTCCTATAATTCCGACGGTCATATTTTTGGGCGAAAGTTGGTTTTTTTCGCAAAACGTATAAATCGACGTTAAAACGTACTCCGCGACGCTTCGAGAATTGCATCCGATTGCCGACGAAAAACCGACGTCGTTTTCTTCCAAATATTTCGCGTTTATGTGGTCGGTTCCGATTACCGCGCTTCCAACAAATTTGATTTTTGTTCCTGAAAGCAGGTTTTCATCGACTTTTGTTGCGGAACGAATAATCAAAACGTCAAAATCGCGAATATTTTCGTTTATAATTTCGTCTTGGTCAAACAATTTCACGTCGCCGAGAGTCGAAAACGCCTCTTTGGCAAATAATATATTTTTGTCCGCCGCTATTTTCATTTGTGTTTCTCCAAATTTTTATACGCGAGAAATATACTATATCGCCAAACGATAAAGCGCGCATACAAAAATATAATGACTGAAAAAGCGGAACAAGACGGTTGAATATCGACGGAATTATACATTTTATAAATGGCGCTTTGTATTTTATGAAAAAACGAGTAAATAAATGAGTAAAATTAACTACTTGTTTTTTTATTTAACTAGGATTGAACCTATATTTTCATTAAAAGTTTCTAATTATATTTTTTCGACAAACGCACAAAATATCGGGAAAATCATAAATTTTGAAAAATTATTCGTTTTATTTGTAAAAAATTTGCAATTTTTTGGGGAATTAACGTATTTTTCGGAAAAATTTTTATAAAAATTAGGAGTATGCGTAAAAATGGCAAATAAAAAAGATTATTACGAGGTATTGGGCGTTTCACAGGACGCAAGCGGAGACGATATTAAAAAAGCGTACAGAAAACTTGCTGTGCGCTACCACCCCGACAAAAATCCAAACGACCCCGAAGCGGCTGAAAAATTTAGAGAAGCGACCGAAGCGTACGAAATATTAAAAGACGACGCAAAACGAAAACAATACGACCAATTCGGACACGCGGCGTTTGACGGCTCGTCGGGCGGATTCGGCGGCGGATTCGGAGACGGTTTCAGCGGAATGGATTTGAGCGACGCGCTTAAAGCGTTTATGGGCGACTTTGGCGGCGACTCGTTTTTAGGCGATATTTTTGGAAGTTCATACGCGGGAAAACGCAAAAAACACGGAACGGTAAGCAGAGGCAAAAACGTCCAGATTAAACTTCCTTTAACGCTCAAAGAAATGCACGACGGAGTAGTGAAAATCATAAAAATTCGACACAAAATCGAATGCGAACAGTGCGGCGCAAGCGGCTCAAAATCGGGAGTGTATAAAAATTGTCCGCAGTGTAGCGGAAGCGGAAGAAGCCGCAAAGTAGTTCAGTCGGTTTTTGGACAAATGGTGCAAGAAACCGTTTGTCATAGATGCGCGGGAACTGGAAAAGCGGTCGACGACCCCTGCAACGCCTGCGCGGGAACGGGCGTCGTTTCGGGCGAAGATAAAATTGAAGTTAAAATTCCCGCAGGAGTCAGCGAAGGAAATTACATAACCGTCGAAGGAAAAGGCGACAAGGGAGTAAACAACGGCGATTCGGGCGATTTGGTCGTAATAGTTATTGAAAAAGACGATTCGATTTTTACCCGACACGGCATAGATTTGATTACGGAAATGGAAATTTCGTTCAGCGAAGCGGCGCTTGGATGCGAGCGAATGATTGAAACGTTTTCGGATAAAATTAAAGTAAAAGTTTCGGCGGGAACGCAAACGGGCAAAGTTATGAAAATCGCGGGTCGCGGAATGCCCATTCTTCATAACGAAAAAACCAAAGGCGATATTTTGATAAAAATTTACGTTAAAACTCCCGAAAATTTGTCGAAAGAAGAGAAAAAACTTTTTGAAGAATTGCAGTTGCTCGAACAAAAACCGAAAAGTTTTTTCCATAAAATAATGAATTTGGGACAATAAAAACAAAAATTGCCGTGAAAAAAATTATAGCGATTATAATTCTGCTTTTTGCGGCAAAAATTTTTTCTCAAAGTCCGCTTGAATACGAAATTTTGGGAACTCTGCCGCACAATCCCGAAAATTTTACGCAAGGACTTTTAATTATCGGCGATAATATTTACGAGAGTACGGGGTCCGTCGGGCGCGGAAGTTTTGTAATACAAATAGACAAAAAAACGGGCGAAGAAGTGAGAAAAACCAAAGCGGACGGCATTTTCGGCGAGGGCTTGGCGTTTGACGGCTCTATGCTTTGGCAGTTGTCGTGGCAGGAAGAAAAAGCGTTTGTTTATAGCGTAAATTCGCTAAAAAAAGTCGCGGAAATTCCATATAAAGGCGAGGGTTGGGGACTTACTTTTATTCCAAAAGAACGAATTTTTGCGATGTCGAACGGAAGCGAACAAATAATTTTTCGCGACCAAAATTTTAACGAAATCGGTAAAATCGACGTAAAAATGAATAAAAAATTTATAGACAAAATTAACGAATTGGAATTTTGGGGCGATAAAATATTGGCTAATCGCTGGTATAGCGACACGATTTTTGCGATAAACAGACAAAGCGGCGAAGTTGAACATTTTATCGATTTAAGCGACGTGAGAAAATCCGAAAATCCGCGAATCGCCGACGGAAACGTGCTTAACGGAATCGCCGCAATCGATAATGAAACGCTTTTGATTACCGGAAAAAGATGGCGCAAATTTTATATTGTAAAAATAAAAAAATTTTGATTTTTTTGCGCAATAATAGTTTGAAAAAAAGTATTTTCAAATTTATTTTTAAAAAGGAAATTGCATTATGTGGGAATATACTGACGAGGTTCGCGACCATTATTTGAATCCGCGAAACGTGGGGGAAATTGAAAATCCGGACGGATTTGGCGAGGTCGGAAATATTAAATGCGGCGACGCTTTGCGGCTTACTTTTACGCTCGATAAAAACAAAAAAATTAAGGACGCGAAATTTAAGACGTTCGGCTGCGGAAGCGCGATTGCGTCGTCTTCCGTGCTTACGGAAATGGTAAAAGGACTAACTTTGGAAGAAGCCGAAAAAATTACAAACGACGATATTGCAAAAACGCTCGGCGGGCTTCCCGACGCGAAAATGCACTGCTCGGTAATGGGGCAGGACGCGCTTAAATCGGCGATTGAATATTATAGAAGCGGCGGGGAAACGGCAAAAAAAGAGGAAAAATCGCGTTTGATTTGCGCTTGTTTTAACGTTTATGAAGACGATATAATAAATCAAATTCGTCAAAACGGATTAGTTTCGGTAGAGCAGATAACGAATTATACAAAAGCGGGCGGCGGCTGCGGAAACTGCAAAGGCGAAATAGAAAATATTTTGAAACGCGCGCTTTCGCAAATGGACGACGAGCATAATCACGGCGGCGAAAAAAGCGAAAATTCGACAAATTTAGCAAAGAAAAAATTAACGACTTTTGAAAAAATTGAAAAAATTCGCAAAGTGTTAAACGAAGTTGTTCGTCCCGGACTTCAAAGCGACGGCGGCGACTGCGAATTTGTGGATATCGACGGAAACGAAATTACTATAAAATTGCTCGGACATTGCGCGGGCTGTCCGTTTTCTCAGGCGACAGCGAAAGAGTTTATTGAAAAAGAACTGCAAGAAAAAGCGTTTGAAAAGGCGACGGTTGTTGTGGAGTGAATAGAATAAAATGCGCAATTGTGTCAATTACTTTTTAAACAATTTTCATATTGAAAACGGAATTGTTTGAGTAAAAAAACATAAAAATGTAAAAAAAAACATGCATTTTTGTAAAATATTTAGTATATTAATAAAAGGACTTGTTATGAATACTAGATAAAGCCATAATTTTATGGTTGCGAGCTAAATTTTAAGATAAGATCTGAACTATGCTGTTAACTGATACGCTCTTTGACAAATACTGACTAAAGCCATAATTTTATGGTTGCGAGCTAAATTTAAGATAAGATCTGAGCTGTGCTGTTAAGCGATATTAAAACCTGCAAAGCAAATACATAGTTGTTGTATTTGTGTTGTATTCAAGGAAAGGAATTTCTGATGAGAAAATTGAAAACATTTTTTGAAAAGGGGAAATTGTTGATAAAAGGAAGTAAAAAAATCCCCAAACGATTTTACGAAGAAATATTAAATGCGTGTGAAAATTATACGTTTCTTAATACCCATAATATTGACGGATGGGAAAAATTGAACGGATTAAGGAACCCGTTTTACAAGTATGAGTTGAATAACCAATATCGTATTTTATGCACGCCTTGGAAAGAATTTATCGTAATGGAACACACTGATTACGAATGTAAAATAAAAATTTTTAAAAAACAAGGGTACTAATTTTTTCAAAATATGGAAAGAGGTGGGAAAATGGAAGAAATTAAAAATTGCAAAATTCTTAAAGTTGTAACGAAATCGGAAGTTAGAAAAGAAGAATTTTTTCAAGTAATAGAAGAAATGAACAAAAAATGCTACATGAAAGTTGAAGGAGAATCCAAACATGAAAAACGCGACGTTACAGGACTTTTTTCAACGGATAATTGGCACGGAAGATTTTTTGTTAAGAAAAATGAAAATTGCATTCTTGTTATACATCATCAAGGACATGACAAAGAATGTAATAATACTAACAATGGTTGGTTTCCTGCCAATTTTCGGTTTTCGTTTAACAATGGTCAATCTACTTTTGACGTCGTTGATTTTTTTACATACGCCTATAAATATTATTATACAAAAAATACGGGAAATTCCGACAAACAATATAAACTTGCAAGGTTGGATGAAATTGAAAATGAATCGGTTGCCGAATTGCAAAATTTACCTGCAAAAGAAAAAAACCGCATTGAAGATAACGCTCTTAAAGTAAAACATGAAGGACAATTTATGAACAATCTTCATATAAAATTTTTAGGAGCGGCGGGAACGGTAACAGGTTCTTGCACATTACTTGAATATGTTACAAACGGACAAGAGCGTTATTATTTAGTAGACGCAGGAGAGTTTCAAGGAGAAAATTATTATAAAATACAAGAAAAAAGAAATTCCGTTTTGAAAGATATGTCTATAAAAATAGAAAAAATTTTCATTACTCACGCTCACCTTGACCACATAGGAATTCTGCCGGATTTGATTGAATGGGGATTTGACGGAAAAATTTATTGCACAAAAGCAAGCGCAAAACTTATGATTCCAATGTTAACGGACGCTTTAAAGATAAAAAGAAAACCCGATTCTGTTTTGCAAAATATGAATATTGTCGAATTGGGCGACAACGATATTATTGAAATCGCAAATGGTTTTACCGCTAAAATTTTCTTTAGTTCGCATATCTTGGGCGCTTGCGGATTTACCTTTACGTGGCAAATTGAAGATAATGCCCAAAAAAACAGCAATTCAATATGTTTTACGGGTGATTTGGGGGCAACTTGTAAAAGTTATCAGACCAATATTTTATTAAAACCGCAGGAAATTCCTGATTTGAGCAATTGTAATAAAACTTACGTTGTTACGGAATCAACGTATGGTCTCCGTACTCGCGATAACAAAAAAACAATTTGGCAAGACAGAATTCATAAGTTGGCAAAGATTATCATGGATAGACTGTCAAAAGGCGGAAGAGTAATTATTCCCGCGTTTGCTTTGGACAGAACGCAACAAATTCTTTTTGATTTGGCTTATATTATAAATAAAGACATCGAAGGTTTTAGAAATTTTTTATTATCTTATTATAAAAAACAGGAAGCGGAATATAAAGAAGAAGAAAAACCCCATCCGATTTGTGTGGCGTCGCCTCTTGCCGTTGATATCAACAAAGTATATAAAAAAATGCTTTTAGAACAAAAAGAAAACGACTTTGAATATTTATCAAAAGAATTTGTTAAGAAGTTTTCGGAAATAGATATTAATAAATTATGCAAAGCAACGTTATTTGAGCGTCCGTCGGATTACGGAATGATAGTTATTGCTTCTTCCGGAATGTGCGATAATGGCAGTATTGTTTCTATTTTAAAAAATTTGATTCCGGAAAAAAACATAACGGTTATCCTTACCGGATATATGGCGGAAAATACAAACGGGCGAGTATTGCAAGATAAAAAAGGCGAATTAAAATTTAGCGACGATTGTAATATTCCTTTCGCAAATATTAAGTGGCAAATTGAAGATATGGGAAAGTATTACTCCGGACACGCCGACCAGGAACAAATAATAGCGTTCTTGAAAGAATCTTTAAAAAGTTTACCGAATACAAATATTTTTATAAATCACGGAGACAGGGAAAGCAGGGAAGGTTTATATGTTGAATTAGAAAAAAAATTAGCAGGTACAAAAATTTTTATACCGCAATTTGAAGATAACTATGACCTTAACAGCGCCGAACGTATATCTGAAAACGATTATTCCCCGCAAGGAGATAAAAACATAAGAAAATTGAAAGTAAAATTTCTGGGAACGCCGCAATGGAATAATTTGCAAGAACACGAAATATTAAACGATATGAACGACTACTGTCTTATTAATATTGATTGTCTATCAAACGGCGGTAAAGACGGAAAGCATGAAAAAGATATTATGGCAAATTTCAGCACAAAAAACAGCCATGGCGATATTTTTATAGCAAACAGCGAGTTTGGCGGACTTATAAAAATAAATATGGCAAGTTGTTTTAGCCGCCCTCACAAAGATCTTGACGACGCTGAAAAGAATTGGTTTCATCTTCCATTTATATTTGGAACGGATCTTGACGAAAATACGGAAAATATTAAATTGCTAAAAGACATTTACGCTTTTCAGGAAGAAAAATGCGATAATAAAAAAATTATAAAAATTGAAAATCGTACCGATAACGCGTTTGAATTTATAGAATTTTATAGAGAATTAAAAGAAAATTGTCATATTCAACTGCCGAGCGAATATAACTGTGACTCTTTAAAAAAGATTCAAATTTCCGGCTATGTTATAACAAAAAATTATAACGCAATTTTTGAAGTTACCGATATAAATATAATGGTTATTACAAAAATTTCCGACAAAAATGCAATTAAACATGAAGAAGATTATATTAAGCCGTTTAAACCGGATTTTTCATTCCATTTGAAAAAGCGAACGAAAAATATCAATTTGATTGGCGAGTATATAAAAAATATTGATAATTATCAAAAACCTGAAAATAACATCAATCGCATATCTGTTTTTATTGAAGGCGAATACGTTATAAACAGTATGAAACTTCTTAAAGACAAACCCAATAACGAGATTGTCAGGAAAGACGATATTGTTTGGGAAAATATTATAAAATATATCGTAAATAAAGACAAGTTGGTAAATGTTTATTATTACACGGGAGAAATGGGTAAAGAAATAAAAGCAAATACTGCCGACATGCAAAAATCTTTTTTAGAAAATTTAAAAGAACAATTACCAAATATAGAGATTCGATTAGTTAAACTGGAAGAAAAACATACAAACGACAAATATATTAAAGGGAATTTCAAACAAGACCCTACCGCTATGGTTTCTATTGTTTCCAAAGATATGCAAGAAGGGGCTATCAACGATTTATACGACGAAGCGGTTTTAATAACTAAAAGCAATAAATTTAAAGATATTGTATTGAATATCCAAAATTTGGGTAAAAAAGCAAAACTGTTTTCGTTTGACAGATATTATAACGAAAACGTAAAAAGAGATTTAAGCCCCGAGGATAGTTTTGTTAAGATATTTAAAGGCGGTCATATAGTTTTAGATTACAAAAAATGTAAAGCCAACCATTTTTGGTATTCCGATAAACAGGAATTAATCGAGTTATTTATAAACAAGCCGTTTGAAACGCAAAAAACCGACGATGAAAAAACAGTAATCAAATCGGAAGAAATAAATTTGATTCCGGAAAAAATTTTATCAACGGATGAAACAACGCTTTTTTCAAATATTCCCGTTTCGGAAAATACGGCGACAAAAGATTCTGAATTTGAGTTGTATGATTATAAATTTGAATACGGTATAAAATATAAAAGGTTCACTATAACTTTACCCGATGGCGGAAAAATTACAATTAAAAAAGACGATACTATTGATTCCGACGTAGATTTATTAAATTCTAATATTGCAGGAAAAGAAAATTACAAACGATTAAAGGATTATCCTTTATTACTCTCATCGGACGAAAATAAAATATGCGTTTATTTTATGGAATACGGCATGGAATTTTCGTTTGAAAAATAGTCGGGAAACATTCCTGAATCTATAAAAACAAAACGAATATTAAATATATCCGCATTTCCCTGAAAAATGTACTATATTTATTATGGAAACGGGGCAAAAAGCAAGAAAAAGGATTTTTTGAAAAATCTGAAACATATTGGAGGTTCGTATGTTAAACAAAAAAACGTCTATAAACGGGAAACTTGTTCGCCTTATAATCGTGTTTATCGCAGGATACGCGGTGTTTGCGGCGTTTGCGTTCTATACGCTCGATACTTTGAGAATTCACGGCAAAATGTATAAGGATATTATTTTGGCAAAGGACTTAATCGCCGACATTTTGCCGCCGCCAAGATATATTATAGAATCCTATTTGACCGTTTTGCAAATGATAGACGAAACCGACGAAACCGAATTTGCAAAATTTGAAAACGATTTGAAACGTCTTAAATCCGATTTTGACGAACGCAACGAAATCTGGATAAAAGAACTTCCCGAAGGCGAAATGCGAAAATTTATGCTGGTAGGAACGTATGAGCCGGCGATAAGATTTTACAAAATCGTAAACGAAAACTTTTTGCCCGCGATTAAAGCGAACGATTACGAAAAAGCAAAACAAATTTTACTTACCGATTTGAAAAGAGAATACAACGAACATCGCGTAAGTATCGATAAAGTCGTCGAAATGGCGACAGAAATGCACGAAAATACGGAAAAGTTGGCGGACGAAAAAATCGTTCTCGACACAATTTTAATGATTATTATCGCGTTTGTGATTATAATTTTCATTATTGTTTTTAACACGTCTATATGCAGTTCCATAACAAAACCGTTAAGAAAAATCATAGACGGTTTTGTCGGCGCGGTAAATAAATTGAGTTATGAATCAAAGGAAATTGCTTCGGCAAGCAACGCAATATCCGACGGCGCAAACGAACAAGAAGGAATTGTGGAAAACGTAAATACCGATATTATGAACAGAATAAACACAGTGGCGAAACAAAATTCCGAAAACGTAAAAAGCGCCGAAAAATTGGTAGAAGAAACCGCGACGCAAGCCGCAAAATCCAAAGAAGTTATGGAAAATTTATCAAACGCCGTAAAAGAAATTCAAAAAAGTAGTAACGAAACGGTAAAAATTCTAAAAGACATTGACGAAATCGCGTTTCAAACAAATTTACTCGCCTTAAATGCGGCTGTGGAAGCGGCTCGCGCGGGAGAAGCGGGCAAAGGATTTGCGGTCGTCGCCGAAGAAGTGAGAAATTTGGCGCAAAGAAGCGCCGAAAGCGCGAAAAAAACGGCGCAACTTATAGAAAATTCGCAAAAAAGTTCTATTCACGGCGTAGAACTTACGGAAGAAACGCTACTTATGATTTCGGGCGTGCAAAAAAAAGCGGACAATTTAACCGAAGTAGTTCACGAAATTGCAAAAAATTTGGGAGAACAAACAAGCGAAATCGGAGAAGTAAATCAGGCGATTTCGCAAATGCAAAATATTACGCATTCAAACGCGGCGGGAGCGGAAGAATTGTCGGCTTCTTCTCAGCAGTTGGCGGTTCAGGCAAGCACGACAAACGAACATCTTGCCGATTTAATTGAAGTCGCGGACGGCGAAGTCGCAAAAGACGAATATCTGCAAAAATCGGGCTTAAACGAATTTTCGGGCGAAGACGTTTATGTGGATATGGACGCGGGCGAAGAAATTATGGACGATGAAGAAGAAAGAAAATCTTAATCTAACTATCTCAAACGTATTATTTTATTTTTTCGCAACGCAAATGCGTTAGATATTTTGTTATCGTTTCGTAATGTTTTTTTACCCAGAAAGTTTTCTTTGTTTGCGGCGGAATATTTTCGTATTCGAGCGCGGCTAAATTTGCAATTTTGCACGCTTCGTCTTTTTTGTTTTCCAAATCAAAAGCAAATATTAAAGAACTTTTTGCAGACAACATATCGGAATAATTTTTCGGATTTCTGCCTTTGGAAATTTCGTATAAACGATTTGCCGCAGTTTTTATTTCTTCCGTATTTTTTTTATCAACCGCGATTGTTTGCGCCGCTCGCAACATCATAGTATTATTTGGATATTTTTCAAAAAACTTGTCGATAATTTTTTGCGCTTCGTCCCATAATTTTTGTTCCTGCAAAACCCAAATATACGAAAGCGACAAATAAAGCGACGTTTCGTCGTTTGTCGAGACCGCGCCGCGCATTTTTTCAAGCGCGATATTAAATTTTTCGGTTTTCGGCGATTTGTTAAAAAGGGTAATTTTGTAATATTCCGCAAGTCCAAGCGCGAAATTCGCTTCGTTTGCGTATTTTCCGTTTGTAAGTTTTTCCCACGATTTTTGCGAATCGTTCATTTTTGCAATTCCTTTAATATACGAATTTCTTTTGAGCAAGATAGTGCCCGAAATTCCTTCCAAAATCGCTTTTCTGTATAATTTAAGCGACTCGTCTTTTTGTTTTTCGTTTATTTTAAGCGCGTTTTCGCAATTTGCCAAAACCGTTTTTCCTGCGGGAGTTTCGTACGCTTCGTAATCTACTAATTTGGAATACGAAATTTGAACCGCGAAAAACGCGCTGTCTTCAATATTTTTTGCGGCGGGTTTTTTCTCGTAATTTTGCGACAAAATAATCGAAGTCGCGCGCGTTTCCTGCGCAAAAATAATATTAAAAGAAAAGAAAATCAAAATTGCAAAACTAATAATTTTCAAAATAAAATCTCCGAAATATATTTTTTTGCGTATAAAATAATAAAAAGTAATGTGGAAAATACCGCAAAAGCACATTTTCTTTTATTATTTTCCCATTTGAATTTACAAAAATATTTCAAAGAATTGGAATTATAAAAACAGTGAAAACGAAATTGCTTTTACCGTCTCAAATCGACGAGGCGGCGGATTTTATAAGAAACGGAAAATTGCTGGCAATTCCCACCGAAACGGTTTACGGACTTGCGGCAGATGCTTTTAATCCGATTGCCGTCGCTAAAATTTTTGAAGCGAAAGAAAGACCGACATTCGACCCGCTTATCGTACATATCGCCGATTTTGAGCAAATATTTACCGTTGCAAAAATCGTGCCGCCTGCCGCCGAAAAATTAGCGAAAAAATGCTGGGCGGGACCGCTTACTATAATTTTACCAAAACAAAACGAAATTCCCGATTTGGTAACCGCAGGACTCTCCTCCGTCGGAATACGCATTCCAAACAGCGAAATTACTCGCGAAATAATACGAAAATCAAAAACGCCAATCGCCGCGCCTTCCGCAAACCTTTTCGGGCATACTTCGCCGACTTGCGCAAAACAGGTTTTAGACGATTTACGCGGGCGAATAGACGCGATTATCGACGGCGGAGAATGCAAGATAGGAGTAGAATCTACAATAATTTCATTCGTAAATAAAATACCCGTATGTTATCGCTTCGGCGGAATAGAATTAGAATATATAGAAAGCGTTATCGGAAAAGTGGAAATAGCGGGATTTCACGGAAAAGAGGATTTTTCGCCCGGACGAAGTTTAAGACATTACGCGCCAAAAACGCCGCTTTATCTCAACAAAAAAGAAAGCGATTTTTCGCCCGAAACAAAAATCGGTACCATAAATCAAGAAGGCGATTTATACGAAATAGCAAAAAATTTATACTCCGAAATTCGCAACGCCGACGCTAAAAATTGCGACGTAATTTTAGCGCGACTCGTCGAAAACAAAGGAATCGGAATGGCTATAAACGACCGCCTAAAACGAGCCGCCGCAGATTATAAAGATTAACTTTATTTATAACTTTTTTTGCAAGTTGCCGCGCTCTTTTTTGCGTAATTGCCTCGGCGTAAACGCGCATAATCGGCTCGGTATTCGACGAACGAATATGCACCCAGCCGTCGTCGTATATGATTTTTAAGCCGTCTTGCGTGTCTATTTTTTCGTTTGCGAAAACTTTTGTGAGTTTTGCCAAAATTTCCTGCGGCTCTAATTTTTTTATCGAAATTTTTTCTTTAACTATCGGATATTCCTTATATTGCGACGTAAGTTGCGTGATTTTTTTGCCGTTTTTCGCCATACATTCTATAATAAGCGCGATTGCGACAAGTCCGTCGCGAACCATAGAAACCTTTGGATAAATTACGCCTCCGTTGCCTTCGCCGCCCAAAAGAAGATGATTTTCACGAATTGCGTCCACTACGTTTGCCTCGCCGATTTTTGTACGGATAACATTTACGCCGAAATTTTTTGCTACGTCGTCGATAACCATCGAAGTAGAAAGATTTGTCGCGACGTCGCTTTTTTGCTTTGCCAAAACGTTTGCCATAGAAAGCGCCAAAGTCATTTCTTCGCAAATCGCCTCTCCGTTTTCGCCCATTGTCGCCAAACGGTCGCCGTCGGGGTCAAAAGCAAATCCCGCCCAAAAATCTTTTTTCGTTTTCAATAAATTTTGCAATTCGAGCAAATGAGCGGGACGCGGTTCGGGATTATGCACAAAATCGCCGTTTGATTTGCAATTTATACACTCGTATCGCACGCCCAAAGAGTTTAGCAATTCGCCTACCGCGCTACTTGCCGCGCCGTTTATAGTATCGACGGCGACTCTAATCCCAGCGTCTTTTATGAGTTCTACGTCTACGTTTTCGAGTATGGATGAAACGTGCGCCGAAACCGCCGACATTTCAATTCTTTCAGGTTCTTTATCAAAAACTTCAAATTCCAAATCCGACAAATATTCGCCATTGTTATATTTTTCGTAAATTGCCGAACATTCCTGCGCGTTAAGGAGTCGTCCGCTCGAATGAACCGCTTTATATCCGTTATAAGGATTTGGATTGTGGCTTGCCGTAATGATTATTCCCGAATGCGCTTCAAAATATCTTGTCGCAAAGCAGGTTGTCGGCGTGGTCGCTATTCCGATTGATACGGGCGTGCCTCCTGCGGCTCTTATTCCCTGACACAATGCCTTTTCTATCGCGATTCCCGACGGGCGCGTATCTCGTCCGATAATTACGTTTTTTCCGTTGTATATTTTTGTTTGAATATACGCTACCGCCCGAAGCAATTCAGCGCTTAAATCTTCGCCGAATTTTCCTCTTATTCCAGAAACCGACATTATTGGCTTTTCCACAAATTTTTCTCCTTTTTTCTATTAAAAATACTAATTGCCCGCTCAATATCTACAAAATATCCAAAAAATTCAATTCGCAAAGTTTTTCGTCTACGGTGGCGAGTCCGCATTTGTGAATTATGGAAGTCGCCGCTATAATTCTATCGGCGGGGTCGCCGTGCATTTGCAACGCGCCTGATTTTACGGCGATTTCGGGAGTTATCGGCAATAATTTAAGTTTTGGACTTATAAACGCCAAACGAAACCATTCGATAAGTTCGCACGGAAATTCTATTCTGCCTTTTTGAACAAGCATAGATATTTCCCACAGCGATATTGCGGA
>Ga0182484_10003_pt1 | contig 15790 bp, 14 predicted proteins | sample TergutMp193P3_FD_120831 | JGI IMG/M metagenome (GOLD analysis project Ga0182484, IMG submission 120831) | reverse complement strand
CTGCTGGGGACGCAGCGCGTCAAGTTCACAAAAAAGTATTTCGTGGACAAGTACGGATTCGCCGAGGACGAGATTGAGATAGTCGAAAACGCGGGGGCAGTAGCGCCGGAGTTCGCGGCACCCCCGCTCCCCGGCACAGCCGCGCCTGATGACGACGGGCAGGACGCGGTCGATACGGCTGAGGACGGGTTCTCTGACGATGTGCTTATCGCTCAGTCAAACGCCCTTTTAACGCCGTTTGCAGACCTTGTAAACGGCGCTAAAAACTACGATGACGTCCTCGCCGGCATCAACGGGCTTGAACTCGACTCGGCGGCGATACAGGCGACCGCGGAGAAGGCTATTCTGCTTGGCGAGACGTGGGGCAGGCTGGCCGGACGGGAGTCAAAGGGGGCGCCCCGTGAATAGTGTTCTTTTAAAAGCGCTCAAGCTGAAACCCGCCGCCGCTATACAATATATAAAGCGCAAGGGCTACGATGTTTCGTGGAACTGGTTCGACACGTGGAAAGACGCGCACGCCAAAGCCTTCACGGTCGCAAAGGCGTACAACGCTGATGTGCTGCGGAATATCCGTATCTCCGTAGAACACGCCATACAGCAGGGAAAGACGTTCGAGCAGTTCCAAAAGGAGCTCACGCCGCTGTTGCGAGACAACAAGGACGAAAAACAGAGATGGTGGGGCAAAGTAAAGGACGGCGACAGGGAAGTTCAACTCGGTTCGCCGGAGCGCCTGAGAACCATATACAAGACCAACCTGCAAACGGCGTATATGGCCGGACGCTATAAAGGGCAGACCGAAGCCGCCGCCGATATGCCGTACTGGCAGTACATCGCGCAGGTCGACCAGAAGACTACCGACAAGTGCCGCGAGATGAACGGGCGGGTCTTCCGGCACGACGACCCCATCTGGGACTACATGTACCCGCCCAACCACTGGGGGTGCCGCAGCCGCGTGCGTGCGCTCACGGGCCGGATGATGGAGCGGCGCGGGCTTGAGCCGGAAAGTTCGGAGGGGCGCATAGTCGAGCGCGAAACGACGGTCGGCAGGGGCGACGCCGCCAAGACTGTTACGGTCAAGGGCATAGCGCTCGGAAACGGCAATACCTTCTGGGCCGGCCCCGGATGGGACTACAACGCGGGGAAAGCCGCATGGATGCCGGAAGTCGAGAAGTTCCACCCGTTAGACGCGCGGCGGTTTGTGGAGGAAGGATTTAAGGGGCCCGATTATATGCGGTTCTTGGAAGCGCGGGGCAAAATAGGCGGTATGTTGCCGGTGGCGGTGCTGCCGGAAGAATACATGGCGAGTATCGGCGCGAAGACGAACGTCGTCCACATGTCGGCTGATACGCTATGGAAGAACACGGCGCACCATCCCGATATTACGACGGCGGAGTATTTGAGGCTTCAAGAGGTGATAGAAAGACCGCAGGTACTCGCGCAGAACGCAGGTAAAACTCAGATTTCGGCGATTATGGATATTGACGGGAAGCCGTATTTCGCGGTGTTGAAGTCCGCAAATGGGGGGAAGGAACTTTTTTTACAGTCGTTCAGACGAACGGATGATAAGGCGATTCAAGGACTAAAAAAGGATACAAAACAGTGGACGATATTAAAAGAATGACTCAGGGTAGGGACTCGGATTCCCCTACATAGGGCACTACGCTTTACAGCGGGCCTCGGCACCGAGATTCACCGTGGTCGCCTGAGTCACTTATAATATAAGTAAGGAAAATGAAAAATGCAAGAAAAAATTAATTTTGACAACATCTACTGCATGGACTGCTTAGAGGGCATGAAAGCCATCCCGGACGGGTCGGTGGACATGGTTCTGTGCGACCCACCCTATGGGGTTACGGGGCTTTCGTGGGATACACAACTCCCCATACGCGAGACCTTTAAAGAGGTTCGCCGGATTCTGAAAAAGGGTGCCCGAATGTTGTTTTTTTGTGTACAGCCGTTCACATCATCGTTGATACAGGGGAATCTTATTGATTTTTCGCACATGCTCTACTGGAAGAAAGACCGGCCAACACGCCACCGGAGCCTTGGGCGCGTGCCAATGCGCCTAATCGAAGAAATCGCGGTTTTCACGAATTCGTTGAATGCCGGTGAGCACGAAAATATCAGGCGTTATATGATGGAGCAGTTGCAATTGGCTGGGATCGCCCACCGCAATGTCGATGTTGTATTCAACAACGGCGGCGCGCATCATTGGTTCCGTGATGGTTCGGACTTTCGCATCCCGACCCGCGAAAATTATGAGAAGCTACAATCTACTGGATATTTTTCGCGGCCCTACGACAAAATACGTGCGGAATTTGATGGCGCAAGGCGTGTCCCTGTGTACCGTCGTAGCCAAATAAGGGATGTTTTAGAATTCCCGAGTTGTGATAAAAAAGAACAGGTTGGCCACCCTACCCAAAAGCCCGTAGCCCTTTGCGAGTACCTGATAAAGACGTATTCCAACGAGGGCGATGTCATCTTGGACAACTGCATGGGTAGCGGCACCACTGCGGTGGCTGCGATTAATACGGGGCGCCGGTATATCGGTTTTGAGAATAACGCTGACTTTTACAACGCCGCTGTTAAGAGGATAGAGGAAGCGAAAAAGGCTAAAAACTTCTGAACCGTTCATCATGTTTTCGGGTATCGGAATTGGTATGTTTAGTATGTATGCGGCAATGCCGCATACATACACCGGCATAAAGGAGAGTCAAATGCGAGTATTAGCAAACCCGGGCTGTATCTGCCCCCGGCAGGACCCGCGGGACCCTGTCATCAACGACAGCGTGCCGGTCGAGGTTCCGGACACGTCGTACTACCGGCGGCGGATTGCTGACGGTTCGCTTGTGTACGCGGTCCACGCGCAGCCGGCCCCCGGCAAAAAGGGCGGGAACGACAACGGCAGTAAAAACGGAAAGGGCGGAGACGAATGATTTCGGATTCAATCAGGAGGCCGGGTTCATACTCGGAGATAGTGAAGGGCGCGGCGGGCGGCTTGCCGTCCATGCGTCAGGAGATGCTTATCATCGCGCCGCGGCTTGCGGAGGGCGCGGCGGTTCCGGCGGGCGTGGTGACGCAGGTGTTTTCGGCGCAGGCCGCGGCTGACGCCTGGGGCGCGGGGTCGGTCATGCACCGCATGGCGCTTGCGGCGTTCCGGCAGTACGGCCAGGTATCGCTGACCGGCTGCGCCGTGGACGACAGCCAGCAGGGTACGGCGGCCTCGGCTACGGTCACGTTCACGGGTACGGCGTCGGTAACGGGGCAGGTGTCGCTGTGGGTGGGGGCTGACCGTGTGACGGTCCGCGTGGACAAGGGCGACGCTGCGACCGCGGTCGCCGCGCGGCTGGCGGGCGAGATAACCGCCAACTTCCCGAACCTGCCGGTCAACGCCACGGTATCCGGCTGGGTGCTCACGCTGACCGCGAAGAACAAGGGCACGACCGGCAACTATCTTGGGCAAAAGGGGCTTCCCGTCGTGAGCGTTGACGTGGGCGGCGTCAGCGCGACGGTTACCGCGTTTGCCGGCGGCGCGGGCGACCCCGCCATAGACGGCGCGCTCGCCTCGGTTGCCGGCCGCCGCTACCACCTGATAGCGATTCCCTGGGCGACGGCGGACGCGGCTGCGGCGCTCTCCGAGCACCTGACGGAGGTGTCGAACGAAATTAACCAACTGGGCGGGCGCGGGTTCATGTTCGTTGACGGCAACTTCGCGCAGGTGTCCACGTTTGCGGCGGGCGTCAACGACAAGCGGATGTGCGTGGGCTACATATATGGCAGCAAGCGTCCGCAGTTCGAGAACGCTGCGGCGTTCGCCGCGATGCAGGCCGCCGAGCCGGCGCCCTGGCTCGCGACCAACGACAAGGAGCTTGTGGGCTGCGACGCTCCCGCCGTCCCCGACCGCGCGAACTGGAACGAGATAAACACGCTGCTGTGGCAGGGCATCGCCCCGTTTGCCGTGGGCGCTGGCGACCGCGTAAGGTGCGTGAGGGCCATATCTACATATATAAAGGCGGATTCCGGCGCGGAGGACGACACGTTCCTTGATTCGTTCAAAATCGCGACTGCGGATTACGTCCGCGAGGCCGTCCGGCTGCGGCATCTCAACGATTTCCCGAACAAGGTGCTCCGCGACAACCACGTGGACGGCGAGCCGTCGAACGTGGTAACGCCCGCCGACGTCAGGTCGACGAACCTTGACGTCTGCCGGAGGATCGAGCGCGAGGGCGGGTTGAACAACGTCAATTTCTTTGCGGACAAGTTCACGTCCGTCCGCAACCCGAACGTCCCGGGCCGTGTGGACAGTGAGATACCCATAGACATCGTGGACGCCGCGCACATCATGGCCAACACGATAATCATTTCGTCAACATTGTAATGTAGGGGCTGAAAATTTTCAGCCCCTACCCGTTTTACCCCGCAAAAAAGGAGGCTTAAATGGCCGTTAAATACGTTTCCCGGTGCTTCGTTATCCGCAACGGTACGAAGCTCGAAAACATTAAAAGCTACAAGCCCGGCGAGCAGACCTACCGCAACGAGGTAGACCTGATGTCCGGCTCCGGCAGCGTTGACGTCGCCGCGAAGTACAAGTTTTCGTTTGACTACGCGATCCCGAAGGTCAACCCGAAGACCGACTGGTCGGACGTGGAAGACGACACGTTTATCATTGAGTACGAGGGCGGCCACCGCGTTACGTACAGCGGCGTGGACTGCCTGTCGGTGGGCGAGGCCTCGTTTGACGGTCAGGCTGAGTCCGTAATGACAATATCGTTCATCGCCAAGAGCAAGGACGAGGGGTAATATGGATTACGCGCTTTCCAAACTCAAAGCCGGGCGTCAGAATTGTGTCGAGCGGCAGTTCCCCGGCACAGGGGTGACAGTCCGCGTCCGGCTCCTGACGAATCAGGACGTTCTTGACGCTTCGCTGGCCGCCGACAGGATTTTCCTCGACGCCGGGGTTGAGGTGTCCATGCAGAACGTGAAGGTCTACGAGGCGGAAAAGGACGTCCAGCACCTTTACCGGGCCTGCGAGGACATCAACGGCGACCCGCTCGCGCCGACGATAGCGGACTTCCGCCGCCGGCTTACCGTATCCGACAAGGAGCGGCTGATAGAGTGGTACAACGAGCTTGACGCCGAATGCAACCCGTCAGCCGATACCATGCCGGACGGGGATTTTGACGCGCTTGTAGAGAGCGTAAAAAAAAATCCCGAAGCGGTCTCGAAGGTTTCAAGTATCTCTACGCTGAGAAGGCTCGCGCGCTTTTTGGCGTCCCCGCCTGTGAGCTTACAGACGGGCAATGGACTTACATAGCGGCGATGGAACTCGCCCTGCGGCCTGACGACCAGGACGCGACGGGAAGTAAGTACAAAATCAAAACCGAAACGGTGGCCATTGATGTCGATGCTGACTGAAACGCTCTCTCTTGTCATATCCGGCGATGGCAAAATGCTGGGCAACGAACTTGGCAAACAGGAGCGGCGCGTCAATACGTTCGCGGGCAAGGTCGGCGGCATGTTTGCGGGAATGGGTAAACGAATCAGCGGCGCGGTCGGCAAACTTTCCAACCCGCTCGCGCTCATCGGCGGTACGGCGGGGGTGATGATGGCGGCGCGCAACCTCATTGATTATCAGGATTCGCTTACGTCGTTGGGCATATCCGCCGGCATGAGCGCCGGCCAGCTGATGGAGCTCGAAAGGAGCACGACGTCGCTGGCGTACTCCACGGGTCAGAGCCGCGAGAATCTCGTCGCGGCGGCCAAAGAGATGGCCGGACTCACCGGCGACAACGATTTCGCGGCGGCGGCGCTTGAAGACGTAGGCAAGGCGGCGACTACGATGGGAACCGACATAACGGCTACCGCGCAGGCGTTCGCGGCGTTCAGGCGCGACCTGGGCGCGTCGAATGGGCAGGCCGCAGAGCTATTCAACACGATGGCGGCGATGGGGAACACCCAGTCGATGGACGGTTTCGCGAAGTCCGCGCGGGCACTGGGGCTCACGATGGACAACTTCGCCGGCTACAGCGCGCTTGTCAAAGCCTTCGGTGACGACATGGGCGGGGTAGACAACGCCGCGGCGGCCATAGACAAAATCGCCATTGCGATTAAGGGGGGCGACAGACGGGTAAAGCGCGCCTTCGGCGGCGTCATAGACGATAAAGGCACAATAACGGATTATAAAAAACTACTGGACACCCTGTCGAAAATGACGGAGCGCGAACGGAAAAAGGCGCTCGGCGGTATCGGCAAGGAATTGGTGGAGTTCGACGCCGGCAAGGTGACGGCTGACTTTGACAAATACATCGAAAAGGGCAAAAACGCCGCGTTTATCACTGAAAACTTCGCAAAGAAGCAGCAGGGGGCGAAGTTCCAGATGAACATGCTGTCAACCGCCGCCAAAGAGTTCGCGGGCGTCGCGCTGTCGCCTGTCCTCGCCGACCTCACCGCGCAGATGAACGCGCTCACGGGCAATCCGGAGGCAATGGAAAAATTCCGCAGCAACCTGCAAGGGATCGCCGATACGATTGGCGCGCTGGGTCAAGTTGTGGGTGTGGTAGGCAAGGCGCTCGGCGCGTGGGGAGATATGTGGGAGTGGATTGGGGACAAATCCGGCAAGACGGAGGTAATGATTGCAAAAGCACAATCATCAATATACAATGCCGGCGCGCCACTGAGAAGGAAACTCGGGCTCGAAGACGCTGACGGGAATGTGGCGGGCGTCGCGAAAGTATTTAACGAAGGCCTGTCGTCCGCGACCCGGTTGAATCGTTCGCCTAACGCCGTTCCGGAGAAACTTAACGCGATGGGGTTACAGCAGAAAAACCCGCCCACAACCGTGAACGTCGAACCGCCCGAAGTCAAAAACAATATTGTCATAAATCAGCAAATCACCCCGGACGGCCGCGTGATCACGGATGTCAACGACCCGAACACGGCTGTCAAAACCAACAGCAACACGGGGAGATTCGACAAATGAGCTTCAAACCCATGATGGACGGCTTCGACCTTGAGCTTATCGGCAGTGTGGACACCGCTGTCGAAAAGGCAATCGCCGAGTATGAAATCCCGTTCGCTGACGGCGGCATTTTGGACGATATGGGCGTAAAGGCCCGCCGTTTCCAGATACGCACGATCTGGCGGCGCGGCAACTACGAGGCTTACGAGTATTTCATAGAGCACGTCAAGCTGAACCAGCTGAACCGCTTTGTCCACCCTGAACTTGGGGCGGTCAACGGGCGGGTGAAGTCGGTGAACGTCGTGCACGACGCACGCCGGCGCTGCGCGGAAATCAGCGTAGAGTTTTTGGAAGATGTTACGCCGGACGTTGTGCCCGCCTACGACCCGCCGCTCGTGGCGGACCTCGAAGACGGCTTCAACAAGTCAGCCGCCGCGCTGATTGATTCGGCAGCCGCAGACCTCGCCGCAGGCGGGCTTGACACCGACGCGGAGGTCGATATGGACAAGCCGCTCGCGGGGCAGGTACGGGCGCGGACGGTGTCGGCCCGCGCGTTCCTCGCCAGAGTGAACCAGTCAATAACGAACCTGCGCGGCGCGTTCAACCGCGTTCTTAATCCGATAGAGTCGGCTGTCGGCATGTTCAATTACGGGCTGTCGCTCCCCGGCGCGGTGATCGGGGCGGTTGCCGGCGCGGTGGAGCGCGCGGCGATGATCGCGGGGGGCGCGCTCAGCTCGCCGGTAACGTTTATATCATCGTTTCGCGCGAGCGTCGCGCGGCTCTGCCAGTCCGTGCCGATGTTCAGGAACACGATACTCGCTGCGGCGGGGAATATCGCGGCGTTATTTGTGGGGAAGACGTTTGCGTCCGATGAAGCGAACCGCGCCGTCCTGCGGCGTGTGGAGGATACTCCGCGTTGGCGGCCTGACGGCACCGCGCTCAACGTCCCCGCCGCGCCACAGGTGCTGTCCGCCAATGAACTCGACGAATCGCTGGCGCGCGTCCGCGAGATGATACAGGAGGGGCTTGGCGCCGCGCGGGCGATGGGCAATACCACAGCCGCGTCCGTCCTTGCGGATCAGGCCAACGACCTCGCGCGCTACGTCGGCGCGGTCAAAATAGAACGCGACAGGATAACCACCGTCGAGGTGGAGAGCGATACGCCGCTCCACCTTATATGCCTTCGCCACGGCCTGCCGTACTCGTATGCGGACAGGATTTGCACGATAAACAACTTTCAGAACCCGACTTTCTGCGCCGGGCCGGTGAGGATATATGAGCGACACGGCTGAAATCGTTATCGGCGACTACCGGTATTCGCGGTTCAAGAAGTACCGCATCGAGGCTGACCTGTACGCCGCCGCGGGGACGTTCGAGTTCGAGCTGTACCCCGATCCGGCGGTCAAGGTCAAGCCATGCGACCGCGCGATGGTGTACGTCAACGGGGAATTAGAGATGACTGGAATAATCGACCGCGTGGGGACGGCGTATGAATCGTCGGGGCGGTCGATTAATGTCGCGGGGCGCGACTTGATGGGGCTCGTCGTTGATTCCTACTGCGAAAAGTGGCACACGATGAGCAACAAAAACCTCGTTCAAGCGGCTGAAAAACTGCTTGAAAACGTGCCTTTTATCAACCGTAAAACGATAGAGGCCGACGATACAGCCAAGCGGCGCGACGCGGCGAAGCCGTTCTTGCAGCCGTCGCCTGGCGACAGGATTTTTGATGTCCTGAAGGACGCGGCGGCCAGCCGCGGCGTGGTGTTCTACGCCCGGCCTGACGGCTCGCTCTGCTTCCGCAAACCGTCAGGCCGCGGCGCGGTCGTCCTCAACATCACAAGGCGCAGCGGTGAGGCTAATACATATATAATAAGGGGCGAGCGGACGCGGGACTTCTCCGAACGCTACTCAAAGTACACGGTGCTGACGCAGGAACAGGGATTGGACAGCGACGACCCGCCCTGGATAAACGACATCGCGCGGGTGGAGGACAAGGGCGTCCCGTTCTACAAGCCGTTCGTGGAAGCGATACAGGAAGACAGCGGCTCGGTGCGCAAGCGCGCGGACGGGATACTCGAACTGCGCCGCGCCAAAAGCGACAGCGTGAAGTACCGGCTGAAAGGACACAGCCAGGGCGTCTTTAACTGGGGCGTTGACGAACTGGTGCGAGTCGATGACGACGAGCTTGACGTCCACGCGGATTTGCTGATTTACAGCCGGACATTCGAGTTGTCGCGCAGCGGCATCACGACGGAACTCACTCTCGGAGAGGCGGGGCTTGTGCTATGAACATGTCTATCATTCGGGGGCTAATAAAAGCGGTGCGGCCGGCGAAGTCGAAAGGCCCGTCGCGGTTCGACGCCGAGGGGCGCGCGGAAGAAGAATTCTCCGACCGCGAGATGTTCCAGCAATACGGCTTTACGTCCTGCCCGCCAAAGGGTACGCAATGCCTGCTTGTGCGGAGCGGCCAGAACGTATACATGGTCGCGTCGGACGGTCGCGATTACAAGATCGACCTGAAAGACGGCGAGGTCGCAATATCTGACAAAAATGGCAGCGTTGTACACTTGCAGGACGGCGGGAATATTCTGGTTAAATCCGGCCCGAACGGCAAAGTGGTTGTTGAATCGGGAAAAATATATTTGGGTAACGAACTGGCCGCAGAAGCGGGCGGCGGCGTGGTGACGATGATGTGCTCGTGCGCCATGAGCGGCGCGCCGCACCCGGTCAACTCAAACACGGTAAAGGCGGCGTTATGAGCATAGCGGACACAAAGGCGCGAGTGCGCGCGGCGCTGATAAACGACCTGAACTGCGTCCCGCCCGGCGGGCAAACCCCTCCCGGCGTTGGCATGATCTTTCCCATTGCCGACTTGCTAATTGAGGAACTCGGTAATGTTGATGAACTGCCGCCAGTTGTGTCGTTCTGGAACCCGTCTCAGGGTCTGCCGCCATCACCGGCAACCGGTCAAAGGTACATCGCCGCAGCCAACGGCAACGGCTGGGTGGCGAACAATATCTACGAGTGGACAGGCGCGTCGTGGAGCGAAATTCCGTACCGGCTTGGCCGGATAGTCTACGTAATCGACGAGGACAAGTGGTACGGCGCCCTCGTTGCCGGATGGGAAGAATTCGCGGTTGAGGGGAGCGAAGGGCCGCAGGGAGAGGCAGGGCCGGCAGGGCCGCAAGGCCCGCAGGGAGAATCGGGTCCGACCGGCCCGCAGGGCCCACAGGGTGACCCCGGAGCTGCGGGGCCAATAGGTGCAACGGGCCCACAAGGCCCTAAAGGCGATACTGGCGCAATTGGCCCACAGGGGCCGACCGGGCCACAAGGCGAACCGGGGCCGCAAGGGCCTGTTGGCGCAGCGGGGGCGACCGGAGCCACAGGAGCGCAAGGCGTACAGGGGCCGAAAGGCGAAACTGGCGCGACAGGGCCACAGGGCCCGCAGGGAGAACCGGGGATTGGCGCGGCGGGCGACTTTGTTTCTCCGGGAGTTCGCCTCGACCGTGTCGCCGACTGGAACACGCACACTACAAGCGGATTTTATCTCAAGCAGGCCTCGGCGAACGCTTCCGAAGTTCCCAACTCGCCGCCATACTACACAGCGGGGACAGGCGACTGGTCGCTATTTGTCATCGGCGGAACGGATGGCGGCGCAACGGGAAGCAACGCTCCAGCTTCGCCCGGCGGCACAATACAAATTGCGCGGTATGCAAGCAATAGTTCCACGCTTGTATTTTATCGCTCTTATGGTGTCGCTGGTAGCAGCAATAGCGCGCGTTGGTCTAACTGGGCGCAATTATCATTTTGGGCTGGGCTTGATACCGGCGTGGGTAGCGCGTCGGCGGCTGTGCAGTTGCGCGATCCCAACAACGCGCTGTTTTTTAATCCCGGCAATTATTCCGCCGAGTGGGAGGGCGCAAACACACCCACGGGCGGGACGATAAGGGGGGCAATATTAACGGTATCATCCGCTGAATCGGCAACAGGGGATAGCGAGACAACCATTGCGGGGCATCGTCAGCAACTGTTTTTTGAGGAAGGCGGACAGGGGCGGATATGGTATCGCTTTAACGCGCGCGGCAGTTGGAACGTATTTGGCGGGGGCGGAAGCGGCGCTTCCGGAGAGCAAGGCCCACCGGGGCCGGCCGGACCGCAAGGCGAACCGGGGCCTCAGGGACCCGTTGGCCCAGCAGGGGCGACCGGAGCCACCGGAGCGCAAGGCATACAAGGGCCAAAGGGAGACACGGGAGCGACCGGCCCACAGGGGCCAGCCGGAACTATTGCCTCGGTGTCCGGCTCGCGACTGCTCGGACGTTATTCGTCATCCGCCGGCGCGCCGCAGGAAATAACGGTTGGGAGCGGATTGTCGCTGAGCAGCACGGGAGAACTCACCGCGTCCGGAGTTGACGGGGGCGGCGATCCGAGCGCCGATCCGCGTTACCGGGGCTTGTGGGTATCGGGCACATCTTATGTTACCGGCGACATTGTGAGCTGGACGGATAACAAGTTTTACATCGCAATATCCAACAATTCCGGCTCGACAAATCCGCCAACGAGCATAACCAACAATCTCAATCGTTGGGAGGTGTTTGTGGGAAGCAGCGCCGGCGGCGGCGAACAAGGCCCGACCGGCCCCGCTGGCCCACAAGGCCCGAAGGGCGATACCGGCGCTACCGGGCCGCAAGGCCCTGCCGGTGCCGCTGGCGCGCAGGGGGCCGAGGGATTAAACACCTGGACGACGGCCACGGCGATATCTACAACGAGCGGCAATACCACATCGTCCGTTGCGGTCGTAGCCGTTAACGGGCGAACCGTTAAAATCGGCGACCTTGTGGTATCGACACATGCCAATTCGCTGGGATACCTCGGGCGGGTAACGGCGGTGTCGTCGCAGTCAAGCGTAACCGTTACCACCGTCGCGTCAATCCGCGGCGCAACGGGGGCGACCGGCGCGACTGGAGCAACGGGGGCAACAGGCCCCAAGGGAGACACAGGAGCTACTGGCCCGACGGGCCCCGCCGGATCAGTACCATCCGGTACGTATGTACTTAAGGCCGGTGATACGATGACCGGCGTATTGCGCATGCAAATGAATCTGGATATGGATGCGGAAACGTCATCGTCATACCTCTCGCGGTCGATGATAGATATCCTCGACGCGTCCGGTACGAGTAACAAGGGCGGCATGTATTTAGGCGCGCGGTTAGGCGGCACGTGCGGCGGGGTAATACAGGGGTCGTCGGCGGGCCGTTCTGTTGGCGCATTATACCTAAACTCTTTCGGCGGATACGTGCAGGTTGGGAAAAATGGTAGTGGTGGTGGCTCAATACACATGTACTCGAACGGGGCTTCGTTCTTGATGAGTGGGGGCTCAAATTATACGCAGATAATATCGCCCGGAGGGACAGAATTTCGTCTCAGTTCTGGCGCGAACGACCGGCGGATTATCCATGCCGAAAGCGATGGGCTCGTGATTACTGGTAGTAGCGCCGACGCCGTATCGACAGTAATTCACCGCAACGAAATATATTGGTTCGCAGCGTCGAATGCCCGTTGGGATTCCACGGCGGCGGGGTTCCGGTTGCGTTACGACAAAGGGAATAGTCGTATGGTTTTTGAGAAAAAGTCGAGCGGTAGCTTGTCATGGTCAACTGCGTCAATAAGCGGGGGTATAGTATCATGAAGTCTATAATACAATTACCGATAAATACGGTTAATAAACTGTTTGTACAATATCCTATCAGTTACGCCTGCCCGCTCGGCTGCTACTATTGCTTTAACGTGGACGCGCGGCAGAAAGAGGCGCAGGGGCTGTACGACAAGTATTACACACGCGAGCGGCCGTTCACGTTTGCCGATTATCGCGCCTGGCGGGACAGGCAATTCCCGGGCATAACGGATATTTTGATGGAGCTTCATGGCGGTGAGATGTCGCACCCTGACAATCAGGCCGACGCGCTGAGCATCATCGACGCCGCCGACAAGGAGCGGTTTCAGCTGCAGACAAACGGCTTGGGGCCCTTGCAGTTTTACGCGGCGCTCGCCCGCCGCAAAGACAAGATAGAGCAGGTCGGATTTACCTATCACCGCGAGGTGATCGGTAACGACAAAATGAAACAAGGCCGGTTTTTGGCCGCCGTAATGTTTCTGCGCGGCGCGGGGTTAAAAGTATACGTCAAAGAACTTTTGTGGCCGAAGCACAAAGCCGCCATGCTCGACAACAAAAGATATTGGGAAGGCCGGGGCGTTGAGTTCCATATACAGGAATTTCGCGGCGTTGGCGGCGTTGACAGTAGCGTGATGGCGTCGTACACCGCCGAGGATTGGATGCTGATCAGCCCCGAGTACTTGCACGGCGGTAGCCGCTGCGCTTGCCGCGAGGGGTATACCAATATCATCATCAACGGCTACGGCATGTTTGCGGGAGATGTTACCGCGTGCTGGTATGACCCGTGCGTGGTGGGCAATATATGCAAGGGGTGGTATCATCCTGGCTACACCATCAACCGCTCGCCGCACGGCAATCCCGACGTGGTGGGCGTTGAAAAAATTTACCGGGGAACGTACCCCGGGGATAAAGCATTGCCGGGCATCGAAAACTATTATCCCGCGCTTACGCGGGATCAACTTAATTATAAGGAGGGTTTTATGGGTAAGTGGAGAGTGGGTGAGATCGACCGGTTGCGCAACGACATCGCGCTTATTAATCAAACTATTGATAGCAAAGAGGCCGAAATCGACCGGGCGCGGCGGAATATCGCGTACGCGCAAAAAACCATTGATGCGGCGGAAGCCTACATCACGGAAATAGTAAAGCTCCGCGAGCAGGACACTGGCGCGATCATCACGCTGGAAAAAGAATCGCAGCAGGAAGCTGCGGCGGTACAGGCAGCGGCGAAATCGGCAGCCGAGGCGCAGGGAACCGCTACTGTCCCTACCTCGACCGAACCAATAAACGCTGTTGCGGCGGCTGCTCCGGTCGCCTCCGCGAATATCATGGGGTCAATTACCCCCGTTGCGAGCGCAGCGGGGGTAGCCGACCAACCGAAACACGCGGGGTTATGAATTGGACTTCGCGCTTGACAGAGACGAAAATGGACTTCCACAAGCGTCTCTCGGTCCTGCGGACGAGCTTGCGAACGCAGTCATACTGTCGCTGCTCGTTCGGCGCGGATCGTTTTTCATAGACCCGAATTTCGGTTCGCGCCTGCATGAGATAACGACTCTCTCCGACAGCAATGTCGTGCTGTCGCGCCAATATGCGGCGGAATGCCTGGACTGGCTGCGTACGACTAACCGGGTCAGCCGGATTGTCGTGTCGGCGTCACGTGCGCCCGGCGGGCGGCTAAACATAACCGTGACGCTCGCCAGGCGTGGCATAGGCGACGTCATATATGAAACTTTTTTTAAGGTGGGATAAAATGTCCTTTCAAAGAGATTTTAATGATCTTTTAGGCGAGATTCTAACAAGCTACAGCAACAAGTTCCCCGGCGAGGTTACGGCGGGGTCGGTGCTGTTTGTTAAGGCGGCCTGCACCGCGTCAATGTTGTGGGGGTTGTACCAGCAGCTGGATAAGGTTGCTGATCAAATGTTCGTTTCGACTGCAGACCGCGCCCACCGCGAGCTCCATGCTGCGGAATTCGGGATATCTACAGCAGGCCTGACGGACGCTGAGATTGTCGACAAGGTTCTGGCCGCCAAGCGTAGCAAGATGGCTGGCGGGAACCGGTACGACTACGAGGCTTGGGCGCGCGAGATAACGCTGGACGGCGAATACATCACTCACGCACAGGTCGTCCCTATGGCGCAGGGCGAGGGGACATTCGATATTGTTGTTGTGGGGTCGGCGGAGTTCGGGTGGGTGCCATCCCTCGACTTGCGCAATAAGATTTATGAATACATACAGGCTCACCGCCCCATTGGCGGCGGTTTTTCGTGGGGAGTGCGCGTCCGTGCCCCCCAGCTCAGGTTTGTTGCGATAAAAATCCGCGGCTCGGGGGTAAACTGGGACGAGGTCGCTACAATCGCGGCGATTAACGACTACGTCAACAGTCTTACCCCAGGGCGCGCAATGCAACGCACGATGATCGCGGCAATAATGCACGAGTACGGCGCAGATGAAGCCGAAGTGGTAGCGCCGACCGTCGATGTCCCTTCGGATTTTGAACCTGCAAGAGGGGTTTATATGGTGATACGCCCCAATAGCGTGACGGTGGTGCCATGAGACATTACGACGCGCTGATGCAGCTTATGCCGATCGACCTCGGAGATGTGTCCAACAGGGATATGTGCGTCGAAGGCAAACTATTAGATTTGGCGTCTGACGCGATAGTGTCCATGCTGCCGGAGTGGTTTCCTTCTACGGTAGCGACGCTTTTAGACCGCTGGGAACGTGAATACGGCCTCGCGCCGAGGGCAACAGCGACCGAAGCCGCTCGCCGTAGTGCCCTACACATCCAGTACGTATATATTGGCAGTCTGACCAAGTACCATTTTATGGCACTTGCCGCCGTGCTTGGTTATGATATAACGATCGTCGAGGGCGGCGAGGCAAACCGAATGTTCCGCGCCGATATAAGCCGCGCCGGAGATCGGGTATACGCCGCCGCCCTAATGTGGGAATGGACGGTCACGACGCTAAACCGCCCCCCCGAATCCGACCTGATAAACCTGTTTACCGATCTGAACCCACCGCACATGAACCTGAATATCATATATGAAGGGGATGTGTGAGAGGAATTCCGGTTCGGATGAGGGCGGAAAATACGCGTTTTTTTAAAATTCTCAAACTACGTGAAGATTTTTCTCAAACTATGTGCGTCGTTATA
>Ga0182484_11337_pt1 | contig 16090 bp, 29 predicted proteins | sample TergutMp193P3_FD_120831 | JGI IMG/M metagenome (GOLD analysis project Ga0182484, IMG submission 120831) | reverse complement strand
GAAATATGCGAATTTTGGCGCTTTTGGTATGGGATAGTATTCGTATCGCGGAAGTAAACGGCATTCCGATTTCGGCGGACGTCATAAAATCGGCGACCGAAGATTTGGTATCGTAACGGGGGGGGGGCGGAATGATAAATATGCAGCGTTTCGCAGATTACGAATGGATAGAAGAACTTGCGGCGGAGTACGATTCTCCCGACGAAATACCTGTCGCGGACATTGCCGACCTTGCGGAAATCGTCGGCGTCGAAGCGGCGATAAAAACGTTCAAGTTTTTCGACGGCATTCCGCAATTCTTCCCCAAAAAAAATATTACGGAAATGGAAAAGGAATATATTCGCCGCTGTTCCGTCGGACAAAGCGACAAGGATTTGGCGAAAAAATTTAACAAAACTTTGCGCTACGTCCAATACATAATGGCGTCGCCTGCAAAAAAAAGCGACGAACATATTCCAATGTTTCCCGAATATAACGAACGTAAATTTTACGAAAAGGAGTAAAAAATGAGTGAAGCAAAAATAACGAATTTTCAGCACAGTATAGAACAGAAATACTGCCAATATCGCTGCGAACACGTTGACGCTACAATTCACAGAAGCAATAACGGCACAATAAATAACGTTTGCCTGTGCGCGATTAACTGTAAAAAATTTCGCTTTTGCGATATTTTGGCGTCTTATATCAAACCGGAAAAGATTAAAATGAATTATGTAAAATGTTGCGGCATTTGTCGTCAGGCAGGATGGTGCAGATATTTGCGTAAACGCAATGGAACCAAAGAGCCGATATTTATTTCGGCGAAAGAACGGGATTATCCCGAAAGAGAGGCGAAAAAATGAACGAAAAAACTTGTGAAAATTGCGGGTATTCTTACCGCGACGACGAGGACAGGGTAATTTGCCCTTATCTTGTGAACAGTTGCCGAAACGGCGCCCCCGCGTGTTCGGCGTGGGTAAAGAAAGAGAGGTGAAAAAATGGAAAAGTTGATTAGTTTAAGCGAAGAGGCAACTCCGCTGTTTAACCGTTTACTTGAAATTATGCATCGCGAGGCGATGAACAGCAGAGGAAACGAGCGTTACGGAATGTTTATGAACTATTACGAAAGCATTGACAAAGTGCGGCTTGAATCGGCGGGAGTTATCGGGTATAAATACGTAAATCCCGCGGTGGATTGGGAAAAAAGGAGCGTGAAAAATGGATGAGAAAGACAAATACCGAGAAGACGAAGTTTGCGCGATTTGTAGAAACTGCAATAAGTTTTCAAACGGCTGCGGGGCGACCGTCGCCTGCGGTGGAAAAAATGTGACGATTTATGCCAATTCGGCTAATAGTTGCGCACATTATAAGATGAGAGAACGTATTTTAGAAGCGAGGTGAAAAAAAATTTAACACGAGATTTGAATGTTTTTTTGAGACAATTCGTTGAAAAGCGGGTTGTCTTTTTTTACAAATTGTGATATAATTTTACCAAAATTTGTAAAAATACAATAAAAAATGCACAAAAATGCACAAAAATGCACAAAAATGCACAAAAAACAGGGAAAAAGGTCTAAAATTTATTATATTTATATATGATAAATTTAATTAACCGCAAATTTAATTAGACCTTTTAATTGGTGAGGTAAAAAAAATGATTAAAACAGAAAATCCGCAAGGAATTAGTAGTATAAGGCACAAAGACAATAGGAATTTTGGCAACGAATATTACAAGTTCGACAATGACGATGTTGAACTTAACACGCTTTTAAAAGAAGCGAGAAAAAACGGGGAAAAATTTTTCTTTCCCAATTTACGCATACTAAAAGATAATTCGTGGTGACATATAGTGGAAGAAGCAAATTTTAACACATTATTTGATGTTTTTTTAGAAAAAGTAAAAGAAGAAGTCGGTATTGAATTCTATACTACTTTATATCGGGATTTTACAAAATCAAAGAGCAAAATGCTTCGTAACTATTCGGACGTAAATTTTTACGCTAAAGCGTCATATATGAAACACAAAAACGATTTGCTTTTAGACAGACACAAATGCGCCGCTTGCTTTATGATATCCGTCCTGAATGAATTAGATTTGAATATTGATGACTATAATAGCAATTTGATTAAAGAAAAGATTGCAATTCTCGCTGGTTTGGGAATAATGCATTTTATGATTGTTCGTAATAATCACAACTACAAAGATTCGGGATTTATTTCTTTTCTTAAAGATAGTGATTTTGAATTTCCTGAGCCGATATGCGACAAAAATCAATACTTAAAAAATTGGGCGTTAGAATTGGGACACGCTTATAAAGAAGACAGAATTTTTATATTGTCGTTGTCTAACGAACTATTTTTAATAGAGCAATACAATCGATGCCTTGCAAAAAAATAATATTTTTTTTAGGTTCCCCTTGCAATTTTTCTGAAAAAAATAGTATATTTATATTGTGCCGCTAAACAACATCTACAATAAGCCGATTTTAATTATTGTCGACAGTTGCGGGCAAAAAGAGTAATCTAAACGGCAATAGATTACTCTTTATTATTTGTAATAAAATGTTATTATACTGCTGTTTTTTGTGTTTGCCGTAAATTTTTCAAAATTTTTAACAACTACTAAAACCGTTTTATCTTCTTTGCTTTTTATGAAAAAATTCACGGTTGGCACGTTTCCGCGTTCCGTATTTATCTCAAAATCCGCATTATTTAATTCGCTCAATAAATATAAATCATTTCTTTCTATTACCGTTCTACTTTTTGCAGTTCTACCGGCGTGCGACAGTTGCGAGCCGTTGCAAAAAATAACGGGCGAACGTAAAATATCTTTCGGCATATTGCCGGTGTGTTTTTTTCATATTCGTTTTTAATTTTCCCGATGAGTTGTATACGTCAAATATTATATTTGCTTTATGAAAAATTTAGTTAAAAATAACGATATGGCAAAGATACTTGGAATGACGCCGTCGGCATTTGCGAAAGGTGTTAGGACAGGACGATTTAGTTTTGCGGAAATAAATGAGAAGAAAGAAAAATTATTTGATTCCAAAAAAGTTATTCGCCAATATGAAGCGACAAAAAATATCGCCGAAACGCAAAATCACGCGGCAGAGACCAATTTACTGATAATTGAAATTCGCAAACGCTGCGGAATTTCAGAACAAACGGAACAATAATAAAATAATATAATATTTATTTTTACTTGACAAAGTAAGCGCGCAAATGCTATATTAGTAACTTATAACAAGTTTACTTATATTTAAAGAGGATTAAAATGTTAAAAAGTAAATTATAGGAATTATTGGACGAACGGAAATTAAGTTACGCGGATGCCGCAAAGTTAATGGGAGTCAGCAGAGAGTATATAAGACAGCAGGCGAATTTAGTAAAAATTAGCGTTGAAGCGGCGCTTAAAATTAGCAGGGCGTTGGAAATAGACCCTTCGGAATTCCGTCCGGACGCATTCCTTCCGGGCGAGGTAAAATTTCTTGCGAAACAAATACCGCAATGACGACCGCCCGTTTTGGAAAGGCGTGTTCGATGTTCTGAAACCGCAGCCGCTAATAAGCATAGCGGAGTGGGCGTAGCGTTATCGCGTATTGCCGCCGAGCGGTTCGGCGAGTCCGGGCGCGTGGAATAACGAAAGAACGCCGTATCTTGTGGAGATTATGAACGAATTGTCTCCGAGTAGCAAGCGAAAAGAGATAGTAGTAGCCAAAGGTTCGCAACTTGGATTTACCGAAATAATAATGAATTGGGTAATGTATATTATGAATTTACTGCCCGGTTCTTTTTTGATTTTACAGCCCACTGATATAGTTGCGATAAGATTTTCAAAACAGCGATTCGCGCCGTCGTTAAAAATGTGCGAGCCGCTGAAAAATATAATACCTAAAAACAGCGGAGACAGTTTGCTGGAAAAAGTATATCCGGGCGGCTATACGGTTTTGAGCGGCGCAAATTCTCCTGCGGCTTTATCTTCCATGCCGATAGGCAATGTCGCTTGCGACGAAGTCGACCGCTATCCGTTAAGCGCCGGAGACGAGGGCGACCCTCTGAACTTGGTAAAAGCCCGTACTTCGACGTTTCCGAACGCTAAAATTCTTTACGTTTCTACTCCTACGCTCAAATAAACGTCGAGGATTTGGAAACTTTATCTTGATAGCGACCAAAGGGTCTATAAAGTTCCGTGTCCTTATTGTAGCGGTTCTTCCGCCGTGCCTGACGGAGGATATTTTGAAATCAAGTTTGAGCAATTACGATGGACGCGCAGATTTTACCGCGACGTTCTTTTGCACTGCCCTTATTGCAATACGGGAATACCCGAATACAAAAAAAGCGAAATGTTACAAAAGGGGAAATGGGTGGCTCAAAATCCGGGACACAGTCGGGCGGGCTTTCATATTTCGTCGTTATACGCGCCTGTCGGCTGGCTGTCGTGGGCGGACATAGCCAAAAAATTTGAAGAAGCGGGAAACGACCCCGAAGAGAAACAGGTATTTATGAATACCGTTCTCGGTTTGCCGTGGGAAGAACAGGGAGAACATATCGCCAAAGAATACCTTACTCGTCGGATAGAACAGTATCAGGCGCAAGTTCCTAACGGAGCGCTTATACTTACTATGGCTGTTGACGTTCAGAAAACGCGGCTTGAATACGAAGTTCGCGGTTGGGGAAAAGCCGAAGAAAGTTGGGGAATCGAATACGGAAGGATAGAAGGACCGACGACGGAACTGCAAAGTATAGACCCTGATTTTCCGAGCGTTTGGCAAAGATTGGACGAATTGCGGATAAAAGGATTTCGTCGGGAGGACGGACTTGAAATGCGAATCGCCTGCGTAATGATTGACAGCGGCGGAATAGACGCGGCGACGGACACGGTATATAATTACACGCTTCCGCGGGAGAGAATGCGCGTTTTCGCGCTCAAAGGCGGCTCGCAGTCCTCCGCGCCGATAATGCGCAAGCCGCATCGCAATACCCGCAACCATTGCGCGTTATTTATAGTGGGCGTCGATAAGGCGAAGGAATTGATTTATGCGCGTTTGAGAATCGAAGCCGAAGGACCGGGATACTTTCATTTTCCCGATAGTGAAAAAGCGGGATACGACGCGGCTTATTTCGCGTCTCTTACCTGCGAGCGCAGAATTGTTGTCTATCGTCGCGGTTATAAAAAACTGCAATGGTGGAAACCCAACGGCGTGCGCAACGAGGGTTTGGACTTGGCGGTTTATAATCTCGTGGCTATTAGATTTCTGAATCCGAATTGGGATGCATTGGCGGCAAGATACAACAGAAATTCGATTATTGTGAAACCTGCCGCGAAACTGGATAATCCCGAAGTTGAAACCGCGAATTCAAAACCTGCCGCGACGTTTACAAAAAATACGAATTTCAAAAAAAGCCGCGTGGACGGCATATATATTTAAAAATTTTGAGAATTATATAATTGTTTAAACATCACCTAAATGTCCTAAAAACAATGTTCACCACTATAACGGAGGAAGAATGCGCAAAGTTCAACACCAAGGTCCTGCTCCATATTCACCTGGTCCACAACTATAAGAATGTGTAGAGTCAAGCCATTTTTTATGCATAGCAAAAAGTATTCCAAAAGTAATGTTTGCAAGAATAATTGAATAAATGAAAAAATTTGGTGTCCATATTTTAAATAACCACATATACCCTGCCAAAAAACCGAAATAAAAAATTATTAATATAGGAAAAATTAACCAATTAAACCATGCTGTATAGTAGTGTTCATATTTCATCAACGTTTCACGACATACCTCAAGTACTATAAAAGTAATAGGCGTAAGTATAATTGAATAAAGAGTATTATCATTATAATTGTTGGGGATCATAAAGTCAAACAAATTAGTATACCCTGCAAATATGCTGAATAAAAGAAATACACCTAAAACTAATGCCATAAGATGACCTCTCATAAAATTCATAGAAAAAGATATAAAGCAATTATAAAATAATATTTGCCGAAAACGTATTCTCAAAAATAGTTATCTTACGAAAAAAAATAAATATACCTAAAATAATTTCCTGATTTCCCGAAAAATCATTAGCTTTTGACGTTTTTTTTACGAAAACGTTATAAAAGGAGCGTTTATGACTTTGCAGGAGTGCGCAAAAGAAGCGGAACAAATGCGTGATTTATATGTGGAAGCGCAGAAGACACTACTGCGCGGCGGCAAGTCATATACCATCGGCGGACAAAGTTTTACCCGTGAAAATTTGTCTGAAATATTAAAAGCGCTTCAATACTGGGAATAGGTATTGGCACAATTAACGGGAAGCGGCGGGCGCATAATCCGTCGCGTAATTCCTTTGAACACGTGATTATGGAACAAAAAACTTCTGCAAATAACGCTGCGGTGAGTCGTAAAGCAAGCGCGACGATTCGCTCGCCTTATACGGGCGCAAGCGACAAGACCTCTCTTTTGGACTGGTTTGCTTCTTCGGGCGACGCCGATACCGATACGCTTTCGGCTCTTGATACGCTTCGCACACGTTCTCGCGATTTAGCCCGCAACGCTCCCGCCGCGACGGGAACGCTTAAGACCATGACGGACGGCGTAATCGGTTCGGGACTGCGTTTTCAGTGCGCTATCGACAAAGGATTTATCGACATTTCGGACGAAGAGGCGATACAATGGCAGGAAAAAACCGAATTGGAATTTAAACTTTGGAGCGAAAGCGCCGAATGCGATTTTTCACGCAGATTGGATTTCGGCGGCTTGCAATATTTGGCGTTTAAAGAGAAATTTTGCGGAGGCGATTGCTTTGTTCTGCTGCCCTACGTTCAACGTCCTATGATGCCTTACGATTTACGGATTCAGTTGATAGAAGCGGAGCGCATAACTAATCACAACGATTTGCCCGATACCGATAAAATAAGAGGCGGCATCGAATACTCGGAAAACGGCGTTCCTCTTGCCGTTCATATAAGAAGCATACATCCCGGCACGATATATTTATCGTTTAATAATTACAGACCCGTTTGGAAGCGAGTTCCTTTTTACGGTCCTGCGACGGGGCGAAGGAACGTTTTGCATTTGATGAAAGCAAACAGAATCGGACAAAGCCGCGGAGTTCCCGCGTTCGCGCCGATAATCGACACGTTAAAACAAATCAGTAAATACAACGAGGCGGAATTGCAGGCGGCGGTAGTCAATGCGATGTTATCCGTTTTTATAAAACGTCCGACAGGCGACGTTATTGCAACGGGCGCGAATATGGATTTCTACCACGATGAAAACGGCAATCCCGTTACTCCGCCTTGGGAGAGGGAGAATAATTACAAACTTGGAAATGGCACTTGGATAGACGGCGCGCCCGGCGAAGAATTGCAAATCGTAAACGCCTCCCGCCCTTCTCCGCAATACGACCCGTTCTTTTTGTCGAACATTAAACAAATCGGAATGGGCGTGGGCATTCCTTTCGAGATTTTAATAAAGCACTTTTCGAGCAGTTACTCCGCAAGCCGCGCGGCGATGCTTGATTTCTTCAAGACCGTTTTAATCGAGAGAAAAAATTTCGATAAGGATTTTTGCCAGCCGATATACAAGGAATGGCTTACGGAGGCGGTAATCAAAGGTTATGTGCAAGCGCCGGGATATTTGAGCAATCCGAGAGTAAGATTCGCGTATTCGGGCGCGTATTTCATAGGAGAAACTATGGGCTCTATCGACCCGGTTAAAGAAGTTACGGCTTCAAATATGCTCGTCGAGTACGGATTCAGCACGAAACAGGTAGAAGCGAGCAAACTTACGGGAATGGACTACAAAGACATAGCCAGAGCGCAGGCGGACGAGAAACGTATAGCGGAAAGTTTCAATTTGCCGTACGGAAAAGAAAATTCTGAGGATTCTATATGAGCGATAATATACCTGTAAGAATATTAAACGCCATTTCTGCGGGACGATGGGCAATTGTTCCCGACTATTTGGACACTATCATTGCGGTCGCCAACAGGAATTTAAGCGACAGGCAAGCCGTTTTGGCAACTCCCGCGGTAAAACGGGAAAGCGGAAAAGTTTATATCCGCGACGGAGTGGCGATATTGAATATCGGCGGAGTAATTTTTCCGAAGGCGGATATTTTTACGGAGATTTCCGGCGCCTCTTCGGTAGAAACGTTGGCTTTGCGTTTCGGCGAAGCGTTAAACGCGCCGGACGTTAAGGCGATAATTCTGCACACGGACAGCCCCGGCGGAAACATAACGGGTATAAACGAATTTGCGAATCAGATACGCGCGGCGCGGGGTGTAAAACCAATAATCGCGTATGTGTCGTGACTTGGAGCAAGCGCGGCGTATTGGATTATAAGCGCGGCGGATAAAATAATAGCGGACAAAACGGCGTTGGTCGGAAGTTTGGGAGTCGTGTGTTCATGGACGGACGATTCTCAAAAAAGGGAGAAAGAAGGGTTAAAGGATTACGAGGTCGTAAGTTCGCAGTCGCCGAATAAGCGGTTAGCCCCGAATTCAAAAGAAGGCAAAGCCGCGTTGCAAAAGGAATTGGACGAATTTGCGGATATTTTTATAGAATCGGTGGCGCAAAATCGCGGCAAAAGTAAGGATTACGTTGAAGAAAATTTTGGCAAAGGCGGTTTATTTCTCGCACAAACTGCCCTTGAAGTCGGAATGATTGACGGAATAGGCAATTTGGAAGGTATTATAAACAAGTTATCGAAAGGAGATTCGTTTATGGACGAAGACGAAGCGAAAAAGGAGAAAGCCGTATTTGCGGCTTTGGCATCGAAGGCGGAGGACAATAAGCCGAAGGACGAGGATGAGGAAGAGGATTCCTCAAAAGCCAAAAAGGCGACAAAGGCGGAAGATTCCAAGCCCGAAGAGGAAGACGACGAAGAAAAGGAAGAAGAGGAAGAGGAAGAAGACGCGAAAGACGGCAATAAAAAGAAAGCCGCTTTACTTGCTTCCAATCCGAAACTTTATAACGCTATAAAAGCCGAAGGCGTTATGAAAGAAAGAGCGAGAATAAAAGCGATTTTGGATATTGCCGACAGTTGCGGTTATTCGGATTTGGTAAAAAAGGCGCTTGTCGAAAATCCGATTAGCGCGCAAAATTTGGCGTTGCAGATAATTAAGGCGAATAAAACCGGGCAATCCGATTTATTGGCGGCGTTTAAAGCGGACGCGGACGCGCTTAACGGAGTTTCGGCAAGCAGCGGCGTAGATTCGGGCGAAGAAAATTATAAAGAATCTGTAAACGCGATAGCCCAAGGGCTTAAAATGAACGGATATAAGGAGGTTAAAATATGACGCAGGAATTGGGAGTAACGAAAATCGGCGAATTTGAGCATCGGTCGATTTTGGCGGGCGATTTTCAGCGGGTAACGCAGCAAGTAACGCTTTCGACGGACGCGGACTTGAAACTTGGAAGCGTTTTGAAGAAAAACGGCGACGGCACGGTATCGCTTATAGACGACGCGGACGAGAAAGTTTACGGCGTTTTGGCGCAGGACGTCGCGGCGGGCGGGACGGGAGTATGTTGGTTGACGGGCGAATTTATCCGCGACCGATTGATTTTCGGCGGGACTACGACTTGGGCGGATTATGAAGATTCCGCAAGGCAGGTCAGTATATTTTTCAAAAACGCGGCATTGCTGCCGAACGGATAATTAAGGAGGTTATCGATTATGAATAAAGATAATTTTGTAAATCTTTACGAACCTCGGACAATGTTGGCGGGACTTCGCCAAGTTATGCCTCCAAGACGGTTTTTTCACAATACGTTTTTCAAAAAAGTCGTAACGCATACGACGCCTACGGTAGAATTCGACCTGTTCAAAGGCAGTCGGAGAATCGCGGCTTATGTGAATCCTGTTAAAGACGGCGTGGTTGTAGAACGCGAAGGGTATGAAACGAAAATAACCCGTCCGGCGTATATAAAAGAAAAAGTCGCCACGCGTCCGTCGGATACGGCTACTCGCGCTTTCGGCGAAAATATTTATAATGCGAGCACTCCGGATAGAAGAGCGGCGCAACTGCTCGGCGAGGACTTGGCTATGCTTGACGAACGCATTATGCGCCGCGAAGAACAGATGTGCGCCGAAGCGCTTATTACGGGTAAAGTTATAGTAAAAGGCGACGGCTGGGACGCGCAGGTCGATTTCGGATATACTGCGGGAGATAATATCAAAGTTCTTTCCGGCTCCGATACTTGGGATAATCCCGACAACAAAAATATTCTTGAAACTCTTGACGAATGGAGACGGGAAATTATCAAACGCTGCGGAATAATTCCGACCCATTGTGTTGTCGGAAATAAAGTAGCGTGGGCGATTATTCAAAATAAGGAAGTCCGTGAAGTTCTTGACAATGCGAGAATGCGTTTTGGTGAAATTGCTCCGAGTGCAGGACCGGACGGAATAAGCAATTACGGACCTTTGTACCTTCCTTCCGGAGTAGTAAATCTGATTTCATACGAGGAATATTATACCGACCCCGACAGCGGCGAAAGTTTACCGCTTATGCCTGAAGACAAGGTATTGCTCGGTTCATCGAATGCGCGTTGCGCGTTCCATTACGGTATGATTCAAAATATGAATTTCTTGGGAGCAAGTCCCCGATTCCCGTTTTCGTGGCAAGAGAAGGACGGAAGCGCGAGATGGTGCAAATGGAATCCGCGCCTATGCCGAATATCTATCAAGTGGACGCGTTTACGGTAGCAAGCGTTTTATCGGATATTTAAAGGAGAAATTATGTGGATAAAATTGACGGCTCCCGTAAAGCATAACGGGGCGACTTTCAAAGCGGGCAAAGCGCTCGAATTGGACGAAAAAGCGGCGAAGCGTTTGCTCGCTTTGAAAGTCGCCGTCGCTTTGGAAGAACAGACGCAAGCCACGGCGGCAAAGACGCCCAAAAGCGAAAACGAACAAAACGAGGACGATGAAAACGAACAAAACGAGGACGAAGACAACGATGACGGCAAAGACGACGACGATGACGAAGGCGGAGGAGGTTATACTCCTCTGTCCGTTGACGCCTTAAACAAAATGACGAACGCGCAAATCCTTAACGAGTTGGCGGTTATCGGCGTTTCGACAAAAGGCAGCGAGAATAAGCAGCAACTTATCGCGCTCTATACGAAAGCGGTAAAGGAGTAAAAAATGGTAAGCGATTTCAAGAAACAGGTTTACGAAGATTTCAAAAACGTTCTTTTGAATGCTGATGAATTCGGGCGGATTTGTTCTTGGAACGACTTACCGTTGCAGATTGCGGAGGACGCGCGGACTGATTTGGGCGAAAATTACGACGCGCAGGGCGTAAATGTGGAGCGGAGGAAAATTTATTGCAGAGATATGGATTTAATTCCGCATCCGAGAGTTACCGAGCAGGTGGATTTTGACGGAGCGAACTGGTATGTAGCCGACGTCAAGAATCCGTTCGGCTTTTTGGAAATCGTACTTGAAAGGCGGATTTCGTGATTGAAATAGGTTTTGATGTTTTGAATAAAGGCGTGGTCTCGCAGTTATTGCGAAGAATGCCCGATAAATTCGACGATATTGTAATAACTTCCGCGAATAAGGCGATTTCCGCATATAGAAGCGAAGTAAAAAGCAAAACGACGAAAGAGTGGAGCGTCGCGAAAAGCCAATTGTCCGATTTCAAAATTACAAGAGCCAATAAGCGCAGCGGCGGCATTGCCGCGTTAGCGCAATTACGCGGAAAAAGAATACCGCTATACGAGATGGGCGCAAATCCGAGTTCTATTATGGGCGGAAAAACGACCGGCGGCGTAAGCGTTCTTATCGCGGGGAAAAGACACAGATTCAAACACGCTTTTGTCGCAGATATAAACGGAAAATTCGGAGTATATGAGAGGAAAGGAAGCGACAGATTTCCCGTTAAAATGTTGACGACGGCGTCGGTTCCGCAAATGGTAACTTCGCAAAATACGAAACTGATGCCTCAATTTGTGGAAAAAGCGCAGAAGGTATTTAACGAAACAATTATTTCCGAATGCGAATCTTGGCTTAACGTTATGGGTGGAAAATGAGAAGCACGTTTTTACTTTTGAAGGATATTCAAAACGAATTAAAAAAATCGTTTGAGAATTTTCCGTATAGATTGCCCGTTAAAGAGAAAGCGTATATTGCGCCCAATATTTGGATAGGACACGCGCCTCCCAAACGCTCTATGTCTGCAAGTGCGGAAGTCAAGCAGGAAGCGGGCGACCCGCCGTTTTGTATCGTTCGCAGTTTGGACGGCGCAATGAACCGCGAGAAAACGGATAAATTATTATCTCACGAGATAAACGTAGGGATATTGTGCTGCGTTTACAGCGATGAAAGTTTTACGAATATCGAAGCGGGGTATAACGATATTCTGAATATGGTTGACAGAGTATTGTTAGTCCTGTTCGTTAAAAGGTTTTGGGAGAATAACCATTGGGAATTTCAAGAGGAAGTTAAATGGACTACCGGACTGCAAAAGGAATTAGGGATTTATGAGGCGGGAATGCAAGACCATCCGTATTACGGTATGGCGGTCGCGGCGAAGTTTTCGGCTAACGTTCCCGAAAGAAAAGTTTAGTTACATATACATAAAGGAGGTTTGATAATGTCAGACGATAAAAAGGAGAATGTCTTAAAACCGAACGCGGCAAAGCCGGCGGCGAAAGGGGATAATTCTCAAACGGGACAGGCGATATACTTGGGTCCGCCGATGGTGGAACAGGATAAAAGCGGACAATTAACCTTTCAAATAGGTTACGGCGCGATTTTCAACGGAGTTTCGCCTCAAATTGCTCAAATGCAGAAAGCGAACGCGGATTTTTCCAAATTGTTTATACCCGTAGGCGAAGCGGCGAAAGCGATGAGGGAATTGACGGATAAAAATTCCGCCCTTTTCGCAGTAAAAAAGAAAGTAACGAACGATTATTTGAGCCGAAAGAAAGGCGGGAGGTAATTTATGGCATTTTTTCACGGAGTAAGAAGCAGGCAAGTGCCGACCGCGTTGGTTCCGTCCGCACGCGTGGGCGCTTCGCTTGTTATGGCGTTCGGCTGCGCCCCTGTTCACAGGTTGCCTGCGGACATCAGGGATAAAGCGTTGCCCGGCAGTATTCATTTGATATTCTCAAATGCGGAGGCGGCGCAATTATTAGGAATCGACGCGGCAAACGATAACTTTGAGAAGTGGGGGCTTTCGGAAGTCGCCTTTTCTCAATTTACATTATTCGGAAACGCTCCCGTAATTTTCGCGAACGTATTTGACCCGTCCGTTCATTTTCACAGCGTTACAAACGAAACGCTTGAATTTACGGAAGGCGTAGCGGTTTTGGCGAATCCCGACGTTATCGACGACGCGGTTATTAAAGATTCGTCCGCCCAAACCGTTTTTGTAAAAGATACCGACTATACTATAAATCCCGTAACGGGCGTAATTACCGCTACACAAGGCGCTTCTCTCGAATCGGCTATAACGCAGGGAGCGGCAATTTCGGCGACGTATAAATATGCCGCGCCGCAAGACGTATCCGCAGCGGAAGTTATAGGAGGATTCGATTTTACGACGGGTAAATCGACGGGACTTGAATTAGTCGAGCAGGCGTTCCCGCGTTTCGTTTCGGTGCCGGGTATTTTGATTGCGCCTAATTTCTCGAACGACCCTACCGTAGCGGCTATTTTGGCGGCGAAAACGCAAAACATAAACGGAGTATTTAACGCCGTCTGCTTCGCGGATATTCCCAGTCAGGGACAAAACGCGGTAAAAATTTATACGGACGCGGCGGAATACAAAAACGCGAACAATCTTACTTCGCCGGATTTGTATTTGTGTTACCCGAAAGTAAAATTCGGCGACCGTTTAATGAATATGTCAACGCAGGCGGCGGGGATTATGGCAATCGTCGATAGAGAAAACGGAGATATTCCGTTCGCTTCTCCGTCCAATAAAAATCTGCAATGTCAAGCGGCTATTGTTGACGGCGAAGAGTTGTCGCTTTCTTTGACGCAGGCAAATTTCTTAAATCAAAACGGAATTGCTACCGCATTGAATTTTGTCGGCGGTTGGAAAATGTGGGGGAACAGAACGACGGCTTATCCCGCAAATACCGACCCAAAAGACGTATTTGTATCGAATCGCAGATTTTTGGCTTGGTATGGCAATCGGCTTGTTCTGACTTGGTTTCAAAAAGTCGATTTCCCGATTAACAGGCGGCTCATTCAGACGATTCTGAACAGCGAGGCGATTTTCATAAATTCGCTTTCGGCGGCGGGCGCGGTAACGGGCGGCAGAATAGAATTTAACGAAGAAGAAAACAGTATCCTTGACCTTATGGACGGTAATATACTCTTCCACGGGTTCTTCGGTTTGGTCGCTCCGGCGGAACAAATCGAGTTTCTTCTCGAATACGACCCTTCATATTTACAAACTTTGTTTGCGTAGGAGGCAAAAAATGACTGTAACTCAAAAAAACATTAACTATGAAATATATCTTGAAGGCGGACGAATGGTCGGGACTGTCGATGTTACGCATCCTAACGTTCAGGCGATGACTCAAGAATTGAAAGGCGCGGGAATTGCGGGACCTGTCGATTCTCCCGTTTTGGGACACGTTCAGGATTTGAGCGGAACGATAAATTTCAGGACGATAACGGGCGATTTGCGGGAATTGCTCGTACAGCAATACCAAAACATTGAATTTTGGGGCGCGGTACAAACGCTTGACACGGGAACAGGCGAATATGTCGTCAAACAGCATAAGATTATTTGGCGGGCGATGATTAAAAACGATACGCTCGGCAACTTCAACGTCGGAGAACTTCAAGGGCGCGGACTTGAATTTACCGTCATATATCTCAAAGAGATGTTTGATAACAAACTCGTACGCGAAATTGACAAACTTAACTATATATACAACGTCGGCGGTAAGGACTTCCTGCAACAAGTCCGTTCGGCTGTCGGTCTGTAAGGAGGAAAAATGGAAGAAAAAACGGCAAAAGGGGATGAGACCCAAACGGCGCAAGAATTAACCGCCGAAGATTTGGTAAAAGAAAAGTTGGTTGAAAATTTTACTAACGTTAAAAAATACGTTCTTATCAATCCGGTGAAAGTTATGGATAAATATATTACCGAGTTGAATTTGGATTTTGACAATCTGAAAGGACGGGAAAATGCGAAATAAAGATTACGAACTAAAAAGATGTCCCGAAACCGACGGATATGAAGCGGGGGAAAGTTATGGAAATGCCATATACAACCGAATTTTCACCGCGATAAATATTCGCAAAGGAACGCTTATTTGCAATCCCGATTACGGCAGCGAGTTGTACAAGGTGGATAAGGCGACTAAACAAAACGAAACGCTTATTAAAACTTATGTTAAATCCGCATTAAAGCCGCTTTCAAATATTCTTAAAAACGTTTCCGTAAGCGATGTAAATATAGACACCGCTTCGGGAAAAGCGGAATTTTCCGTTAAATGCGATTATAACGGACAAACGCACAATTTCGATTATTGGATTAAAATTTAATTAAGGGGTTATCCCTACGGAGGTAAAAAAATGATAACAAAAATTAAAATGTTCGCCGTCGTCGGCATTGTGATAGCGTTTTTGGCAATGGGTTTTAAGATTTACGACGAAGGCAAAATTGCAGGCGATTTGCGCGGACAAATTGCCGTCTTGAAAATAAAAAACGAACTGTTACAAAAAGAAAGCCGCGAATTAAAAGCGCAAATTGACGATGGACAAAAACAGTTGAATAATTGCAAAAAACAATATAACGACTGCGCCGACGATTTGAAAAAAGAAAAAGCGCGTAACGTCAGAAAGGAAGCGAGGGCAGGGAAATGAGTGAGATTTTAACCAAAGACCAATTACTCAAAATCAACGGCGGCAAAAATGAAAAACAAGTCGATTATTACATCGACGCATTGAACGAAATTTTGCCGAAATACGAGATAAATACGCCGCTTCGAATTGCGCACTTTCTTGCGCAAGTTCTCCACGAAAGCACGTATTTGAAAGACGATACGGAAAATTTGAATTACAGCGCGGCAGGATTACTTAAAATATTTCCAAAATATTTTCCCGACGAAGCAACGGCAATTTTATACGCAAGAAA
>Ga0182484_11336_pt1 | contig 16130 bp, 14 predicted proteins | sample TergutMp193P3_FD_120831 | JGI IMG/M metagenome (GOLD analysis project Ga0182484, IMG submission 120831) | reverse complement strand
TGTCGGCGGCTAACTCTTCCATTTTTCTTACGAGATTTTCCTTGCTAAGCATATACGGAATTTCGTTGATAATAATTTTTCCGCCCTGTCCGCTTGAATCCGTATCGACTATATCGGCTTTGGCGCGCATAATTATTTTTCCGCGACCCGTTTTATACGCTTCAATCGCTCCGCTTCTTCCGTAAATAAGTCCGCCCGTAGGAAAGTCCGGCGCGGGAACATATTTTATCAAATCGTCAATTTCAATATCGGGATTTTCAAGCGTCGCTTTAATTCCTAAAACGACCTCTCTTAAATTATGCGGCGGCATATTCGTCGCCATTCCGACCGCGATGCCCGAAGAGCCGTTTACCAATAAAAACGGGATTCTCGACGGCAAAACTATCGGTTCGTCTTTGTCTTCCGAGAAATTTTTCGCCGTATCGACGACGTTTTTGTTAATATCGACAAGCATTTCGTCAGCCATTTTGTCCAATTTGCATTCCGTATAACGATACGCCGCGGCTTTGTCGCCGTCTATCGAGCCGTTGCCTCCGTGAAAGTCGATAGCGCAATATCGAAGCGACCACGGCTGCGACATACGCACCAGCGCGTCGTAGATAGAAGTGTCGCCGTGCGGGTGATAATCGCCCATAACCGCGCCTACGACTTTCGCGCATTTTATATGGTCTTTGAGAGACGCCGTCCAGCCGTTTTCGTGCATACTGTATAAAATTCGTCTATGCACAGGTTTAAGTCCGTCGCGCACGTCGGGAAGCGCTCTTGCGGTAATAACGCTCATCGCGTAATCCAGCATCGAGCGTTTCATTTCCTCCTCAAGTAATGTCGGAGAAATTATTCCTTGTGAAACGCTTGCCGGCGTTTGCATTTCTTTTTCTTCCAATTCGTTTTCTTCGTTTTCGCTCATTTATAAACTCCTTTTTTTGTTTTTCAACTTTTCACAATTCGGGATAAAAATATTTTACCCATTCGCAATAAGTGTCCTGCGCCGATTTGCAGGTTTCAATCAAATACCCCCGCGCGTTCTCAAATTCTTTAAGTCCGCGATAATAATATTGTTTATGCCGCTCGTCTATAATAAACGGAACAATATCGTTTTTTAAACATTCGCGAAACATTACAAGCCGTCCGACCCGTCCGTTACCGTCTTGAAACGGGTGAGTTTTCTCGAATTTGTAATGATACTCCACAATATTTTCAAATGAAATTTGCGGCAAATTCAAATACCAACCGTTTAATTTATCCATTTCTCCCTGAACGTTTTCAGGCAGAGTCGTTTCAACTCCGCCGACCTCGTTCGGTATTTTTTTCCAGTTTCCAAGCGCAAAAAAATTAGAATTCGCCTGAGTAGTCGCCGTTTTCAAAGTTTTATGAAATTCCTTAATAATTTCATTCGACAAGTTTTCGTCGATATTGTCGAGCATATTGTCAAACGCGGCAAAATGATTCGCCGTTTCAATAATATCGTCAACAGGAAGCGCTTCTTCGTCTTTGAAACCGATAGTTTTCGTCTCAAAAATGAATCTTGTCTGCTCCTGCGAAATTCTGCTGCCTTCGATTCTGTTGGAATTATACGCCAAATTTATCTGCGTTTTGTGATACAACCCGCCTTTCATTTTTGCGCCTTTTTCGGCAATAATTTTTTCAAGAATCGTAGGTTTCATAGTTATTGTTTTCCCTTTATTTTAAGCGGAATTTTCACAGATATTTTTCTTTCTTCTTTATTTATTTCCAACATATTTTACCTCCAAATAATTCTCTAAAATAATTCTCTATTTTCACCTCCGCGTCGGGAATATCCGTAAAGTTTAATTTCTCTTTCAACACGGTATTATTCTTTACACTTTCGCAAACAAAACATTCCTTTATCGGCTCAAATTTTTCGTTGTCTATAATCACGTCGCAATTTCCAAAATAAAACGGCAATCTGTCGGCGTATTGCTTAAAAACATCTATATAGCAATAATAAGGCAATTTATCTCGCGAAACATAAACCGTATTATACGTGTCCGAATCAATAAACGTTCTGTTTCGTTTAAGGGCGTTTATATCGCGAAGAGTCCAAAATTTCGCTACCGTATCGTATGTTTTGTCCAAATGTTTTTTGTTTGGATATTTTTGAACATAATTGGCAATCGTATCAAAATCATTAAGACAAAATATGCCATAATCTTTAATGTTAAACTTGAAATTTTCAATAAATTTGTAATCCATTCCTTGCAAATCACGTTTATAAAGCCCTATCAAAATAGGAAAAGTCGCAGTTTTTGAGGTTTCACAAAATTCAGCGCTACTGATTATTAAGCAGTCGATAAGTTTATAATTTTGGGTAAAATTTTTAAGAAGTGAAAAATTTGTTTTTTTTATTAAATAGGAAAGCGGGTGCAAAACGCAAACAAAATCGGCAGTTAATTTATTGTAGGACAGTAAAAACGACATTCCCAAATCGCGTGTTTTAATATCGCGGTCTATGCTCAAACTTATCGAAAAATCCTTGTTTTTTTTTCCAACAATAGAAGTTGTATCGTTATAAGGCGGGTTTCCTACAATTACAAGTTTTTCTGACGCTTTTAACGCAAATTTCTCTCTTGATACGCATTCAAGGGAATTACAACGAATAAATATAGTATCGGGCGAATTTTTTTTCGCTTTTTGGAATGCCTTTTCGTCGATATCCGCTCCGATTTTTTTGTTTTTTATTTTGCTATCCGACAAAAACGAGCCGTAGCCGCAGGAAGAATCCAAAACGGTAAATTGCGCAAAATTTTCAACATTTTTTTGCAAAAGGGAATAAGTTAAATCGACAATAATTTGAGACGTATAAAAACTTCCCAAATTTATTGCATCCTTACGATTTAAATGTTCCTGTTTGCTTAACATCGCCACGCCTTTCTCAAATTTTCAAGCGTTTCGCCGTCGGTTGTATCGAGCAGAATCGGCGTAATCGTGGCGTATCCCGCAAAACTTGCCGCTATGTCAAACGTTTCGCCGTCGGTTTCGGTTTCAGCCATTCCGTCGTCGTTTGCTTTAAGATGAATTTTCCCGCTCGTCTCCCCGTCTTCGACAATATAACTATCCTTATAATACGCCAAACTTTGACGAACAATTTTTATTCCCTTAATTTCGTCGAACGGCAAATAAGGAAAATTTACGTTGTAAATAGTTTTTTCAACTTTATCCAAAAATCCGTTTGCGCGTAATTTTTCAAAAATTTCAAGCGCTAATTTTCCATAATTTTCTATATTTTTTTTCTGTAAATAATGAAGCGAAAACGCGACCGACGGAATCCGCCAAAACCCCGCTTCCCGCGCCGCCGCGCAAGTTCCCGAATAAAAAACGGCGATACCAATATTTTCGCCGCTGTTTATTCCTGAAATTACAAAATCCGGACTTTTAGGCATAAGATGCGCCAAAGCGACTTTCACGCAGTCCGCGGGCGAGCCGTCAACCGAAAAACACGGTATTTCGTCGTTTCTTTCTATTTTTTTGTAAGTCAATGAAGACCGAAAAGTAAAACTGTGGCTTTTTCCGCTTTGTTCGGCTTCGGGAGCGACGATGAACACGTCGTAATTTTCCTTGAAAGCGGAAATCAACGACTCGATTCCCGCCGAAAAATATCCGTCGTCGTTTGAAATCAACACGGTCTTACGCATCGATATCCGCCTTATCGGCATTTTCCTCTATAAATTTTTTTCTCGGCTCGACTTCCTCGCCCATAAGCGTCGTAAAAATCCTGTCCGCCTCAATCGCGTCTTCGACGACGACTTTTTTTAAATAGCGCGTTTTTTGGTGCATCGTAGTTTCCGAAAGTTCTTTGGGGTCCATTTCTCCAAGCCCTTTGAACCGCGAAACCTTAACGCTTCTGCTGTCCTTCAAATTATATTTAACAAGAATCTGTTCCTTTTCCTCGTCGGAATGAACGTATTCGTCTATTCTTTTACCGTCTTTAATTCTAAAAAGCGGCGGACACGCTACATAAACGTAACCTTCCTCGATAAGTTTGGGCAATTTTCTGTAAAAGAAAGTCAAAAGCAGCGTGCGGATATGCGCCCCGTCCACGTCGGCGTCGGTCATAATAATAATTTTATGATAACGAAGAGAGTTTATGTCGAAAGTATCGCCGATTCCGCATTTGAAAACCCTGAAAATCATATCTTCTATTTCTTTATTCATCAAAACCTTGTCGATTCGCGCCTTTTCGACATTAAGGATTTTACCGCGCAAACAGAAAATCGCCTGCGTTTTAGGATTTCGCCCGCGTTTCGCCGTTCCGCCCGCCGAATCTCCTTCAACCAGAAACACTTCCCGTTCCACAGGATTTTTACTTGTGCAATCCGTAAGTTTTTCGGCTTTTCCGCGTCCTTCCTTTACGACTTTTCTAACGTTTTCCTGCGCGTTTCTCGCCGCTTCTCTGGCAATCGCGGCATTTACTATTTTGTTGCAGATTTCCAGCGCAATCTGCGGATTTTCTTCAAGATACGCGGTCAAACTTTCCTGAACATTTTTGTTTACTATAGCCGAAACGCCTGAATTTCCCAATTTTTGCTTCGTCTGACCTTCAAATTGCGGCTCGCTGATTTTCACGCTTACAACCGCCGTAAGACCTTCCCACAAATCCGCCCGCTCAATTTTTATCTTGTCTTCTTTTTTGTTTTGAGCGTCTTTTTCTTTGCCTTTTTTAGGTTTGTCTTCCTTTGATTTCCCTTTAAGCGCTTTGATTTTATCTCTGTTTTCGTCGATATATCTCTCAATAGTCGACCAGACGCCGTTTCTAAAACCTATCAAATGCGTTCCGCCTTCGCGGGTATTTATGTTGTTGGCGAAAGAATACACCTTTTCGTCGTAGCCGTCGTTGTATTGAAAAGCGACTTCAAGTTCCATTTCTGGTTCTTCACGGAAAAAATGCACGGGTTCGGGAAGCAGGAGTTGCTTTTTTACGTCTTCGTCAAATTCTATCTCACCCGTTTGCGCGTCTATTTCCGCACCGTTCAAGTATTTCACGTAATCGACAAGCCCTTTGGGAAAGCAAAATTCATGCGACGTCGGCTCTCCCGTGATTCTTCCCGTCCAAAGCGGATTTTCTTTGCCGTCGTCGGTTCTTTCCTTCACTCCGTCCGGCGTTTCGGTTCTTTCGTCGGTAATTAGAATTTTTATTCCCTTATTCAAAAACGCCAATTCGCGAAGCCGCGCCGTAAGAATTTTGAAACTGTATTTCGTTTCCTCAAAAATTTCAGGGTCGGGAAAGAAAGTAATAGTCGTTCCACGCTCCGAAGTCGTTCCGATTTCTTTAAGGTCGCCTTTTTTATTTCCACGTTCAAATTCCATCTCATATATCTTGCCGTCTCTGCGGACTTCCGCGCGCAAATAATAAGAAAGCGCGTTAACGCAGGACGACCCGACCCCGTGAAGCCCGCCCGAAACCTTATAATTGGAGTTGTCGAATTTTCCGCCCGCATGAAGCGTACAAAGTACAAGTTCCAGAGTGTACATATTTTCTTCTTTGTGCCAGCCGACGGGAATGCCGCGCCCGTTATCCTTAACCGTTATTCCGTTGTTCGCGTGAATGGTTACCTCGACTCTGTCGCAATATCCAGCCAACGCTTCGTCGATGGAGTTATCGACGATTTCATAAACCAAATGGTGAAGTCCGGACGAACCGGTTGAACCTATATACATAGCAGGACGTTTGCGAACCGCTTCAAGCCCTTTGAGCGATTTTATATCGTCCGCTTCGTAATCCGAATTCTCTTGAATTTCCATTTGAGACATTTTTTGCTCCCTTTTTAATCTTCGAAAAATTACTCAATTTTTACAAGGGGAAAATACTAAATGCCGCAAGCAAAAAGGGAATTTTACTGCGATTTTTTACGAACCGTTAACCGTATTGCGTTTATATAAATTTAAAGTGTTGTTTGTATCAAAATCAATTAAACGTTTTTATGTTGCAACATCGACGCGCCCGCCTGCTTAAAATTGATAAATAAAATTATTTTTGAGAAATTTTAATAAAAAGCACAAAAATTTCTGCGAAAACAGAAAATATGTACTATACTTAATTAGTGCAGTGAAGTAAAAATATTTTTTCGAGATGTTTGCAACGGCTTATCATCTTGAAGTTGAATAGTGTAACAACATTATTACCGACAAAACGGTTAAAAACGGTGGAAACAATCATTTAATTTTTTCCCCGTGGATTTGAAAAACAAAAATGAAAGGGGGAAATTATGCCCAAAATTGATAAAAAAGAACTTGAATTTTTTTTAATTAGATTTCAGGAAGATAATTATTGGCTTAAAGGTAAGCCGGTAGATTATGAAGTGACATTAGATTATTTCATAAAGTTAGGTTTTGATTTAGATAAAATCGAAAAAATATTTGATGAACTTTATGACTATAGTTTTGATAAAGGGATTGGAAAAAATATTGTTTCACAACTTGAAAACTATGTTAACTATCGACATATTTGGTTTTATCGTTTAGCGCCTCATTTGAATAAACAGAATGAAGAAGAAAAAGAATTTTTGTTGAAAATTGAAAATGTTATGCAACAAAATAGTTCTCGGGGGGGGGGGGGAAGTATTGTAGAAGATATTGTTCTTTACATAGAAGAACACGAAGAATTTCCATATTACGAAAAATCTCGTTCTAACTCTTTTTATAATAATTTTTATAATAATGATGACAGTAAGGATAAGGATATTTTAGATTTCAATGTTGTAAATTATCAAATTCTATTCCTAACTTCAAGAGAAATAATAAGAAGTAAAAAGATTGAGAAAAAGGAAAGTTTTTTAAGTCGAATAGATAGTAAATTTAAAAGTTTTTTACAGTTTTTGTTGGAAACAGAGAGCAACGACTCGACGAACAATTCTGAAAAATGGTTACGTGAAAATTGCGATATTAACGAAATAGAACAATATCCGTTTTTTGTTAAAATTGCAGTATTGTTTGCAAAAAATACGACGGACGCGCAAAGTAAAGCAATTAAACTGCTTTGTGAAAATTTAGATTTTATGTCTAAATACGGCGGAAAAATATTGCAAAAATATTGCAAAAATATTTCCGATGAAGATACTGAATATGCTATAAAAAAAGCGGGGACAAAATTTTTGATTATTGCCGAAGAAACAAGAAATGAAAATATTAATTCTTTCATTAAACAAAAAATAGATTTCCCGTTATTCCCGTCTGAAAACGACGATTTGGAATATATAAATTTTCTTCTTAATGTTGAAGTCAAAAAAATCGGCAGTAAATATTATGAAATTATAGACGCTTCGGGCGTAAAAAAAATGATTTGGAAATATATTGCTGGAATGAAAAAAGATATATACAAACGTTCTTCCGTGCTGAAAGGCAAGGATGATGTTGTCGATAAAATTTTAGATATTTCGATTGTGATTCCTGAAACAATTTCGATGAATTCCGAATTGAATTTTATTGAAATTGAAACAAAGAAATCGCTGTTGTTAGAAATTGGAACCAAAAAAGCATTAACTTTCGTTTGGGAAATAATTTCGGAATATTGTAAAAAGATTGAATGCGATACTACTGAATATAATAAACGCAGTGATATTATTGGAGATTGGTATTGCGAAATTTTTGATATATGGGGCGAACATTTTGATAAAAAATTGTTGCGTAAAGCAATAGAAGAACAAAATGAAATTTGTATTAAAACTGTTATAGAACGCGCTCCGAACTATTCGGAAAAGACAGCGAAAGAAAGGGGAAACGGACAAACAAATTCATCTTCTTGGATATATTTCGAAAAAAAAGACGAGAAAGAAGATATGAAAAATTTTGGAATAAGAGAAGAATTGGCTCGTTTTCTTTTATCAAACATTGATAAAATAGAAAATCAAAATCTCGCCGATAAACTTCGTTACAAAGAAAAAAGATGGCATCCTTATAATGGTTCAAAGTTAAATTTATCTATAGAGCCGGAAGATGAAAAATCTCTAATCTCTAAAATTGGAAATAGTTTTCATTCGGAAAAAGAAAACGATGATTTTCACGAATACAGAGAACACTTGAACAAAAACCGAAAAAGAAATATTCGGAAATTGCTTAAAAATAAACTTATTTCAAAAGAGGAGTACCAAAAGTTAGAAACCTTGTTTCAAGATGAAGGTTATAACTATTATTATGGTTTGCCTGACGAAGAAATTAAAAAGTGTTTTGAAAAAGACAAAGACGTAGAGCAATGGGACCTTATTCATTCTCAGTTGGAATCGGAGATTATGCCGAGAGTTTTCAAAAAATCAATAGAGTGGGTTGTGAACTACAGAGGTAGTATCTTACAGAAAGAAGACAAATATATATGGATGAGAATTTTTACCAACAGTTATGCCGACCGCCCTAAAATATGGGCTAAATATTTGATTGAGGTTTTAGAAGAATGTCCGCCTGACAATCATTCAACTATTTTGCGGATTGTTTTTGCTCTCGGACATTTACGGGAATTACTTGGCGGAAAAGTTCCGTTAACATTAGAAAAGATAGCCAGAGAACAAAGTGATGAAAAAATAAACAAGGATATTGTTGTGTATAAAGATTTTTTAACAAGAGAGGAAAAACAAGACGACAACAATATTGAGCAAAAAATTACCGAACAAAGAAAACAATTTCATCGCGAAAAAATAAATGAACAAAGAAACAAAAGTTCTTTGGAAAGAGTGGAAAAATGTAGGAACGAATTGATTAAAGGACAGAACAGAGAGATGAGGAGGCAATAACCGAAAAAGAATGCTAATTACATAAAATTAGTATGGTTTGTAGCCGCGAAAACGCCATAGCGGAAGTTCGTGGAGTTGCTTACAAGTCATTGTAGGACTTTTAACAAAAGTTAATAACGGTAATTAAACCAAAGGAGGTTTGACTATGTATTATTCAAATGGGAAATGCTCGTGTACCGGAAAAGACGGGCGGAAGAAAAGATTGTATGCTACCGAGTTTGAAGCCATTGATACGGCAAATTATCAAAGCCGTTTGCTTGGCGTTCAACTTCGGGTATATGAATGCTCTGATGAACGAGGTTGGCACATAACAAGTAATTAAGAAAGGGGAAAAAATGAAAAATCAGAGATTAAATAATCCCGATGTTAAAATATCGGGACATATCCCAAGCCATATTGCCGATAAAGCAAAAAATATCTGCTGCAATCCGAGCAAAATGAGATGGGAGAAAAAAGAAGGATTAAGAGAAAAATTTTACAGCATTCGGTTGAATGACTGCTATAGAGTGTTGTGGTATCCGGCAAAATCTTTATTTATCGTTTTCCATCACGATAAATACGAGCGTAAAATTGAAAATTTAAAAAAGAGAGGTTTTTAATATGGAAAAACAGAAACCACAACTTGTCTATAATTTTCACATTACCGAAAAATGCAATTATCAATGCGATTATTGTTTTGCAGAATGGGAAAAAAAAGATGAAATTTGGCGAATAAATCCAAATTACGTTTTCAATATTATCGACGATATTTCGGATTCGTCAAAATTATTTCCTGAATTTTCAGAAAAGCCGAGATTAAACTTTGCAGGCGGAGAACCGTTAATATTAGGTGAAAAATTAACGGAATTTGCTAAATACGCCTTTTACAAAGGTATTGACGTTTCAATAATAACAAACGGCTCTATGCTCGTTGAATACAAAGAAATTTTACCTTATTTGGCTATCGTGGGAATTTCAATTGACTCGATGGACTGCAAAACAAATAGAAAAATCGGCAGATGTTGCGGAAATAAAACAATTTCAAAGGACGAACTTGAGGAAATTGTAAGAGTAATCAGAGAAATAAATCCGAAAATTATTCTTAAATTTAACGTAGTCGTGAACGAGTGGAATTGTAACAGTAAAATAGCGCAAGAACTTTTGGAGTTTTGTCCGCAAAAAATAAAAATTTTGCGACAAACCCCGTTCAAAAACAAACAGGGAATTACCTATGAACAATTTCGGAATTTTGTTGAAAGCAATAATTTCCTTGACAATCCGCTTGTTGTAGTTGAAGATAATCAGGATATGGTAAATTCGTACCTTATGATTGATCCTTCTGGCAGATTTTTTGAAAACGGACACGGCGATGAATATCTTTACAGCAAACCTATTTACGAAGTCGGCTTAAAAAACGCGCTAAAAGAAATAAAATTTGACGTGGAAAAGTTTTTGAAAAGATATTAACTTTCTTAAAAATCAGGATAATCGTTCATAATAATATGGTCGATTATCCTGATTTTAATGCGTTTTTTTAATACGGCAAAAATTATTTTTGCTTGCAAAACGGGAGGAAATATGCAAAATCTTTAAATTTGCGAAAATTGTTTTTCATAACGCATTTTTCTTTCATTCTTTTTAATTCGTTTTTTACTTAATTTACGGAATGCAACAGTTGATGTCGCACTCCGCAAAATAATTTTTGTAGAAATTTCTATAAAACTAACTTTCTTTTATTATTCCGTCGCAGAAGTAGCAGTATTTTCCGCCGACGAAACTTGCGCCGCTTTCTTCTTTTTCGATTGAAGAACAAACGCGACGACTCCCCCAACTACGATAATCAACGGAATAACGACAATAGGTCTCACGGCAATCCACGCAATCATAATAACCACCAGCGACAGCGCAAACCCCGCCAAACCGCCTATAACGTTCGCGGCGAATTTAGTTCCTTTGCCGATGTATTTTCCAAGGAACGGAACAATGCTCACCAAAACCTGAACAGGCGTAAATACCATCGCGAATCCCGAACAAATAAGCAGCATAAAAATTATTCTTAATACCCAAGTTCCCGCGCTGTTTTCCGCTTCTAATCGCATAACTATGTCTTGCGCCGTCATCTGTCCCGTAAAAAGCCGATTTATTTGGCTTTTGTTTGAAGTGTAATAAGTAACGATAGAATTGCCCCTCTGCATTCCAATCGCGGACGCGCTCGTCGCGTTATTTACGAAAAACGAAACCCTTATGTCGCCGATATTTGGCGAATTTATATTTTTTGCGTTGGTAATATATTGTCTGTTTGAAGTGATGTTAAAATTTGCCAAATCGTCTTGCTTCGCGTCTTCGGGAATGTTTATCATAAAATTCGGCTCTATTTTTTTAAGTTGCGAAGCGTCTAGTTTAAAATCTCCTAACATTGCGTCTTCGGCGTAAAAAGTTTTGTTTTCAAAAACAGGCGCGGAGGGCCAAGACGGATTTTTAGAATTTTCGGGATAACTTGCGGAATTTATATAACTTCCATACCAGCCGCCTTCGTAATAATATTTCGTTTCGGCGTCGGTGGAACTTCCTTCTCTTCTTTCTTTGTACTGATAAACTTCAACGACGCGCCTGATAACGAATGTTCCTTCAATTCCATAATCCGAATCGATTACGGGAGTGTACGAAATATCGCCCGTTATTGCGACGAGTTTGCCGTCGTTTTCGGCGTTTACCCGCGCATTCCCGACGTCGATAACTTTTCTGCCCACTTCGTCGTAAGCGCGTATCGCTTTGACGCTTCTGCCTTCGTTCCATACAAGTCCGATAATGCAGACCAAAACAAGAGCGATACCGATAAAAATCGCCCCGATTGAATTAAAAAACCGACTGAAAAATCCGTTTTTCTTTACCACAACGTTTGTTGCCATAGTTTTCTCCCTATATTTATATTTTTGTTTGTTAGGTTTTCGGTTTATTGTTTCGGGGGGAAATATAATATTTGGTTTTAATAACAGTCAAGTTTTTTTATTAGTTTTTTTTCTTGCTTTTCGTTTGCGCAAAATATTATATTATGCTTGTCTAAATTTAAAAATCTAAATTTAAGAAGAAAATAGCGGTATGAAAAACAATTTTCGCAAAATTAAAGATTTTAGTAAAAAAATCACATTTCCCCGTAAACCAAATATTATTTTAATTCATAAATTTTTTTGATTTTGGCAATAACATAGTGTTTTTGCATAATTTTTTTATTGGAGGTTTTTATGTTGAAGAGATTTCTATGTGTTACGGCGATGACGATAATCGCTGGTGCGGCGACGGTTCAAGCGACGGAATGGCTTATTGATGACGATAGTTTGTTTAACAAATGCATTGCCGAACAAAATTTTGAAGAATGTAAAGCAAAAAACATTGTTTTGAAAGAAAAAAGCGGAATCTTTTATAATCCGGTTACAAATAAACCATATACTGGCGGCGCAAGAGATTGCTACGAATGCGAAGCTTGCAGAGCAAATTTTAAAGACGGCAAATTACAAGAATCCAGCGTATTTTGTCCAGAATAAGACGAATAATGGTTTTAATCAAATTCCAAAAAGAGCAAGAAGTTTTTATTGCTCTTTTTTCGCTTGATTTATAGTATTTTATACAAAAAAAAGCAAAAGAGCCGTTATATGAAAAACCGCAGATTCAAAAAAATTTATTTGGAAATAACCACCGACTGCAATAAAAATTGCGTATTCTGCGGCAAAACTTCGCGAAAAACCGAATATTTGTCCGTTGAAAAATTTGAAAATCGCCTCAAACAAATTGCAAATTTAGGCGAAAGAATTTATTTATACGTCGCGGGAGAACCGCTTTTGCATCCGAAACTAAAAGATTTTTTGCAGATAGCAGAAAATTTAGGCGTTGAAATTGCAATTACGACAAACGCGACTTTGATTGACGAACAAATTTCCGCAATTTTGTCGCCTGCGCTCAAAGAATTAAATATTTCCGTCCACTCGGACTCGGCGAATAATTTGTCGGAATTGGAAAAAATAGTAAAATCAGGATTAAATTTATCGAAAATGCGACAGGATTTACAAATTTCGTTTCGACTTTGGAATATTGAAGAAAAAGAAAATTTTCATTATAGTAAAACCGTAGAAATTTTATCGCAAGAAATACCGGAATTTGAAATAATTCCGCATAATTTACGCGAAAATAAACGGCAAAAAATCAAAGAAAACCTGTTTTTGCATTTCGATAGTCCTTTCGTTTGGGAAAAAAACGAAACGCCGAGTGAAAAAGGATTTTGCTACGGACTTCAAAGCCATTTCGCGATATTGACCGACGGCTCGGTTACGCCTTGCTGTATATGCAAAAACGCGGAAATTATACTCGGAAATATCGACGAAAAAGACATTTCGCAAATTCTTGCAAGCCCGCGAACAAAAGCGATTGTCGGCGGTTTCAGCAAAAAAATTATGGTCGAAGAAGTTTGTAAAAAATGCGCTTACGCAAGACAAAAATTCGCGCAAAAAGTTCAATAATAAATTTTATCCAAAACCGCTTCCGCTTCGTCCTCGTCCAAAAGATTTTCTATTATAACGAAAGAAAAATCCACAGCCGTTCCCGCCGCTTTGCTCGTTATTATGTTTTCGTCTTGAATAACTACGTCGTCTAAATAATGCGCGCCCGAAATCTCTTTTTCAACCGACGGAAAGCAGGTAAATTTTCGATTTTTTAAGATTTGCGCTTTGAAAAAAACTTTCGGCGCGGCGCAAATCGCACAGCAAAGTTTTCCGTCGGCAAAGTAGTTTTTTACCGCTTGCAAAACGTCGCTACTTTCCGCTAAATTCGCGGTTCCCGGTCCGCCGGGAAGAATTATCGCGTCAAAATTTACGTGCTTTGTTACGTCAAAAATTTCGTCGCAGACAATTTGTACGCCGTGCGACGATTTTATTTGCAATTTGCCAAGCCCCGCGACCAAAACTTGAATATTTGCGCGGCGCAATAAATCTATCGGCGCAAACGCTTCTATCTCTTCAAAGCCGTCCGTTAAAATTATCAATGCGCTTGCCATTTTTATGTCCTTTCGTTAAATTTCGCCGCAGTTGACGGCAGACCATTTTTCCATAAAATCCACAAGTTCCGCTCTTTTTGGCGAGCGACAGTTGCGGACGTAAAATCCCGACGTGCAAACTCCGCTGCAAAGGCATTCTTGCGGCGTCAATTTCGACAGCCAGCCGTTGCAAAATCCCGCGTTAAAGTTATCGCCCGCGCCCGTCGTGAGTTTGGGTTTTTTGGTATATGGACCGTCAATCCACCAAGAGCCGTCTTTTGTGCCGACAGCCGCGCCCGCAAGCGGATGAATGACTATCGCGCAAAGTCCCGATTTTTGCTGGATAACCGCCGCGCGTTTGGCAAAATCGTCTTCTTTTACTCCATAAACAGCCGCAATTTGACGACTTTCGCTTTCGTTAAGTCCAAAAATTACGTCGGCGTTTTTCTGCAATTTTTCAATTAGCACGCATACTTCTTTTACCTCTTCTACGGGACGACGAGCGGGGTCTGCCAAGTCGATAAATACTGCGGGGCGATTTTTCGTTTCGGCGAGAATTTCGTTAAATCCCAAAAGAAGCGAGTTGAAATTCGGCAATTCCATCCAATTCGTAAAACCCAAAAGCGACGAGTTAAGAACCGTTTTTTTAAGTTCGTCGCGAGAGACCAAAGTAAGCAGTTTTTCCCAATTTACCGCAGGAAGCGACGCGGTTTTTCCGCATATAATTTTTCCGTTGTCAAACTCCAAAGCGTCCGCGTGTCCGGGCGCCGCCATCGTTATTACGCGCTCGCAATTTTTGGCGAAATCCGCAAAAACGGGGTCGATTCCGCCTTCTCCGATTGCGCCGATATACGTAATCTTGTGATTTGCCAGATTGAGCGCGTTAGCAAGAATTGGACCGTTGCCGCCGAGTTTTATTTGGAGCGGAAAAAATTCGATATTTGCCGAAAGTCCCGCCGCCGCCGCGATTTTTTTCGCAAAATCGTCTATCGTTTCCACTCTCGTGTATTTGTCTATCGCCTGCCGCTCTTCCACGACGTGAGTTATTTCATCGACAAAACCGTCGAAACCTATGAGTAAATTTTTGCTTGCGTTGTCGGCGGCAAGTTTTTGCGACGCCGATTTTACAAATTCGGATTGAGCCATAATTTTCCTTTCGTTTTTTGTTTCTTTATGAAAATAGTTTTTTTTCCCGCGAATTTGCAACAATAAGCGTTAAATTTGCTCAAAAAATAGTTTTTAATCGTTAAAAAACGAAAACGCTTCATAAAAAACGGGGCAAACTCAAAAGAATTTGCTCCGTTAATTATTAAAAAAATTAAACTTTGAAAAATTGTTAAAACATTCCCCAAAGCAAATATTCAAGGTCTTCCGCGTCAAATTTAAATTCTTTTCCGCCGCTTGTTATTACAATTTGTCCGCTTATTTTTTCGTCTTCCGTTTCCTTATCGGTTCTGTAATCGTACTTGTAAGTTTCTTTCATATAGATATTTCTAAAACTGAAACTTCCTGTAAATTCACCTCTAAATTGAAACGTTCCGTTGACTTTCGTTTCGTATTCTTCGCCCCAGCCGTTAACGTTTTCGTATTCGCGTGCATAATACGCCATACCAACTCCGCCGCCAATAAATAAATTCCCGTCTTCTGAAAAATCAAACGCGCAAGTTATCTGCGTGCCTGTTTCTGTATATTCTTCACTCGTTTGGCTTTCGGTTTCCGTATATTTTGCCGACCAATCGTAAGTCATACGACCGTAAAGTCCTTTGTGTTCTTCAAAATCGGAATCGGATTCGGAATAAGTTGCTCTTGTCGCTTTTCTTTTTTTGAAGAATTTTTTCTTCGCTTCCGTCGTTCTTGTCGCTTTTTCTTCGGAAGTCCAATAATAATCGTTGCCTTCTCCCATAGCGCTTGCAAACGCATATAGAAAATCTTGCAAATCATACTCATCTTCGATGACCTTGTTTGGCATACTCAAATAATCGCTTTCGGTAATTTTGCCGCACGAAGCGTTTGGTACTGCGGGCAATCCAGTAGAATTACCGCTTCCTTTGTCTTCCGAGCATCCGAAAATAAAGAAAATGCCCGCCAATAAAAAAGCGAAAAACGCTTTTTTCATAAAAACCTCCTGATATTAGGTAAATAGATATATTTTCTGTGTAACATTGTTGTCGCAAAGTAAAATTTTTCCGCAATTTGCGGATAAAAGTTTTTTGTGAAATTTATGAAAAAATAAGAAAAAGAAATTTTTTTGCGACGTACTATATGTACTAATGTGCTGTGCTGTGCTGTGCTGTGCTGTGCTGTGCTGTGCTGTGCTGTGCTGTGCTGTGCTGTGCTGTGCTGTGCTGTGCTGTGCTGTGCTGTGCTGTGCTGTGCTGTGCAAAGAAAAG
>Ga0182484_10001_pt1 | contig 16874 bp, 12 predicted proteins | sample TergutMp193P3_FD_120831 | JGI IMG/M metagenome (GOLD analysis project Ga0182484, IMG submission 120831) | reverse complement strand
GCCGACGTTCAGGCCAATATCCGATTCATCAAGTCGGTTATCGTAGACCGCTCCGAGGACGCTCACGCGGAATCCGATTTTATAACCGCCGTGCTGTACGGCATACACACGCTCCTGCCCCTGCAAACGCAGCTTGCTGTTCTCTGCGCGCTCCTCTTCGCATTGTCGGTTTTCGGGTCTTTTATGCTGGTGAAGCGTGGCCTCGCGCGGCTGTGGCTCGGCTACGGCGCGGCCTTGTGTACGCTGCTCATACTCACGGTCGGCATATCGGCGGGGTACAAGATATACGCGCTTGAAAGCAAACAATACGCGATTATATTGACGGAGTCTTTGGACGCGAAGAACCAACCGATGGGCGACCAGACGCTCTTCACCGCGCATGAGGGCACGAAAGTGCAGATAAGAAAAAATATGGGGGAATGGAGCCTCGTCAGCCTATCGAACGGCGCGAGCGGGTGGGTCACGACGGCGTCGGTAGGGAAAATTTAAAAATTCGTAGGGGCGACCGTCAAATAATAATATGGAGGGCACCCGTCCGCTTCGCGGCCTGCCCTACCCAACCTTTTAATGCAGTCAGAATTTTAAAGTCAAAGTCAACTTGTTTATCTCGGCGTTAGCCAAATTCAAAATCAACGCGGTTTTTTGTTTTTAACGTTTTGACCGCATTTAAAGGTTGGGTAGGGCTCGCCCCGCAGGGGCGGGGTGCCCTCCATATTATTTATAGGTTTTGTAGGTTTTGTGCCCTCCATATTTATAGGCATTGTGTCCTCCAACCCCACAGGATTTTACAGCCCAAACGGCATCATCAACCCAAACCTTATCGGCATTTGCGGCACTAACCCACCCAAAAACTCCCCGTCTTCGCCGAACATCGAGGACAGCCCAACCCTCAGCGAATAGTGTACCTCCGCGAACAGCCTCAACTTTTCGTGGAGCGGGACGTCTACGCCCACGCCCACCGCCGCGCCTAATATGTACGTGTCTTGGAAGAGGTAATCATCCTTTTCAACGTTTTGTTCATAATAATTCACCTTCCCGCCGCCGCCGAGCGCGCCGCAGAAACCTGCCGAACCGGAAAGGTAGGGTATCCTATACTGGTTGACAGGATAGAACTTAAGGTGATAAGCCAAATCAAATATAAGCATAGGCGTTACATCGGAAAATGATATATTGTCTCTCTCTTTGTAATAATTTTCGTACCCTTTTTTGCCGAAGGTGTAGAGGCTCAAATCCAACCCCCAGCCCCTGCTGAACTGCGCGTCTATGTCCAAATCCCTGTAGCTTGCGTGGTAGCCCATACTCCACCACGGCCTGAAGTTGGGCTCTTCGGGGCCGAAATTTATCGGGATGAAGAAGCCCAGGGAGGCTTGCGCCTTAAACGGTTTGGCGGGGGGCAGCACGCTCCCCGACCCGCGCGGCAGGGCTGCGGCGTCCGGCGTGACGGCAGTTTCAGGCGGTTGTTCCGCCTGCGGTCGCGGCGGCTTTTGAACGCCCATCGCCGCCCACGCGGCCCTGAGGGCCTCTTCCGCCGAGGCTAACGCCGTGTGGTGCTCTCTCGGCGTTCTCGCCGTATCGGTTGCCTGTCCCGTTTTGTGCGGCCTCGGAAACTTTTTGTTCGCCGCTATTATTGAATCGCGCGCCGACCTGTAGACGCCAAGCGCCGAATCCGCGCGGGTCAGCGGCTGTTCCGGCGCTGGCGCAGCCGCTGCCGGTGCCGGTGCGGGAATTGCCGGTTTCGCTACTGCCGGTACCGGAGCGGGAGTTTCCGGCTCGGCTACAACCGGTGCCGGAGCGTGTGTTTCCGGCGCCGCCACTGCCGGTGTCGGCGTGTGTGCTGCCGGTGCCGCCGCTGCCGGTGTCGGCGTGTGCGTTGCCGGTGCCGCCGCAGCCGGTGTCGGCGTATGGGTTGCCGGTACCGCCGCTGCCGGTGTCGGCGTGTGGGTTGCCGGTGCCGCTACTGCCGGTGTCGGCGTGTGGGTTGCCGGTGCCGTAACTGCCGGTGTCGGCGTATGGGTTGCCGATACCGCTGCTGCCGGTGTTGGCGTATGGGTTGCCGGTACCGCCGCAGCCGGTGTCGGCGTGTGGGCTGCCGGTACCGCCGCAGCCGGTGTCGGCGTATGGGTTGCCGGTACCGCCGCTGCCGGTGTCGGCGTGTGGGCTGCCGGTACCGCCGCTGCCGGTGTCGGCGTGTGGGCTGCCGGTGCTGCCGGTGCCGTTGTTACCGGCGTCGCCGGTACTGCTGCCGGTGCCGAAGTGTGGGTTGCCGGCGCTCCGGCCTCCTGTGCTGACAAGGACGCAGCGCACAAAAGCGCCGCGTACATTACAAAAACTTTCTTCATCGTATAAACTCGCTCCCGCCTCAATTCAAATAATAACTGAAATTAAACCGCGTATTTTAGAGTAATATACATTAAATACGACTGTCAATAGTATTTTTTTTTGTTTTTATATATTATTTTTGATTTTTTAAGAAAAAAAATTTGCTATTTATCCGCAATCAATATAAATTATATATTGGACGTATTTTTTCCGCCGGCCAGCGCCGGGGGAAACCGTTTATTGTAACGTTTATGCTGAACGCCTGTTATGGCGTTCAACGGGAGATTATACATGGGAATGACTAAGAAGTTATTTTTGGCGCGCGACATTGCGGCTTTTGTCTGTATCTTTGGGCTCGGCGTGCTTGCTTACGGGCAGAGCTCCGACGACCTCTTCGGCGACGGCGCGCCGCCCGCGCAGCAGAGCGGCGGCGGTTTTGACGACGCGTCCATAAACGACCTGTTCGGGACGTTCGAGGCGCAGCCGGACAAAAAGGAGGAATCCGCGCCCGCGCGGGTGCTGCCCCCGTTCCACGGCAACTACAAGCTCCTCATAGGCCGCCCGATCTACGCCGTCTACGAGGCGGAGACCAAGACCAAGTGGATATCCGCAATGTCCGAAATCTACACCAACTACAAGGCCGCCTCTTTCCCGCGCACGTACGCGTTCACGGTGGAGCAGGTCGACGGCGTGCTGCCCGGCTCGCGCGACTATGCCAAGCGGTTCAACAAACAGCACTTCATAGACGCCGCCAAAAAACTCGGCGCGACGCACCTACTCTATCAGGAGTACCAGCCGCACAAAAACGGCAAGGAGGCGCGCTTCGTCATGGAACTGTACTGGATACAGGAGGGCGCGACCGTTATCAGGGCCTCTCAGGACATCGTCTTCTCGGCGTTCGAGAAGGGGCTTGACATCTGTCTCGAAAAGGTCGCTAACGCTATGGACCCCGCCGCGAAAAAGACCACCGCGTTCGGAAACTCCGTCCTCGGCAAGGACATAAAAAACATTGAGGCTTTCGGCAATATTTTGGCGAGCGAGGGCTCGTTCACCGCTGAGCGCGCGGCGGCGACATATACAGCCGCCGAAAAATTATTTAAAAAGAACGGTTCGCTTTTAGGCGTCCAGTACGCGGGCGCGCTCTTGGCGGGACGCGCGCAGAAATACTCGACGGCGGTCTCGCACATTCAAACGGTCATAGGCAAATCGGGCGATTACCCCGCGCTTCAACTCTATTTAGCCGAGTACATGCGCGGGGAGGAACGCTACTCCGAAGCTGCGAAGGCGGCGGAAACAGCCGCGAGAAACCCCGCCCTCAAAGTCCCCGCCGCGATGGAAATGGCCATGATACAGCAGGCGCAGGGCAACATCGACCAGGCGCGCAACGAGTATAACTCCATCATGCAGGACGGCGACGCCGACGGCAGGCTCCTGTTCCGCCTGGCTCTCCTCAGCATTCAGTCCAACAGGCTGGACGAATCCGAAGAATACCTCCGCAGGGCCGAAGGGAGCGGATTCAACCTCGACGAAAGCGAATACTACGAACTCGGAGTCGCGTACTCCAAAAATCCGGGCTACGAGGCGCAGGCCATCGACTACCTGAAGCGCAGCATGGGCGTCAAGCAGAGCAGCGAAACCGCCTGGGCGGCTATAGCCGACGTCTACAACCGCATGGGAAACAACGAACTCGAAGCCGAAACATACGTAAACCTCTTCAAAATCAACCCAACCGCCAACAGCGGGAAACTCAAAACAGCGGGCGAAATATACGAACGTATGGGGAATGTCGAAAAAGCCAAAGACGCCTACGCCCTCTTTATAGACAGGCGTTTCTTCGACCAGAACGTGGCCATGAGCCTGGCGCGCATATACTTTAATGAAAAGAACTGCAAAAAGCTGCCCGACGTGCTCAAAGGGTTGGACACCATACCCGAAGCCGCCGAAATGCTCGCGGGTTGCAACTACAAAGTGAGGAAAATAGACGCCTCCCAAACAGTAAAAACCAAAAAACTCTCGCCGCTCATGCTGACAGTGCGCATATCCGGCGGAGCGCTGGCGGTAGGCGGGTTGGGGGCCGGACTTTTGATTAACGGGGTTGTCATTCCGGGTCAGTTGGAACAGTACAGGGACTTGAACGTGACTAACACTCCCGATTTGGCCGACACGAGAAGGAGCGAGATTGAAACCAACCAAACTCTGGGCGCGGTATGTTACGTTTTGGCGGGAGTGGGGCTTAGTATGGTAGCCGTGACGTTCTTTTTCTAAAAAAACGTTTTTTTTTGAATTTTATTGTACATTGCGCGTTTTAGAGTGTAGATTGTATATTATATAATGAAGGGCGGCAGAACCGCCCGCTGTATTTATTATATAAGGTGTATATCGTAGGGGCGGCAATCTGCCGCCCGCTATATTATTATGTTATTAATGTTTGAACCCAAATAAGGGAGGTATGATATGAAACGTTTATTGTTATTGGCCGGAGCCGGAGCGCTCTGTACGCTGGCGCTGTTCGCGATTTACTGCGCGGACGTCAAGTTTGACAACCCGCTTGACGAGAAGGCGTACAAGGATGGGGACATCGAACAGGATTACAGGTGGCTTTGGGGATTTGAGGAATCCGATTGCGCGGGATTGGATGGGATTCCTTCAAGTGCTTCATGCGTAGATTTTATACGGAAATGCTACTTTGGTAATTGTGGCATAGACGACAACACTAAAAGTAAGTGGAAAGCGACGCTTGGCGGCTGCGTCGGCGACACGCTTTGGATAGTAAGGGAAGGCCCCCAATCCGTTACATTGTATTATGACGGCGCAAACTACGACAGACATCCCATCCCTGACAGCACGACCGCAGGTTTCCAAAAATGGATGGCAAACAACAAACAATATTACGGCGTTGTATCTTCCAATGTCACGGATATCGATGTCATGCTTACCACGCAGGGGACGCCTGAGACGGAAATAAAAGATTACGGTACAATGCCGCCTTTGGGGGAGGGGGGGAGTGACAAGATTTATATCATACTCTACAGGGCTAAAAAACTGAAGTGCGGGAGTACGACTGAATGGCTGGTACCACGTTTTGCAGATAGACATGTTACTATCAAAAAGTACACAAAGGATGATAACGTTTTGCCGTCGATTGCGTTTAATTGCCCAACAGAGTATACGGTTAAACTGGGTGAGACGAAGACGTTCAATGACGTCGGTTGCGCTTCCCCCGGCGGCGGCGCGGTGCTTACCCGTACTCCTGGTACGCTCGGCGTTCCGCTGGACATCTCGCGGCCCGACAATTATACCCTTACTTACGAGGCCTGCAAAAACCTTATCGTGGGCGGTATCTCCAAAGACACATGCGTTACGAGAACCGAGATTATAAAGGTAACGGAGCAGAAACCCGATAACCTGCCGAAGCCGGTTATCGTTCTTAACAACTACACGTACACCTTATCTGACGGGACGTTTTCGTCGCCTGACGGGGTTCTGTTGAACAACGCCCCATACGTGGAAATGGGTGTCGACCGCGCGTTCTATCTGAATGCCGCAGGCGCGGAGGTTCCCATAGACAAGAGCCGTGTTACCATACCAAACCCGCCGAGAATCGGGTCAGATTACGCTACCGGGGATGGAACCAGTATCACATATATTCTTGAGGCGTCCCCTGCCGGCGAATATGACAGGACGACGGTAACCCGAATGGTTTATCGGATAGAGTCTTCCTGTTATACATCGGGTACTCCGACTTTTACGTTCCGCACGTTGACCGGCGGCGCGATAAGCGGTACGGATAATAGCCTGACGATTAGGTCGGCGGAGCCGTGGAGCGATCCCAAAAGGTCTATACGCATGGGAGGGGAGGTAAACGCATATGATGATGTTGGTGGTGGTGTTGATACTTTGGGTAATGTCGTTTTGTATAAACTTGGCGTGGACGTCGGTGGGTCGAACCTGAACCTGTACAATCCGAAGCCCAACACATATAAGGTAACTTATGTAGCGGTGAGCCCGTGTCCCGTCGCCGGCGGGTTCAGATTTTTCAGGTCGGCGGAGAGAACTATTACAGTAAGTCCGTAGGGAACGAATTTGGGGCGGCTGATAGCGGCTGCCCCGTAAAATTATTATATTATATGGAAGAGGCGGTATGCGCGGTCGTAAATTGGCAATGTTGGCGTTGGCGGCGGGCGTTTCGTTATTCGCGGCCATGCCGCCGTGTTTTGGCCAGGGGAAGAGCCCTGCCCTGACGCGGCCTATCGTGATAGACCCGTCCGTAGCCGTGCTTGACAAGGCTCACGCGGTTAAGGCCGTTGACGGGCGGAAGTTTTTTGTGGCGGACGTGACCGGCGGCGGGGCGGACGGCGATTCGGCTGTCGGGTACACGCGCACGGGACGCAAGACGGTTTCCCCGATAATGTGCGACCCTGGGGCGGCTGAGGCGGTGCGGCTGACGGTTTCGAACGCGCTTTCGGCGCAGGGGCTTCTGGCGGGTAGCGAGAAGGACGCGTCTTTTGTGATAGACGTGGCGGCGGACTTGAAATTGACGGAGGAGACTAAGAAGGTTCACCAGTCGATAAGCGCGGTATTGAAGGTTGAAGTCGCGGTATGGGACGTGGGCGACCCAAGCCGCGTGAAGAAGTTCAGGATGGAGGCCGTGGGGGAGCGCAAGACTTTGGACACGACCAAACAGGCGGAACTTGCGGCGCGCGAGGCGGTGCGCACGGCTGTGGGGGAGATATTAAAAAGTCTTGATTCTTTATAAAAAAAATTTGCATTGTTGTGTGGACTGTATTAAATTATATTATATTTACGTACGGTGCGCCTGATTTGGGCGCGTTTCAGGGGAGAGGGATGTTGCGGGAATCGGTAAAAATATGCGTTTTTATATTGTCCGGCGCGCTTTTGTTTTCGGCGTTTTCGGATGGGCGGGTTATTGTGGTGCCGTCCGCGGAGGCCAAGACCATCGCCAGGGCTATGGCGGCGTCCCGGCCCGGCGATACGGTTAAGGTTATGGACGGGGTATACAGGGGGGCTGTTCTTGTCGCGCCGGGTATCGTTTTTATGGCGGACAAGCAGTTCAGGGCGGTTCTTGACGGGAAGGGGCGCAATACCGTCGTGACTATGGCCACCGGCGCGGTTATCAGCGGTTTTGAGATACGCAACGGCACGATAGGGGTGTTTTCATCAGCGGGGCAGGCGGTTGTCAGGCAGTGCAGGATTACGAACCAGATTCAGAGCGGCATTATGTGCGTGGGGGTGCTGCCGAGGATTGAGGACAATTTTATAGTGTTTAACAAGGGTTCGGGGATTCAGGGTTGGGACGTGCGGACGACGAGCGGCTCCATAAACCACAACACCATAGCGTTCAACAGCAACCACGGAGTGGCGCTCGGCGGCAATACGTCCATTACCGTCGAGAACAACATCATAGCGTTTAACGACCAGTTCGGGGTAAAGCCGGGCGACGAGGCGGTTCGGGTGGAATTGACGAACAACAATTTCTACCAAAACGCCAAAATATCGAATACTCTTCCGACGGAAAATATTTCCACCGACCCGCTGTTTACCGACGCGAAGCGGTTCAACTTCAACCTGTTGAGTGAATCGCGCTGTATCGGCATGGGGACGGATAACCAGAACCTGGGGTCGAGGATTTTACATTGAATACAAATTTTAAACCATACATGGGAGTTTTTTAATGAATATCAGAAACGGTATCGCAGTTGCGTTTACGTGTGTGGCGGGCTTGCTCACGGCGGCGTCCGCTCAAGACGATGACGGGTCGTTTTTTGACTCGTTTTCAGGACAGGACTCTGACGCGCAGGAATCGTCGTACAATGCGCCTTCCGCCGCGCCGCCCGCGTCTTCTTCCTTCCGCAGCAGCGGCAACACGCTCTCGGTTCCCGGCGACGCCAGAACCATCTCGGAAGCGATGATAACGGCCCGTATGGGGGATACTGTCTATGTCGGCCCCGGCGTCTACAAGGAGCGCGTAATTATGGCTCCGGGAGTCGCCCTCGTAGCCCGCGGCGGTCTCTTCGCGGCCAAAATCGACGGCATGGGCAGGGGCACCGTGGTGACCATGTCCAAGAACTGCATAATCTCCGGGTTCGAGGTGACAAACGGCACCATCGGCATCTTTTCAAGCGACCTGGGGAACGAAATCAGCTCGTGCCGCATAGTCAAAAACTGGATGACGGGCATCATCACGGTGCGCCACCTCCCTAAGATTCAGGACAACATCATAGCGTTCAACCGCGCGTCCGGGATTCAGGGCTGGGACGTGCGCTCGACCTCGTCTACGGTGAACCACAACTCCATCGCCTACAACGGCAACCACGGCATAGCGATAGGCGGTGTGTCCGAGTTCATCATCGAAAACAACATCATCGCCTTCAACGAGAGGTTCGGCCTGAAAATTCTGGAGGCCCCCGAAAAAATACAGGTTTCGAGCAACAACTTTTTCAAAAACCTGTACCAGCCGGGCAGACCCCTGCCGGAAAACAATTTCGCGTTCGACCCGGCGTTCATAGCGCCGCGCAAGGGCCTGAACTTCAAGCCCGACCCCGGACAGTGCTGTAAGGAAAAGGGTTCGGACGATGAAAATTTGGGAGCAAGATTAACGTACTGATATTGATAAAACCTATAAGGATAATGTAACATGATGACCTGTTTCTGCCGTAAATCTGTTAAGGCAAAGGTTCGGGCCGCGTTCTTCGCGGTCGGGCTTTTGAGCGCCGCCTCAAGCGTGTGGGCGGCGGGGCTTCCCGGCGAGTTCGTGCTGTCCGACCGCTGGCGCCACGTCTACTCCATGTACTCCGGCGTAACCAACCCGGCGTTCATAAACGAAGAGAACTACATGACGCTGCGTTATCTCATCGCCAGTACGATGCAGGAGTTCAATATGCACGAGGCGGGGTACACAATGCCGCTTGGGCTCTACGACGCCGTTGGAGTATCGTGGATGATGCAGTGGGTGAACCCTTATGCCGCGATGGACGGTGGAGGCAACCCAACCGGTTCAAATGTTTATGACGCGACCCAGTTTATCGCTTTCTCCTACGCCCGCAACGTATGGAACCGCCTGACCGTAGGCGGCAACCTCGACATCATAGCCCAGAACATCCCACCCATGCCCAGTGAGGGCATACAGGCCGGGCTTAGGTTCGGGGTCGGGGTAGACGTCGGCCTGACGTGGAAACTCCTGCGCCACCCAATGCTCGGAAACCACATAATCGGCATGTCTACGAACAACATAATTAATGTAATAGACCCCGCCCAAACCGAAGAAAGATACTCCGCGGCGCTGCGGTTTTCGCTGCTGTCGGATTTCTGGGAAAGGCGGATTTATTACGGGGCGGACTTTACCACGAAAGATATTATGTCCGCCGATTGGGACTGGGACTTGACGAACCCGAAAGCCAGAGAAGCTGACTGGGAATTTACCCAAAAGCTCGGTTTCAACATCCTGCGCATATTCAAGCTCTACCTTTTGGGCGGTTTCAACCCGAACGGTTTCGACCACTACGGCTTCGCGTTCGGCGCGAACATGCCCGGCTTCTTCAATGGCCGCGACATAGAGGGCTTGATGCAGTACGTATCGATAGCGGAAGGCGACGGGGCCGCCCACCTCACGTTCTACGCCCGCACGGAAATAGGCAAGCACAGGGAGGAGATATACGCCCGCAAAATGGCGCGGCGCGGTACGCTCGGCCCCAACAACCTCTACAACCAGGCGCTCGAACTCTTCCACAAGGGCGAGTGCTTCAGGGCGTTTTGGATATTTTCCCAAATCGCTGTGGAATACCCGGACTTTTTCAAGAACGACATGGTCAGCTACTATCAGGCGGCCTGCGAGGAGTGCATGGACATGCGCCAAAGCGCGGTGTCGGCGTTCAGGCGCACGAAGGACGACCACTCGCGCAGCGTGGCGGTGCCTATGGCCGACCTCGGCCTGATGCGCATATTCTACAGGGGCGGCGACTACTCGGCTGTGGAGAACCAGTTCGAGGAACTCAACGGTTTGGGCGTACCCGACTCCATAAAGTACCACGCCTACTATATTATGGGCCAGACGGCGATACAGCGCGGGGATTACGCGAGGGCGCGCCAGCTTTTCACGACGATACCGGAAAACCACCCCGACTACGTGTTCGCCTACCATTCGGCGGCTGTGGCCAACATGCTGAACGACAACATTCAGGGCGCGATTGCCGACCTTGAATTCGTGATTCAGATAAAGCCGCAGAACAAGGCGCAGGAGGAGGCGATAAACCGCTCGTTCGTCTTCCTCGGCTACCTCTACTACGAAGACTTGGCCACGGAGGGCGCGCTCGCGAGGGCGGTCACGGCGCTAAGGCGGGTGCCGAAAACGAGTTACTACTATCAGGACGCGCTGTTGGGTTTGGGATGGACGGCCCTGAAAGCGCGCCAGTGGAGCGACTGCCTGTCCGCCGGCTCGGAACTCGCGAAAACCGCGACCGACCCGGTTTTGCAGAGCGAGGGCAACCTGATTCAAGCCTACGCCTACGCCATGCAGAAGAACTATGCCCAGGCGGTCAGCCTGCTTGACGCGACGACAAAAGTACTCAATTCGTATACTCCCCCCAGCGAGTCGGAACTCGGCCAGCGCAGGGCCGAATACAACGATTCGAGGAGCGAGTACGAGCAGATGGGCTTCAAGATTGACGAACTCGGCCAGGCGCGCCAGTCGTCGGTCGTGCAGACTTCCATTGACAGCCTGCAAAACCCGCAGGCAAAACTGAAGTCAAATATCGACCAGCACCTCAAGTTTGAGGACGAGTACAAGCGCGGCAATTTCTTCGCCCGCACGCTTGAGCAGGTCAAGGAAGACGTCGACTACGCGCTCGCGAGGTTCACAAGGTACGCGGGTTCGCGCGGCGTGCAGAAGCAGCTCGACAAGGGCGGCAAGACCGACGCCATCGACGACGAACTCGAACGCCTGAAGAAAGAGCTTGAACAGGCGAAATAGAATTTTAAGATAACAATGACCTGAAGGGCGGATTAATATCCGCCCTTTTTTATGCGGCAACTATGGACGCAGACAAACTTATCGGCAGAGATTTCGCGGGCGTTACCCTGCTCAGCGTTCACGGGCGCGGGCATTCGGGGGTGGTTTTCGTCGGGTTCCAGAAGTCCCTGAAGCGCAAGGTCGCCGTCAAACTGGTTTCAAAAGCCAACCTCTCCGCGCGGAGTTTCATGGACGAGGCGGAGGTCGTGGCCGTGCTGAACCACCCCAACATTGTCACGGTGTTCGACGTGGGGCAGGACGACGAGTACCTGTTCATCACCATGCAGCTTATCGACGGCACAAGTTTGCAGTCGGCGATAGAGCTCAGCGCCAAAAACCCCATCCCGTCAAAACGCCGCCTGCCGGTAACGAAGGTTCTGCGGGTAATGGCAAGCGTACTCGGCGCGCTTGAATACGCCCACAGGCAGGGCGTCGTCCATCAGGACGTCAAGCCGGGCAACATATTGATTGAATCGCAAAGCTACAGGCCGTTTCTGGTGGATTTCGGGATAGCCCGGACGGAACTGACGGAAGATGAGTCCAAATACGTCCACGGAACCCCTATCTACATGGCGCCCGAACAGGCGAAGGGCGGCGTGACCGACGGCAGGGCCGACATTTACGCGACCGGCGTGACGATGTGGGAAGCGCTCTCCGGCAATCTCCCCGCCCCCGTCCTGCCGGCGGTCAAATTGGTAGCCATGAAAGCGCGCAATCCCGAAGACTTCTTCCGGTCTGCCCCGTCAGCGGACAACCCGCACATAGACGCCGAACTGGAATACATTATACAAAAAGCGATCGCCGCCGACAGGGATTCCAGGTACGAGGATTGCGGCCTGTTTCGGGACGCGCTGGCAAGATACGCGGAACGCAAATTTCATGAGCGGTTTTGAATTTTTAGTTTTGCAACGACACGTGACATATCCTCCCCCCCACCCCCTCACCACCCTCGCACCCCTGACGGCGGTTCCACTACGTTTACGTATTTCGTGTCTTCTACCATTTCTATCAGGTAGAGGCCGTTTTCTAAGGCTAATTTGCGGGCGGTTTTATCAATTTGCAGGCCGGCCATCGCGCCGTAGAGCGCCTTGCCTTTTAACCCGGTTACATCCTCGTGCTTGCGTAGGGTTTCTAACTGGGCCAAGTGCATCGTCACGTCACCATCCCTCATGTGTGTTTTTACCTCCACGGCCATAGCTTCCGTGGGATTCTCAAGGAACAGGTCTACTTCAGCATAGTCCCGTTTTTTTCTTCTCCCATGCACGTAGAATTTCTCGTTCGGGCATACACGCGTGAAATCATGCCCGTGGGCTTCCATGACCAAGCGGAGACCGGGGACTAAAATCATTTCTGTTATGTCTCCGATACGGTTTCGGAATTCTCCGCCCAAGTCTTTAAGTTTTTCAGTCGCCGCCGCTATGCGGGCGTCCGACGCCGCAATCTTCGCGTCCGTCTCTCGACGGCTTTCCGCAATTTTAGCGTCAGACGCCGCTATTTTCGCTTCGTAGTCCCTCCGGCTTTCAGCGATACTCCGCTTCATTTCCTCGGTCGACGCCGCATCCCGGCGGGCCAAATCGCTCATGGCCAGAGCCAAATCCTCCATTGCCTTTTCTAAACTCGTCATTTTTACCTACACCTCCCACCTATAAAAATACCACAATTCCTCGCGAAAATCAAGTTTTTTTTCTGCAAAAACAGCCCCGCACCCCTATCGGATGCCGGGCATATTTACGAGATTTCTCTCCCTCACCCTCACCACACGTGGCAGCGCGGGGGTTTTTCCGTTTTCAGTACTTTTTCGTCTTCCAGTAATTCCAGCACGTACAGGCCGCTTTTCAGGGCTAATTTGCGGGCGTGGTCATCAATAAATACCCCCACAACCGCGCCGGAGAGTTTTTTTCCTTCCAAAGTCGTCATTTTCTCGTATTTCCGCAGTTTTTTTAACTGGTCTAAATGGGCGTTTACGTCTTCTACCGACAGGCTTGTTTTTACTTCAACCGCCATCGCCTCGTCGCCGTTGCTGAGGAACAGGTCTACCTCCGCAATCAGTTGTTTGAAGTCTCTTACGACTGCTTTAAACTTCCTGTTTGCGTAGGCACGCGAGAATTTATGGCCGGCAGCTTCCATTTCCTTGCGGACTCCGGGAATGACCAGGAGTTCCGACAAACCGCCCAACCTGTGGCCTATTCCCCCGACGTCGTCAGCCAAGCGGTCGATGGATCTTTTCGCTTCCGCCGTGAAACGTTTCAACGCGGCGTCCATTCTCGCCTCCGACTCCGCCACGTGAGCCTTATACTTCTCGTCGTTGTCCGCGAGAGCCTTCTCCAGCCGAGCGTTCGAAGCCGCTATCGTAGCGTCAGATTCCGCGATACTCCGCGCCATTTCTTTGAGCGCGTCTTTCACGTCGTCGTCAAGACCAACCTTAAACACCACATGATTCATAATACTTCTCCTTAAATTCGAACATCATAAATATACTTTATTCACTCCTCAAAAAAACAAACAAAAATTCGCAAAACCCCCAAAAAACCCAATAACAAAACAAAAAAAGCCCCGCACCCCTGTTCGGAGGGCCGGGCTTTCTTATCAAGGACAAGACTCAGGGAGTCGTCCTATTAACTTATTGATTCACAGCATAGATGTAAATTGAGTTCCGAATCGTTTTGTTCGGGAAAGTGCCCGACACGTCAACGAAGCGGCTACCCGCAGTACTCTCTATACCAGTGATATTGACGACTAAACTCTCATCAGAGTCCCAAGTAACGTTCAAAGGCTGCGTACCATCGGTCACAGGGTCGGAGTCGTACGCGACGTGAAGGAAAGTAAATGTCACAGTGTTCTGGTCAGCCCCAGTCTCCTCAGCTGGGTCGATACGCAACCTCACGACTTTAGCCAAATCAGCGTTTTCCGCAGAAGAAATCGCGAACGAAGCTGAAGTCTTCAGCGGTTGGTTGAACTTAACAGGGAAGCTAGTAATCACCTGTTGGGCCGTCACACCCGTAGCTACAGCCGTAGTAATTGCTGCCTTTACAGTAGTCGAGAGCTCGAACGCTCCCAGAGACGCCTGCGCCCCGGTTGCCTCGATCATGGAAGGGGAACCCGCAGTTGACCTCGAACCGTCGAACGTGAAAGCGGGAGACACGAAGACAGACTTCTGTCCTCCGACCGACACGTCACCTTCGAAAGGAGTGATAACGATCTCGTACCGTCCGTTTTTGATCCCGTTAGCGCCGGGAATAGGCAACGCGTAAGAAATTGTATCAGTCTTTGAGTAAGGAGTTGATTTTTGTAACCCAAGTCCATCAATAATCCAGACCTTTTCGGGACTTGCTCCATCGCCTTCACCCCCGTTCGCGTAAGCATTCGCGATGTCGGCGTAAGTAACGGTCTTAACAATAGAAGCCGGACCACCGACTTGATCGTAGAACCAAATGTTGTATCCACGCGTGGTGATCCCATTACCAGGGAGACCGATAAGAGACCCCTCAAGACCAAGAACTTGCCATGCTATTTTGATAGTCCCCGCCTTAGGCTCAGCGAGAGTCCCGTTGAAGGTGAGTACACTGTCGTAAACGAACCACTTAACGGTATCCGCCGCGCTCAGGGACCCAGTAGGCGTGTCGAAAGCGACGTACTTTGTGTAAGCCCCGCTCAACTGTTTCCCAGTCTTAGAAAGCAGGCTCGTGCTAAACTTCACTAGGAGGGTCGCCGTTTCAGTAGGATTCATAGTCCCAGGGACATTTACCGCGGAACCAAGAATATTCCACTCGTAAGTCGAGTAAGGTTTAACAACGACCGCCGAGCCCCCGTCAGCGAAAGACACCGTGTACGGTTGAGGGGGGTCTAAGACAAGAGAGTTTCTCGTCCACTGTGACTCGTCGATAGGCTCAGTGAACAAAATTTTAACAGAGTCAGTTTTCTTCTCGAGGTAGGTAGTTTTTGATGCCTCAACCAATTCGAACGAACCACCCTCTTCCCGTGTCACATAAAACACAGCGTCTTCTTTGTCGTTTTCGTCAGAAAACAAGTCTTCGATCACGATCGCGTTCAAACCCCCAACCCAAGCGTAACCAGGGGTAATGGTTATCTTGTTAGCCTCGTATTTAATGAGAGGAACTTCGTCCACCAGAGCCGCAGCGGTCTTAGCTTCGTCGACGTCAACGTATTTCGTCGAACCACCTTTACGCGCAATCTTGATCTTTGTCGTCAAGTTCGGCTCAATCGACTTCGTGTAAGTCAGAACGACCGAACCCAGCAGGTTCGTCGCTTCGAGCGTAGTGTCAGTTGTGAGCAGAACGAACGGGTCAACAAGCTGTTTTCCCCAACCGATAGTCGTCCACCCTGATTTTGTGGGTGCAACGAACGAGCTCCCGTCCTCAGCCACGAGCGAACCTATAGAAGCCGGGGTCAAAGTTAAACCAGCAGGGTTGTTCCACTTTTCCTGTGGGGGAGACAACGTCAACACGTTCCCCGCGATAGTGGCTTTGTGGCCGACGTTCAGGAAAGAAGTAGCCGTAAGTTTAGTGGTGTCAATGTTTTTGCTGAAGTCAAGGACTATGGCTTCAGAGCTATCCGTCAACCAGATTTTTCCGTCGTTAGCCAAATTCGTAATAACGAAACCTTCACGGTCAGCATCCTGAACTGCAACGAGACCTTCCCAACGACCCTCAGCCGCGTTATTAACGGCCAAAAGCGCGCCGGACTTCGAGCGCAAATTCGTCAGTCTAACCTCGATTGTACCACCCGCAGTTTTCCACGGCACAGCCGGAGTCAGTTTGATACTCGTTGTGCTATACTCAAGAGTTCTTAGAGCAACGCCACCGGCGTAAATCAGAGAAGTAGACGCGCCCAAGTTTTCAGGCTCAACGTTGAAAGTAACCTCGATAGGATTCGAACCCGTCACGAACGGAGAGATGCTGATAACCGTGAGCTGGTCAACAATGTCGGTGCTAACTTTTACAGGAGCGGTGCTTGTCGCGCCGGACAGGAGGTCAGGGCCGTTTTTGTTGAAAAGCACGTTGTCAGCAAATTCCACGCCTCCCGCAGTAAAGCCAAGCGCGGTCAGTTTGTAGTAAATGCCGGGAACGGAAGGAATACCGGTTAATGTATATTTCCCATTGACAACCTCAGCCTCATGAACGCGTTGTTCAATCTTAATATCTTCGTCATTGAGAACGTCAGTTGTTCTGTTGACACCGACTTCGATACGAACTTTAGCGCCGTTAGCAAACCCACTGGAACCGTCAGCTTTCTGATAGCGGAGGGTACCGGTCAGAGTCGCGTCAAGCTTGTACAGAACCGCAGGGATGTTCACGACTTTACCGGTGTTACCCGTAACCTCGTCCTGAAGTATCTTCGCAGTGTAGTAAGCTGTGGCGTAACCGGACTTTTCTACGCGGATTTCATAGGAACCTTCAGTCAAATTCGTAAAGTTCACCGAACCGTTAGCACCAAGCAACTGCGGACGGGTACCCGCGTCAATCAGCGTTACATACACGCTGTCGGACGCTGAAGTAAACGCCTTGTCGCC
>Ga0182484_11327_pt1 | contig 17326 bp, 8 predicted proteins | sample TergutMp193P3_FD_120831 | JGI IMG/M metagenome (GOLD analysis project Ga0182484, IMG submission 120831) | reverse complement strand
TTTTTTTTTCCCCGGGGGGGGGGGGGGGGGGTATTTATGGGCAATTGCCTGATACTACGTGGAATATAGTAAGTTCCCAAAGTCCGCAATTTGACCCATATTTATTGCAACATTCTGTATACGCTAGCAATAGTATAACTTTTAATTGGAATTGTAAAACGCCAGGGGGTACAGGTTTAGTTGGAACTCCTGGAACGTTTAGTGTAGGGGGACAATTTGTATCTAATGCCAACTGTTTAGCGGGAAATTTAACAGGTACTTCGAATTTTCAAATGGCAGCAGGTACTAGCTTTAAGTACAACAATAATGGATTTTTACCGGCATCAAAAGACGGCACAGTATATTACAAAAATGCACAGAACATTTTTTCAAATCCATACCCTTTATTCCCTAAAATTAGCGACGTTAATAATTTTTTTGCTGGTAAAACACTCTCTACCTTGACAGAAGGCGAGATAGACGCGGGGGTTCATTTTTACGATGCCATTACTATTTCTTCCGGAGTAAAACAATTAACTATCAGACCAGTTAATGGTAGTTACAGAACGATAATTTATGTAAAAAATAATGTTACAATAAACAATTTTGGGGCAATTGTTCCACAAGGAGCCGTTGTTAATGCAAGTGGAGGCTCTGGAGAACATATAGAAATCAGTAATATTCCCAGCAATGCGTTAGGACAAATAGTAATTGTAACATTGGGAAATGTATCATTAACATCTCCTTCTGCTTTAGTTGCGACAGCCATCGCACCACAAGGAAAAATTTCTGTTAATAACAACTCAAAATTATACGGTCAGGTTATGGGAAAAGATGTTGAATTTATTGCCAATTATAATGGCGGCGACGGTTTTACTTACGTTGCCTTCAATTCCGTTACAGCGGGATTTACCGCGCCGAATGTTACGTTTAATAGACAGCAGCAATGTAATTCGGCATATAATAGTCATACCGCAACAGTTTCTACAAATGCAGATTATGTTTGCGCCCACGAAGTTAAATTGCCTTACACAATAAGTACAACTCCAGCAACAGGCAATATTACCATAGGAAATGCTTCCGCGAATACCGATGTCCGCGTCGTTAACGATACTTTAAGGTTTAATCCCGGTAAAACCGCTAATATACCGATTAGCGTATTAAGAAACAATGAATTCAAAAACGGAACTTTCAATATTTCATTTGAGAATTTTGTTTATGCGACAAATTGTAGATTCGATCCCACCACGCCGCATTATACTTTTACCAAACCTGCTAATCAAACAGTAACCATAGCCACCACCGGACAACAGCAAGTAGCATTATCCGCGCCGATATTTTCTCCTGTTAGTCCAACGGGAATATATGAATTCCGACGCGAAATTCCGACATCACAGCAAACAACGACTGGAACACAACCGACATATCCGAAAAACCAAACGCTCGTAACGGTTTCTGCAACGGGAGGAGCGGGGAATCCGGCAAACGGTTATGAGTTACAAAGCGGTACACCTAGCGTTCCTAACGATAGTATTAACAAATACTTTATGGTCGAAAACGGAGTAATAAAAGCGAGAGATATTTACGAAAGCGCCACTAATTCGACTGTATTTGATTATGAAACGAGGACGAGCATAACGCTTAAAGTTAGAGCGATAGCAAGTGGTGGTTTAAGTTGTAGCGGTTTCAATGAAGGTCCTTGGGGCGAAGTTACAATACCGCTTCGCCCTTGGAACGACGTTAATTCGCTGGGTAGTGTAAATCCTACAATTCCTCAGCAAAATACAAACGTCGGGGAAAATCTTCAATTTTCTGACGTGCAATTATTAGCGTTTGCAGGAATAGTCGGCACAGCAATTAACGGCAGCACTTCTGGACAAGACGTAGGCGGTACAAACGTATATAAAATCGTTAATGTCAGCGGAGCGAGTAGAACGGGCAGTAATACCACTTTCAACGATGTCGCCACATCGGGCGACCGTTCATTTACTTTCACTGTTCGCGATACGGCTACTTATAGTTATAATACGGCGTATTTTGATAAAGTATTTACCGTAAACGTCAAGGTAAATCCTGTGGCTACCATTTCACCGTCGGCGGAAGTTCCTTTGACATTATGCGAAAACACGTCAAAAACTATCAGTATAGTCGGAAATCAAATTAGAGACGGCAATAATGTTTTGGGAACAATAACCGACAACGATTGGACAAACCAAAATCTTACCCAATCCCTTATAAAATATACCATTGACAGCACCGTTACGACGGGAAAGAATATTTCCGGCGCTTCGGCAACCGTGTCGGGCGGAAACTTGTTATATAATTTGAGTGGCGTCGCTCCATCGGTTGAAACATTTACCGATGTAATTACTTTCGGATTGGCAAAGCAATACGACAATGGTTCCATTATTAAAGGAACTGCGAAAATTAACGTTAATATTCTGCCCGTAAACGACAACGCTCCTGTGGCAAAAGATACAATAGTGAACGACGCTATGAGAGGCACGACTGTTCAAATTTCAATTACGCCAAACTTAATAACGGACGCCGACAGAACGACGAATAATAGTTATCGCGATGGCTATGAAGTTCTTAACGTATTTCAGAATGTACCAAGTGGATTTACCGTTACTGCAAACGGAAATGTGGTTTCCGTGAATATTCCCCAAATTTTTTCCGCTGAATATGTTGAAATTAAATATGCGGTTAAAGATGTTGTCAGTTATACCAACATTTGCACAAACACAAGTAAAGATTCGGAATATAAAACGATTCGTCTTAATCTTATCAATAACGATAAAGACGTCGTTAGACCTTTACCCGACACAATATTTGTAAAGCAGAAAGACAGATTAGGTGTCGGCGGAAGCGTCAGCGTTTTGTGGAATGGTTATGATAACGTTTTGTGGAACGATACGAATCATTATTTAACCGTAAACAATACTGGAACTTCCGCAGGAACCGTTATATTAAGAGATAGCACAAAATACGGCGAAATTGATTTAAAACCGAACGGAACTTTTACGTATACCCACAACAACGAGGATTTTTTACCTGAAGATTATCCGTTTAAGGACTCTTTTAAATACGCAGTTAGGGCAAGTTCGGGTAATAATATTATTAGCGACGATTTTAATACTACTTGGGTAGGCGAAGTAACGATTTTCATAAATCAGGTAAACAAGGAATCCCCGATACTTGTTGCCAAAAAAGATTACTTAAACGCTTTTGCGAGAAAGGAAATTAAAGCGATAGTGCTTAACCCTGACAGAAGCGGAATCGGTGACTGGGATCCCGACCCAAGAACCGAGTTTGTGATTGATAGAGACGGTCATGGTACTGACGACTATTATAAGGTAATAAACTCTCCAGACCCGTCGTTATTTAGTTCTGGTGCGCTTGGTTTGCAAATTCATACTAACACGACGTTTATGCTTCAATACAATGCGGATTTTGGCGCAAATTCCAGCGAGGATTCTATAAAAATCGAGATTGAATATTACGTAAGAGACAAACTTAACGTTCAGTGGCATCAATCCGTTAACAATAACAACGGTAACACAATGGGCCCTAATTATACAACATCTAACAATGGCTCGCCTTTGTGGTCGACTAAAGTAAATAATTTCGCCGACATAGGAGAGAAAACGTTGTGTACGTTAGAGGTTACGCTGTATCCGAAACCGCGCGCGGTCAATTACGATATGCTTGTTGAAGAAATGGACGGTAATAAGGCGGGTTCAGGGAAAAACGACACCCTTATTACAAATTACAACGAAGAAAAGAAGACAACTCAAAAATACAAGTATTATCTTTCTTTGCAGGACACGGTTTATCGTATGTTCGGCGATATTAGAATAGTGGGTTTCAAATTTGGCGACCCCGATGATTCTAACAAGCCGATGAACGAAATGTCGCTTAAATTGACAAACGGAACTATCGTATTTAAAGACCTTGACAACGGCATAGTCGAATATACGCACGAAGAGGGCAAAGCAACGGGAGACAGCGTAGATTTGTTTGTTTATTATATGTTCTATGACATCGGCGACGGTACTGTGGATACTACGAAAGGCGAGGTTGTCGTTAACGTGAAACAGAGAGAGCCGCGTCAGTCCCAAACGCCCGCGCGTTACGAGGATATAAACGGCAACGGCAGAGTCGATAAAGTTACGATATATTTCGACAGAAAAATAGAAATAAACGCGACCGACTTTGACGTAAAATTTGCAGGCAAAGATTTTGGAATCGACGGAACCTACAACAAAGCGTTTTATCCCAAAGACGATGATGAAAAGGACATCGACAGCACGGTTGTACTCACTTTGCTTGAAGACAATTACGGCGCGCCGAAAGACGTAACTAGCGGCACGATGGAAATTACGGTTACGCATAACGATTACGTTTTTGGCATTGCGGTTCCTACCGTTAGAGACACCATTGTAAATGTTGAAGACCGCGCGGCGGTGGTTTTCAAAGACACAACCGCGATTTTTGTGGAATCTTTGAGCCAAAAGGATTCGCTTATCTTTGTCCTGACCGAAAAGGCGTCGATTCTGACGAGAAGCAATCATCCGTTTAGATTTACAAACGGCGCAAAGTTTATTGAAGACGGCGAACTCGTTGAAATTACGTTTGACGGCGACCCGCAGAGATATGGAAGCGAAAGTTCGGATTCTCTGTTTGTCGTTATAAACGAGAGACACAAAGGAAAACTTGACGAAGGCGACAGCGTATTTATAAACGTTGAAGCGGCATTTAAGGTTAAAGACAACAACGAATTTGCGACCGAGCAGATTATTCCGGAAAACAAGCGCGTAAAACTCATAAAGCGTATCGTTCAGGATATGGACGCGGTAACCGCCGTTTATGTTGATTTGGGAACTAAAAACGACAAAGGCGGATTCGACGAAATTTACGACGGTTTTATCGACCTTATTAAGGTTGATATAGGAATGGAAATTACCAAGGCGGCGGCGGAAACGTTTGCTTCTAACCTGTCTCTTTCTGAAACTCGTTTTGGTAAAGACGCGGAAACGCAACAGAGCAATATTGACAGCGTAAGCGTAAATGGCAGCGTGATAAATTTGTACGTCAAGGAAGTTCCCATTGCAAACCAAAAAATGTCGAATAGAACGGGTTTAATCGACGACGATACTATTAAACTTACGCAGACGACCCAGTTGTCTAATATATTTACGGTTAACGCGGGTCAAATCGCGCCGAAAGACGAAGTCGCGCCCGTTATCGTGAAAGGAATTTATTCACCGAAGGATTCTACTTTGGAAGTGATATTCAGCGAAAAAGTTAATTTGGCGACGGCGAAAGGAATCGTTGACCCGTATAAGTTCAGAAAGAAGTCGCCAGATGATACGACAAATTACACTATGCCGCTTGTGAGTACTAACAATCCGACGGCAAAAGCGGGAAGCGACAGCATTTTGGTATATAGCGGTATTGACCCGAAAAATATAAAGGGGACTGTTTATCCGCTAAACGGCGACAGTTTGCAAATAGTTGCGTCGGGTGTAATAAGCGACGGGGAGAATGTTCAAGATAAGTCGGTATTTGCTCCGCTTGAATTGAGTAGTTCTTATGATAAGAATGTGGAAGTTTTGATAGTTCCGCAGCCGCTTGTATTGATGAGCGATGGACCGAAAGGACTTGACCCGAATCTTTTGAATTATTACGGAATTAAAGGCGATGATATGAAACGCGGCGTAGCGGTAATAGTTGAGGCGAAGGGACCGATTTCAAAGATTGAAGGTTCTATGAAGGTAATAGACCAAACGGGTAACGCTGTAATTGAAAATATTAACTTTACGCCAGTAACGGTCGGGGAAGGTCGTTTAGTTGCTTATGCTATTTGGAATGGTAAAAACACGGCTGGCAGAACAGTAGGCGCGTCTACGTATCTTGCGCTTGTGGAGGGCAATGTAGTATTTGACGAAGGCGGCGGTAAAGGTAATACCGAGTCGATAAAAGAGCGTAAGATAATAGTAGTAAAGCAAGGCGGCAAAGCGAAAGACGAATAATAAAACTTGCATATTTTAATCGCGGGCGGTTTGTTAAAAATCGTCCGCGATTTTTTTGTTTGCATTATTCGCTTGACAAAACGTATTTTTAAGAAAGTAGAAATTAAGGAAAAAGAAAAATGAAAGCAAACAGGAAATATAAGGATAGCGTTTTTACGAAGTTGTTCGGTTGCGATGAAAAAATGATATTGGAGTTGTATAACGCGATTTTCAATACTAATTTTTCGGCGGATAACGCAAAGATAGAAATAACGACTCTTGAAGACGTTTTGTTTATGGATTGGATAAATGACATTTCGTTTGTTATAAACGGTAAGCTTGTAGTTTTGATTGAGCATCAATCGACTATAAACGACAATATGCCGTTAAGAATGCTTGTTTACATAGCGAGAATTTACGAAAAGATATGCGACGCGGAAAGTATGTACAGGACAAAAAAAATGGAAATACCCGCTCCCGAATTTGTCGTTTTGTATAACGGTAAAGATAAAATGCCCGACAGTATGGAAATTAAATTGTCCGATATGTTTGCAAAGCGCGACGCTCAAAATTTGATAAATCTTGATTTGAAGGTTCGCGTTTACAATATAAATAAAGGTTGCAATACGGAATTTGCGCAACGCAGCGCAACGCTTGACGAATATGAGACCTTTATTGCCGAAATTAGAAAAAACGAAAACACGATGCAGTTGAAAGAAGCGATAGTAAAGGCGATAAAAGATTGCGAAAACAAAGGAGTTTTGAAAGAATTTTTAAGAAAATATTCATCGGAGGTTAGAAATATGCTTTTTAGGGAATTTAGTTTGAAAGACGCGCAAAAAATCTGGAAAGAAGAAGGCAGACAGGAAGGCAGACAGGAAGGCAGACAGGAAGGCAGACAGGAAGGCAGACAGGAAGGTATTCACGAATTGCTTACTCTTTTGGAAAAAGGCGTTTCTTTATCGGAAGCAAAGAAAAAACTTTCTTTTGCGTAATTTAATATAAATTGAATGCGAAATATTATAGAATGGAAAATTTTATAAAAAAATCGCTTATGCAAGCGGTTTTCACTTGCGCGGCGTCGGTAAAAGTTAGTATTTTAATTCGTATTTTATATATGGATATAAGGTTCAAGATAACTTAAACGATAAATTATTATAGTTGTAATTAAAGTAATATTTACTAAAAATAAACGGTCTTTAATCGCCTCTCTCTATATAAATTACAAGAAAAATAATCATAAAACGCGAAAGCGTAAAACAAAAATAAAACGGAGGATTTTATTTATGAAAGTCAGGTTTTTAAAATTTGTAATAATTATGTCGCTTATATGTTGCGGCGCTTGTTTTGGACAAAATGTTATACGCGCAGAAAGTAGCGAGGGGCTTTTTGTAGTTATCGAAGGCAAAATGCTTCCCGAAGATAAACGTTGGGATTGGATAAATACCGGCTGGAACAAACCAAAGAATTGCGACGAACCCAAATATAATCCAAAAAGCGTCGTATGGTCGGCAAATAAAAACGCCGATTATACCGATTCTGTCTATTTTTCACTCACGCAGCCGATTCCTGCAAATTCGAGTTTGACGGTAACTTACGAAATAAAAAGCGATAAAGGCGTCGTCGATTTTGTGGGGAATCAGTTGCTGACAAACAACAACAGAGAAGCGCGGGCTTATTTTAGCGACAAAAAAGGAGAATTATTATTCGGCGAAAGAAATAGAATCGGCATTCCGATAAGAATTATAGACCACGGCGACAACAGAGGCGACGCAAATTTTACGATAACGCTAACCGAGTTTAGGGCGATTCCCCAAGGCAGCGTCAAGCCAATATTATCGCAGCCCGTTACGTTTCGTATATTAACCGACGACCCCGACGAATATAACGCGCCGCCTGTGAATTTTATTCAAAATCGCGTAATGGAATTTTACGATTTTGTAGCGCAAAAAAGCCAAGAGGTTGGCGAATTAAAAGTGGAAGACGGCGATATTTATATCGGCAATCTTAATAATCCGGAAGCGGACAACAAGTATATGTGTTATATGCGCCACTTTGATATTTCCTTTGAAATTACGGAAATTTTTGACAAAGCGGGAAACAATATCGCGCTAAATTGCTTTGAAATCGATAAGGGTAAAATAAAAACGACCGAAAACTACAAAATTGATTATGAAAATCCCGACGAGCAGGAAATCCGATTTAAAGTAAAAACGATTGCGCGGCGAAAGGGAAACGGCGAAATTGAAAACAGCGATACGACGATTGTCGTGCGAATAAGCCCGTGGAACGACAATAAATTTAGTCCGCAGGAAGACCGCGAATATTTTAACAAATACGAAAAAATTTGCATTATAGACGTTTTGCAAAACGATATTCACGACATCGATTGTCCGAAAGAAGCGAATAGACATTTGCTTATCGGACTTACCAATCGCGAATTGATAAGCGACGTTGCGCTTAACGCCGACGGCGTACTTTCGGATATTCTACAAGCGCAGGAAATTACGACCGATATAGGCGCAAAAGCGACGATAGAAAACGGAAAAATAAAATACGACGTCAGTTCTCTAAATATTGAAAAATTGCCGACAAGTACCGACGTTTTTTATTACACCGCGCTCGATACCGCGTTATATGGTTACGATACCGACGCTTGGGTTAAATCGGTTAAGGTAACGGTTAATATAGTATCCGTAGATTTGCCGCCGAAACCGTTTGGAAATTCGTTTTATTACGATACGGACGGCAACGGAATCGTCGACGAAATAGTTATTCCGTTCGACAAGGAAGTCGAAAAATTGGACGAAATTTTATTTGACGTAAAATTTGCGGGCGTTGAAAATTACGTCGTTTATGTCGAATACGCGATAGATGAAAACGGAGACGAAGACAGAAAAAAAATCGTTATAGATTTGGGAAACAACGCCGCCGCGCAGGACTCCACAAGCGGAGTAATGCAGGTAACGCTAACTTATTTGAACGACGAATATAGAATCTTAAACGACGGCGATTTTTATCGCGATATTATTTATCCGCGCGACGGAGCGGCTCCCGTTATTGTGCGGCGGGCAAAGATTATTAAGTCGGTTTTGGACGGCGTAAACGACGTGTTAGTCGTCTATTTGAGCGAGAGATTTGATATTGACATTACAAACGGAAATCTCCCGTTTAAGTTTATGAAAACGGAAGATAAAACTTTTTACGACATTCGATTTGACGCTGTTGAAGTAAACGGAAACGAGTGCGTTCTTGTCGTAAATTCGGAAGATAACGCAAAAATTTCAAAAGGAGATTCGGTTTTCATAAATTCTGCCGCCGCGATAAAAATTAAAGATATTGCAAACGGAAACGAACAAATTGCGCAAGACAACAAAAAAGCGATAATCGACCAAGATATTGTAGCGGAAATTTTGGCGGCAGTTTATTTTGACGTCGATGAAATTAAAGACGGATATGCGGATTTGATAAAAATAAACGTCGGCGTAGAAATTGATTTGGAAATCGCGCAAATGTTATCCGCCGCGCTTGAACCCGATTTGCCTCGCGGATTTAGAATTATAGAGCCGATTGTTTTAAGCGACGATAAAAAAGGATTTTCTTTGAAAGTCGAAGAACAGGCGAAAAGAGAAGCAGACGGCGGCAAGAGAAAAGACAACTTGCCGAAAACTAACGCAGACGAAAAAGCCGACGTAATTAAATTACGAGAAAATATAACTTTCGGCGACATTACGATAAAAGCGAAAGAAACGCGCATAGAAGACAGTATTGCGCCCGTAATTTGGCACGCGATTTACGCGGTTTCGGATACTAACAATAGAATTCTCGACGTCGTTTTCAGCGAACCCGTTAAAGTGACGCGCAATGGAAATCCGTATTTGTTTTGGGACGTTTTTCCCGAACCCGGTCAAGAATTTACGATGACTTTCGGCGACGAAAATCCCGAAAATTTACAAAATGAAAATAACATATTGCGCTATCGGGTAAAATCGACGAGTATTCCGTATCCGCTTGAAAACGACAGTATTTTTCTTTTAGACGGCGAATATATTAGCGATTTTTTTGACAACGCGCAAAATTTAACCGCTCGCGCTCCGATTATTTTGGACGGCGAATATCCGAACATTTTTGACCTGTATGTCGTTCCGCAGCCGCTTGTGTTGTCGAAAACGGGAAACCGTTTCGAGCCGAAAGAACTTGACGACGGACTTATAAATTATTATTCGATTTCTCGCGACAAAATTAAGGGAGTAGCGATAATACTTCACGCGCAGGGACCAATATCTTATCTCGAAAAACAGCGCGGATTTTTTAGAATTATCGACAATACGGGCAATGCCGTAACGGATAATATCGATATGGAATTTAGCGAAATCGGCGCGGGTAAATTTGCGTTTGCGGGCGTTTGGGACGGCAAAAATCGCGCGGGAAGAAACGTCGGTTCGGGAACTTATTTGGCTGTCGTGCAGGCGGAAATCAAATTCGACGGCAATAAAGGTTTCAACGTTTATACTTTCAAAAAAGTTGTTGGAGTTTCCGTAAAATAAACGCGGCAATACGGGTATATTGCAAGGGGCGGCTCTTTGGTCGCCTTTTTTGTTTTGCCAAATAGTATTTTATATCTTACTGAAATCGGAAAAAAACGTTTGCGCCATTGTTTTCTAATTAAGGAGATTATTTGTAAAGAATGTTTACCGGACTGATTGAAACGACGGGCGAAATTAAATCGTTTTCGCTTGAAAACAAAAGCGCGGTAATAGAAATATTGCCGAAAACGGACGATTTTTACTGCAAAATCGGCGATTCCGTCGCAATAAACGGCGTTTGCCTTACCGTCGAAAAAATAAACGGAAAACAACTTTTCTTTCGCGCAGTAAGCGAGACGCTTTCAAAAACAACTTTCAATAATATTAAAATTTCGCAACCCGTAAATCTTGAAAGGGCAATGCCTGCAAACGGACGTTTCGGCGGACATATCGTTTTGGGGCATATCGATACGGTCGCAAAAATTGAAAATATTCAAAATATTGGCGATTCGCAGGTTTTTTCAGCGTCGATAAAAGACGAATATTTTAAATATATCGCAAAAAAAGGTTCCGTCGCCGTCGATGGAATTTCGCTTACCGTGTCCGACATAACGGAAAACGGATTTTTGCTGTCCGTAATTCCGCACACGCTTAAAAATACTACGCTAATATCAAAAAAAGTCGGAGATTTGCTAAATTTGGAATGCGACGTTTTTGCAAGATACGTAGAAAGAATGTTGAATTTTGACGAAAAAAAAACGATAAAAAACGATGAGAATTTTCTCGAATTGCTTAAGGGGGGCGGATTTTGAAAACATTTGAAGAAATTGAAGAGATTATAAACGACTACAAAAACGGCGAAATTGTAATTATTGTCGACGATGAAGACCGTGAAAACGAAGGCGATTTATCTTACGCCGCGCAAACTTCCACAGCCGAAAAAGTAAATTTTATGGCAAAATATGGGCGCGGACTTATTTGCATCGCTCTCGAAGAAAAACGGCTTGACGAACTGCGAATACCGATGATGGTAGAACGAAACACTTCCAATTTTGAAACGGCGTTTACGGTTTCGGTTGAAGCGCGTGAAGGTACGACTACGGGAATCAGCGCAGCCGACAGAAATACTACGATTCTCAAATTAATTTCTCCAAACGCGAGTCCAAACGATTTCGTAATGCCCGGGCATACTTTCCCGCTCCGTGCCAAAAAGGGTGGCACGCTTGTCAGAACGGGGCAGACCGAGGCGAGCGTGGATTTGGCACGGCTTGCGGGTTTAATTCCCGCCGGCGTAATTTGCGAAATAATGAAAGACGACGGAACTATGGCAAGAAGAGCCGATTTGGAAATTTTTGCGAAAGAACATAAATTAAAAATTATTTCGGTCGCGGATATTATACGTTATCGATACGCCAAAGAAAAGATGATAACTTTTACCGCGACGGCGCAACTTCCCACGGAATACGGCGATTTTGTGATAAAAACATACGAAGAAACGTTAAAAGGTCATACTCATATAGTAGTGCAAAAAGGCGAAATAAATTCCGACGAGGCGACTTTGGTGCGCGTGCATTCCGAATGTTTTACGGGCGACGTTTTGGGTTCGCTTCGCTGCGATTGCGGAAATCAACTCGCGCTCGCGTTAAAAAAAATCGGAGAAGAAGGCGGCGTTCTTTTATATTTGCGTCAGGAAGGTCGCGGCATCGGACTTACCAACAAAATAAAGGCGTACAATCTTCAAGACGGCGGACTCGATACCGTTCAGGCGAATATAAAACTCGGATTTGAACCTGACTTGCGGGATTACGGAATCGGCGCGCAAATTTTAGCGGATTTGGGAATAAAAAAAATTCGACTTTTGACCAACAATCCCGTGAAAATAATAGGACTCGAAGGTTACGGAATAGAAATTGTAGATAGAATCCCAATAGAAATTCCCGCAAATTCTCACAGCAAAAAATATTTGGACGCAAAAAGGGAGAAAATGGGGCATTTATTATAAAATTTATAATAAAAGAGTAAAAATTTATTTTAAGTTCGTTTTTACGTTTTGAAATAATGTATATTCTTTTGGGTTTATAAAAATATTATATAACAGTTATATGAAACGGAGGATGTGTATATTATGGCAGACGCTCTGCTTCCTATGCCGACGGAACTTACGTCGTTTATTAACGAATGGAAAGTTAAGCCCGGCAATTTAATTATGGTGCTTCATAAAGTTCAGGAGCATTACGGGTATATCCCCCAAGAGGTCGCGGTAGAAGTATCGAAGATACTTGAAATACCGCTTGCGAAGATTTATGGTGTCGCTACGTTTTATCATTTGTTCTCATTTAAAAAACCGGGAAAACACAAAATTGCGGTTTGTTTGGGAACTGCCTGTTACCTTAAAGGCGCGCAGGATTTGCTTGATGAAATTGACGCGATTATCGGTTGTAAAGCAGGAGAAGTATCCAGCGACGAAAAGTTTTCCGTCGACGCCGTAAGATGTATCGGCTGTTGCGGACTTGCTCCCGTGCTTACGATTGACGGAAAAGTATTCGGATGCGTCACCGCCGACCATATGGCGGGAATTATCGCTCCGTATCAAAACGATGAAGTTAATTAAGGAGATTGATTATGAGTAAACTTACGCTTGCGGATCTTAAAAAAATTCGAGACGAAAAGAATAAGGAAATGACTCGTCGCGACGCCGATAAAGAAATTCAGGTCGTCGTGGGAATGGGAACGTGCGGTATCGCTTCGGGAGCGAAAGAAACGTTTTCGGCTTTTATCGACGAACTCGACAAAAGCCACGTAAACGACGTCGTGGTAAAGCAAACGGGATGTATGGGATTTTGTTCGGTAGAGCCGACGGTGAGAGTTATCGCGCCCGAAATGCCCGATACGATTTACAACAAAGTTTCGGCGGAAGTCGCAAGAAGAATCGTTAAAGAGCATATTATCGGCAGAAAATTAGTCGACGACCACGTGTTCGATCACCCGTCTCGCGACATTCTTACGCAGTAGTTGAAAGGTGGAAAAATGGCATATAAAAATTATTGTTTGGTCTGCGCGGGAACGGGATGTCACGCTAATACCGGTGAAGAAATTTATCAGGAATTAGTTAAAAAAGCCCGCGACCTTGGCGTAGAAAAAGACGTACAAGTCGTTAAAACGGGATGTTTCGGATTTTGCGAAAAAGGTCCCATAGTAAAAATTCTTCCCGAAGAAGCGTTTTACGTTCACGTAAAGCCGAGCGACGCCGAAGAACTGATAAAAGAACACATCATAAAAGGGCGTATGGTCAACCGTTTGCTTTACAAAGAAGACGATAAAAAGACGGATACGCAAGGAAAGATAGACGATATTAAGTTCTATCAGAAACAACTTCGCATAGTTTTGCGAAATTGCGGATTTATAAATCCCGAAGATATTGAAGAATATATCGGTCGCGAAGGTTATCAGGCGCTTGCAAAGGCGCTTACCGATATGACGCCCGACCAAATTGTAGAAGAGATTAAGAAGTCGGGACTTCGCGGTCGCGGCGGCGCGGGATTTCCTACTTGGATGAAGTGGAATTTCTCAAAACAATCGTCGTCCGACGTTAAATACGTCGTTTGCAACGCCGACGAAGGCGACCCCGGCGCGTATATGGACAGAAGTACGATAGAAGGCGACCCGCACAGCATTATCGAAGCGATGACCATCGCCGCAAAAGCGATTGGCGCGTCGCAGGGATTTGTTTATATTCGCGCGGAATATCAGTTGGCTGTTCAGCGTTTGGAAATAGCGACGAAACAGGCGCGCGAATACGGCGTTTTGGGCAAAGATATTTTTGGAACGGGATTCGATTTCGATTTGGAAATTCGCTTGGGCGCAGGCGCGTTTGTTTGCGGAGAAGAAACCGCGCTTTTGGCTTCAATAGAAGGCGAAAGAGGAATACCCAAACCGCGTCCGCCGTTTCCAGCCGTAAAAGGACTTTGGGGAAAACCGACGGTTATAAACAACGTCGAGACATACGCCTGCGTTCCTATGATTATTCTTAAAGGCGGCGAGTGGTTTGCGAGTATCGGAACGGAAAAATCCAAAGGAACAAAAGTGTTTGCTCTTACGGGAAAAATTAAAAATTCCGGACTTGTGGAAGTGCCGATGGGAACGACTTTGCGCGATATAATATTTGCAATCGGCGGCGGAATTAAAGACGGTAAAAAGTTTAAGGCGGTTCAGACGGGCGGACCTTCGGGCGGCGTTTTGACCACCGAAAAACTTGACACTCCCATAGATTTCGACAACCTTGTAGCCGCAGGTTCTATGATGGGTTCGGGCGGTATGATTGTTATGGACGAAGAAGATTGCATAGTCGATATAGTTCGTTTTTATCTTGACTTTTCGGTCGATGAAAGTTGCGGAAAATGTTCTCCTTGTCGTATCGGCGGAAGAAAAATCCTCAACATTTTAGACAAAATTGCGGAAGGCAAAGGCGAAATGGACGACATAAAGAAAATCAAGGAAATTTCCGAAGCGATGAAAAGGTCTTCTTTGTGCGCTTTGGGACAAACTACGCCAAATCCCGCTTTGTCGCTGATAAACTTTTTCTACGACGAACTGCTCGCGCATATTCAGGATAAAAAATGTCCCGCGGGAAAATGCAAAAATTTGCTTTCGTTCAGTATCGTAAGAAACACGTGTATCGGCTGCGGTTTGTGCGCGAAAAAATGTCCCGTTAACGCGATAACGGCGGAAGATTGCGAACCGCTTCCGGGTAAAAAGAAACCGCCGTTCGTTATCGACGGTAAAAAATGTATAAAATGCGGCGAATGTATTGCTGCTTGTAAATTCAAATCGGTCGTAAAGTTATAAAGAAGGGAGTAAAAAAATGGCTATAACTTGTAAGATAGACGGCATAGATGTTTGCGTTGCGGACGGAACGAGCATTCTTAACGCCGCAAAAGAAGTCGGATTGAAAATTCCCGCGTTATGTTACCACCCCGATTTGGACGCGTGGGCAGCTTGTGGAATTTGCGTCGTAAAAATGAAGGGTTCGCCCAAACTCATAAGAGCGTGCGCGGTTCCCGTAGAAAACGGAAAAGAATATATTACTCGCGACGCAGAACTTGTCGACGCGAGAAAAGCGGTTTTGCAGTTAATTTTGTCTAATCACCCCAACGACTGCCTGCTTTGCGGCAGAAGCGGAAATTGCGAATTGCAAACTATGGCGGCGGATTTCGGCATAAGAGAGCAGCCGTTTGCGGAAAATTTTGAACCTCTTGAAAGAGACGAATCGACGACTTCGCTTGTTCTTAATCCTGAAAAATGTATAAAATGCGGTCGATGCGTTTTGGTTTGCCAAAAATTGCAGGGAGTTTATGCGCTCGAATTTATAGGAAGAGGCGAAAAAACGCGACTTGCGCCCGCCGCCGACGTAAAATTGGCGGATTCTCCGTGTATAAAATGCGGTCAGTGTTCGGCGCATTGTCCTGTTGGCGCGATTTATGAAAAAGACGAAACAGCAAAGGTTTTTGAAGCGTTAACCAATTCCGAAAAACATTGCGTAGTGCAGATTGCGCCTGCGGTTCGCGTCGCTTTGGGCGAGGCGTTCGGTTTGGAATCGGGCGAACTTTTGACGGGAAAAATGTACGCGGCTCTTCGTCGTTTGGGATTTGACAAGGTTTTTGACACAAACTTTGCCGCCGACCTCACGATAATGGAAGAAGGAACGGAATTTATTCATCGTTTTACGCAAGCGCCGCAAGAACTTCCGCTTATAACTTCGTGCTGTCCCGCGTGGGTCGATTATATGGAAAAATACGCAAACGATTTAATTCCAAATTTTTCTACCTGCAAATCGCCGCAACAAATGGAAGGCGCGATGATAAAAACGTATTACGCGCAAAAAGCCGGAATTGACCCGAAAAATATAGTTGTGGTAAGCGTTATGCCTTGCACAGCCAAAAAATTTGAAGTGCAGGCAAACGACGATATGAGTTCCGTATTAAAAGGCGTACAAGACGTCGATATTGCGATAACGACTCGCGAACTTGCGCGAATGATTAAGCAGGCGGGAATAGATATTTTGTCGCTTAAAGAAGAAGAAGTCGACCCGCTTTTGGGAACTTACACTGGCGCGGGAACGATTTTCGGCGTAACGGGCGGCGTTATGGAAGCGGCTTTGAGAACGGCCGTCGCAAAGATTACGGGCAAAGAACTTGGAAAAGTGGAACTTGACGCTCCCAGAGGAATGGACGGCGTAAAATCGGCAGAACTCGACGTTGGCGGAAAAAAGGTACGCATTGGCGTAGCGCACGGAATGGTAAATATTGAAAAGGTTCTTAACGAAGTTCGCGCTGCGAAAAAAGCGGGCAAAGAACTTCCTTATCACTTTATTGAAGTTATGGCTTGTCGCGGCGGATGTATCGGCGGAGGCGGGCAACCGCACGGCGCTACCGATGAAGTTCGCGCAAAAAGGACGGCGGGAATGTATAAAGACGACGAAATTTCAAAGATTCGTTGTTCGCATAATAATCCCGAAATACTTGCGGCGTATAAGGATTTTCTTGTCGAGCCAAATTCTCATAAATCGCACGAACTTCTTCACAGAAAGTATAACAAACGACCTGTTTATAACAAGTAAGTTTGGTTTATGCGAAAATAAAAAATCGGAGGCGGGTAGTTTTACTTGCCTCCGATTTTTTTTGTAATAGCAAATTTCAATAAACTTTCAAATTTTTATCGTAAATTTCCACGACGTCGCCGTTCAATTTCAATATTCCTACGCCAAAATCTTTGGCTTTCTTTTCTATCATTTTATCGTTTTCAAAACTC
>Ga0182484_11326_pt1 | contig 17528 bp, 13 predicted proteins | sample TergutMp193P3_FD_120831 | JGI IMG/M metagenome (GOLD analysis project Ga0182484, IMG submission 120831) | reverse complement strand
CACCACATACCCGCTTTCCCTTATTACTCTTTTTCCAGTCTCCGTTTTCAGCCATTCATATAACTTGTACGCCATTGAATTACTGTCTAAGTCGGAACGGATGGAAACATAGACGTCCGCGGTAAACGGATACGTTTTGCTTTCTATCGAATTTTTATCAGGCATGATTCCATTTACGGCGAGGGTTTTAACGCCCCTGTCGTCAAAAAGGTCGCGCACCATAAAATCCTTGTAATAGTGCGGCGTAAAACATATCCCGTTGGGCTGCCTCGTCAATTCCTCATAAACCGCGAACATGCTCGAAATCCCGTCCGCGTCGGAATACGACACCTCCCAATTTTCCATACCCTTGCCGTTCATTACAATTTCGTTCATCATTTCCTGACTGCCCGAGTTCGCGTTTCTGATAAACGGTTTTATTTCCCCATCCGCGCCGCCGGCTTCGTTCCAATTTACGATATGCCCAAGATAAATATTTCGTATTTGCTCAACCGTCAGCGTATTAACCGTATTTTTAGAATTAAGTATAAAGTCAAGGGCGTCAAGAGCTATAGGCGTCTCGGTCAATAAAACGCCTGCGCTTTCGGCGTGTTGCCTCTCGTCCGCCGACATTTTTCTCGCTACGATAATCAAATCGTTTTGCCCGTCAATTAAACCGGTAATCGCGTTGTGCGTTTGAGTGCATTTAAGTTTCGCCGCATAAAAACCGTCGGCTGCCTCCTGCCCCAACTCGTCATATAAACCCCTGATGTATACGTCATAAGGCTGGAAACCTACGCCCCATATAGTACCCCTTGTCCAATTATATCTGTAACCCAATAATCTGGCCGCGATAATATTGTTCAAAGGGTTTGTCGAAGTCGAGCCGTCGACGACGGGGTAGTTGTCTATCGTTAATCCATCAATCATAACGTCAATGGGGTCAGGGATGCTGTCGCTGTCGTCTACAGGGCCGGCGTTGACGCTGTTGTTATCCCCGCACGAGAACACAATTGCAACGAGCGCAAGCAAAAGCGAAATACCCAAAAATTTCCGTTTCATATAATCACCGTTACTCCTTTTTTGTTTTCGTTAATTATGGCGGGGCGTTTCCCCCCGCCATATTTACAAGCGCCGAACCCGCGCGTCTCAATCCTTCACGCAGCGCACCGAATGCAAGTCTTCAACGGAGTTGTCGTCAAATCTATACACATTATCGAAATTCCATCGGAAACTGTACGCCACAGCCGTTTCGCCATATTGGCCGCCGGGCCCTTGTGTGTTGACCCACCAGTTGCCCCTGTCGCCCATTTGCTGAAACCGTTCGAGGTCGGGCCGGTCGGCTTGGGAGGTTCGGCGGCCGCCGGGCAGAGCGGAAAAACCGTAATCGTCCGTATTGGTGCTGTTAGGCCCCCAACCGTCTACCGCTTTAAGTTTTTTCGCCGCGAAACTCATGCCGCCCGCAAATTCTATTAACGCCGTCCATTCACCATCGTCCGGCAAATGCCAACCAGCCGGGCACGCCGTTTTAGCGGTATGCCAATTATACAGACGGCCATATTTCGCGCAGCTGTCCGGTTCATATATATAACACGCTTCCGTTTCGTCGTCTTCCTTTCCCCTGTAATTCAAATTGCGGGCCAGCCACGTTTGATTTCCCAATACCAGCGTTTGGTATGTCTCGCCGCCGTATGTTACGGGGACGCCGTAAGCAACGCCGCCTGCGCCGGGGTCATCCCATTTAACGTACAGGGTAACGTTGCCTGTCGGCATGTAGGGCGAACCCGCGCTTAAACTTCTGCCGTTGCCGTTATTTACAGTATTCCAACCCCCAAAAACATAACCGCCTCTCGTCATGCCGCTCCCGTCGGGCAGCGTTATAACGGAACCGCGCGGTACGGTACGGGCGCTTGGGGGCGTGCCGCCGCCGCCGTTGGCGTCGAACTTTACTTCGTATGTGGAATTGGCCGCGTTATCCTTCACGCAGCGCACAGAATTAAAGTCGCCCTTGACGTTGTTGTTATTGTACATGGTACCGTCGCCGCCGCGTATGGTATAGCATTTGGCGTTGTTGTCGTCGATTTCCGCGACGCTCCACCAGTTGCCGCGCTCGCCGAAATCCCGCCAGCCCAAAGAACCGCCCTTGCGGCCGCCGGGCAATGCCGAAAAACCGTAATCGTCCGTGCCGACGTCGGCGCCTATCCAGCCGTCTGTTGTTTTAAGTTTCGTCGTCGTACCGGCAACGCGCATTAACTCCGACCATTCCGCCTCGTTCGGTAAATTCCAACCCGCGGGGCAGACTGTTATTGCCGTATACCAGTCATACATGCGGCCGTAGGTTTCGCAGTTTACCGCGTCATCGTTGAAACACGTCCCCAGCTCATTACCCTCTCCCGCGTAATTCAAATTACGGGCTAACCACGTCAGCTTTCCTATTACTACCGTTTGGTATGTCTCGCCGCCGTAAGTTATGGAATCGCCGTAAACGACGCCGCTGTCAGCGGGTTCGGTTTGACCGCCGCCGGTCGGATATTTCTTATCCGTACAACCTGTACAGAATATCGCGGCAAACGCTGCCGCCGCTGCCATAGCAGCCATAGCCGCCGCCGATACTTTAACTTTCCCGCGCGTCATAATACAATGTCTCCCGCTTTTAAGATAAGCGGGGCGTGTTCTACACGCGCCCGCGTATGTGTGCGCAGCCGATTGATTTACCGCGGCTGCGCTTTTACTTCTTCTTCACACAATACTACTCGCGCCGAAACGGCGTACTCAGTCGTCCAACACACAACGTACCGAATGCATGTCCGTAAAAGAGTTGTCGTCGAACCTCCAAGTAGATGTGCTGGAGTTGCGCATGCCATACGCCACAGCTGTTTCACCATATTGATTACCAACCCCCAGAGTGTAGGTCCAATAGTTGCTACGAGAGTTGAGTTGTCCAAATGATGGCGTGTTGTTGCCTTGACTGCCGGAGGTTCTACGGCCACCAGACAAACCCATAAAACCATATTCATCTGTACCATTAGTGCTTGTCGCTTTAAGCTTTTGCCCAGACGTTCCAACCGAAGTTTGGTCATTCATACCCTGCACCACTTGGCCGTCGGGGTCGACATAAGCCAACAACGTCTCCCATTCGTCTTCGGTCGGCAAATGCCAACCCGCCGGGCACGCTGTCTTAGCAGTATTCCAATCATACAGACGGCCATACGTATCGCAATTCGCTTTAACATTATCGTAACATACGCTGCCTTCTTCCGTCTCGTAATTCAGATTACGCGCAAGCCACGTTTGCGTACCTATAACTACTGTTTGATAAGTTTCGCCGCCATGAGTTACGGGTGCGCCATAAACGACGTTCTCGTTGGTAGTCAGGTTTATGACCTGCAAGGGGTTACCGCTCCCTTCCGCGAGGTTACCAAGCGTGTACGTGTAAACCTTGTAATCTTCCGCCGACACGGTTATCTCCCAACTCCCCGTCGTTACGTCAGCCTTTTTCCCCAGTTGCCGCGAGGGCGGCTGCGAGGCGCTTTCGGCCCCGAACGCCACGTTTATATTCATCTTCCCGCCGCTGTGCGTCAGGCGCGTCGTGAACGTGCTGCCGTTTGTCCCTTTGACAGACAGCATGTATACGCCCGCCGCTACGTTGCGCCGCGATACGCCGCTTACCGTTTCCGAGGCGGCCGCCTTGCCGCGCAGAATCCGTTTTCCGTTTACGGCGTGCAGGGAGATTTCCGCTTTTTGGTACGATTGAGCGGGCAGGCGTAGCGTGATATTTCCGCGCGAGTTAGTAACCGCCGGCGCGTTCAGCCGTCCGGCCGCGCCGGCCGCGTTCCGTGCGGAGTTTTTGCCTACAAGCGGGAGGGGCAGGGTATCCGCCTCGTTCCCCGTTACATTTATTTCGACGGTCTTATCGCCTGAAACTGCCGTAACCGTTGCGTCGACGTTTACGATGAACGGCACGTAAGCCGTATCCGTGTCAGCCGCGAACGCGCCGGCCGCCATCACCCCCACGGCAACCGTAGTTGCCGCCAACATTTTAATTCTTCGACACATCATAATACAAAGCCTCCTGTTTTTAAGAGAAATAGTTAATTTTTAATTCTAACCTGTTCATACAACCATAAAACCGCGCGTGCTTTCCGCGTGCCACCCGCGAACAGCGCCGACGGCCTTATTTACGGCAACAGCATATTTCCCACCTCCTTCGCTAAAAAAGTTTATTAATTACAGAACTGCCTGCCCCTTTACCATGTTACACGCGCCGAACCGGCGCGTATCAGTCGTCCATCAAGCAACGCACCGAATGCAAGTCTACTACGGAATTGTTGTCGAATCTCCAAACGGAATTGCCGCTGGAGCGGAAACTATACGCTATCGCTGTCGTGCCGTATTGAGCGGCCGTTCCCTCCGAGGCTGCCCACCAGTTGCTGCGGTCGCCGATATTTTGCCAGCTCCCGCTTGCGCCGGAGGTTCGGCGGCCGCCGGGCAAACCCGCAAAGCCATACTCGTCCGTAGCGTCAAAAAGATTTTGGTTTACGCTCGGGTTCCAACCGGTTTTCGCTTTAAGCTTTTGCCCCGACAACCCAATCGAAGTTTGGTCATTTTGGCCCTGCACCACTTGGCCGTCGGGGTCGACGTAATTAAATAACTCCATCCAGTCTTCATCGGTCGGTAAGCGCCAACCCGCCGGACATGCCGTCATGGCCGTATTCCAAGTATACATGCGGCCGTATATCCCGCAATATTCCGCGCTGTCTCTGTAACATCTGTCCGTGGTATCGTCCGGGACATCGTAGTTCAAATTACGGGCGAACCACGTTTGGTCTCCTATTACGACCGTTTCGTAGGTCTCGCCGCCATAAGTTACGGAAGCGCCGTAAACAACTTCGCCGGAAGCATACCATTTGGCGTACAGGGTAATGTTGCCTGTCGGCGTGTAGGACGAACCCGTGCGCGGGATGTAAGTTGTGCCGTTGCCGCCGCTGTCAGTATTCCAGCCTCCAAAATTATGACCGTCTTTTGTCAGGCCGCTCCCATTGGGCAGCGTTATGGCTTCCCCGCGGATTACGGTCTTGGCGCTTGGCGTCGTACCGCTGCCGCCGTTGATGTCGAACGTTACGACGTATGTGGAATCGTCGTCGTCGCCGCCGTCGGTCGGCGATTTTGCGCAATTTGTACAAAATAATATGGCAAACGCCGCCATCACCCCCACGGCAGCCATAACCGCCGCCGATATTTTAACGCTCTTGCGAATCATAATACAACGCCCCCTTTTTTTAAGATAAACAGTTAATATTTAATTTCATATTACACGCGCCGCGCCCCCCCACATGCGCCTCAGTCCATCAAACAGCGCACCGAATGCAAGTCGGACTTGGGGTTGTTGTCGAAACGCCAATAAATTTCATCGCTGGAGCGTAAGGAATAGGCTACGCCGTTAATATTGGGTACCCCTTCCGAGGCGGCCCACCAGTTGGCGCGGCTGCCTATATCCCTCCAACCCTGAGAGCCGCCTTTGCGGCCGCCGGGCAACGCCGAAAAGCCGAAGTCGTCAGTAGCGCCGAAAAAATCTCCTGACGCCCCCGCGACCCAGCCGCTTGCCGCTTTGAGTTTTGTCCCTGCCGGTTCGCCGACAAAATTCATTAAGTCCAGCCATTCCCCATCGGTCGGTAAATGCGAACCCGTCGGGCATATTGTCTGGGCCGTATTCCAGCTATACATGCGGCCGTATACCTCGCAATATTCCGCGCTGTCACTGAAACACTTGTCCGTAGTATCATTCGGAACATCGTAATTCAAATTACTGGCGAACCACGTTTGGTTTCCTATTACCACCGTTTTGTAAGTCTCGCCGCCGTAAGTTACGGAAGCGCCGTAAACAACTTCGCCGGGAACATACCATTTGGCGTACAGGGTAATGTCGCTTGTCGGCGTGTAGGACGAACCCACGCCGTAATTTGTACCGTTGCCGCCGCTTTCAGTATTCCAACCTCCAAAATTATAACCGTCTCTTGTCAGGCCGCTTCCGTTGGGCAGCGTCGTACTGAAGCCGCGGATTACGGTCTTGGCGCTCGGCGGCGTACCGCTGCCGCCGTTGGCGTCGAACGTTACGACGTATGTGGAATCGGTTTCAGTGTCTCCGTTTTCGCCGCCGCCGGTCGGCGATTTTGTACAGCCTGTACAAAATATCGCGGCAAACACCGCCGCCGCAATCACCGCGACAACAGCTGCCGCCGACTTTTTAACGCTCTTGCATATCATAATACAACGTCTCCTTTTTAAGATAAATATTTAATTTTAACCTGTTCCGCCAACCATATTAACCGCGCCATAACTGTGCGTTCAATTCTTCACGCAGCGCACCGAATGCAAGTCATGCTTGGCGTTGTCAAATTCGTACACGGTTCCGCCGCTGTAGCGTATTGACCGGCTCATGGCGGCGTTATTATCGTACTCCGTGGCGGTCCACCAGTTGCCGCGGCTGCCTATATCCCTCCAACCCTCGGAGCCGCCTTTGCGGCCGCCGGGCAACGCCGAAAAACCGTAATCGTCCGTACCGACATCGACAGCGTTTGCCCCGCTCCAGCCGGTTGCCGTTTTGAGCTTTGTCGCCGGCGAACTGCCGACAAAATTCATTAAGTCTAACCATTCATTATCGGACGGCAGGTGCCAGCCCGCCGGGCATACCGTCAGGGCCGTATTCCAATCGTACATGCGGCCGTATTTCTCGCAGCTGTCAGGGACGCCGTTGAAACACTCTCCTGTTTCGTTGCCGTCCTCTCCCGCGTAATTCAAATTACGGGCGAGCCACGTTTGGTTTCCTATTATTACCGTTTGGTAAATTTCGCCGGCGTAAGTTACCGGAGCGCCGTAGACAACGCCGCCGCCGCCGCCCAGCACGCAGCGCACCGATAACAGGCGGTTCTTGTCGTTGCTGACCCTGCCCATGTACTCGTTGTGGCAGTTCATGTGCCGTCCCCATGCGCTGTTGGCGTCGTCCTCTGTGGCCGTGGCGCTCCACCAGTAGCTGTTGTCGCCGTTGCCGAAGAAGCCCCCGCCGTAACCGTAGCCGCCGGGCATTGCCGAAAATCCGAATTCGTCCATACCGTTATTATGAACCCAGCCGCTTGTCAATTTAAGTTTTACGCCCGCTGTCGACAAACCGCCGACTTCATCTGTCAACTGAGCCCATTCCGCGTCGCTCGGCAGATGCCAGCCCGGGGGACAGGCGGTTAAAGCCGTTTCCCAACTATACAAACGGCCGTATTTCGAGCAGCTGTCCGAACTGTTCAAATAACACGCGCTGCCCCCCGCCGCGTAATCCAAATTCTGCGCCATCCACGTTTGAGCGCCTATCGTTACTTTCCTGTATTTCTTTTTGTCGCGGCTGTCCGTAAACGCGCTGCCGGACGTGTCCGTAAACGTACTGTCGGACTGATTGCCGCCGCCGTCATAGCCGTCCCCGCCGCACCCGACGACGCAAAACGCCGCGGCTGCCGCCGTGGCTGACAACGCTTTAATGATTGGCTTTATCATTACCTTTACTCCTTTTTCAAACAACTGTTTTTGTAATTAATCCTTAACGCAGCGCACGGAAAACATGCTTGCCTTGTTGCCGTCGTACCTGTTCATCCGCCCGTTGTGGAAGACCATGCTCCGGTACCAGACGTAGGCCGTGCCGCTTTTCTCCGTCGTACTCCACCAGTAACCGTAGTTGCCGGTATTGGTAAAATTGCCGTCGGTGAAGCGGATACCGCCGGGCATGGCCGTAAATCCGTACTCGTCCGTACCGTTGCCGTAGCTGTACCAGTTTGTCGTTGACCTGAGCTTGCTGCCGGCCGTCCATTCGCCTCCGACATAATCTGTTAAAACCGTCCATTCCGCGTCGCTCGGCAAATGCCAGCCCGCGGGGCAAATCCCTCGAACCTTGCTCGGAACGGCCGATGAGCTTGACGCGCCGTCCATAACGGTATTCCAGTCATATAAACGGCCGTACAAGTCGCAATAGGGCGTTTCATTATAGAAGCATACGCCGATTTCATTATCATCGTCTTCCCCCGCGTAATTCAGGTTCTCCGCCATCCACACCTGTTTACCTATCGTTACTTTATTGTATTCTATGCCGTCGCGCTCGTCCGTAAATTTCGTTTTGTCCGGGGTTGCCGGCCCCGGAGTTTTATTAGTTTCAGCCGGTTCATTATCGCCGTCCCCGCCGCCCGTACTGTTGTCGCCGCACCCCATACAGAAAAACGCGGCGAACGCCACGGCTGATAACGCTTTAATGATTGGCTTCCTCATTACCTGATACTCCTTTTTTAAGGTTAAACGAATATTTTTACAATTAATCCCGCACGCACCGCACCGAGAACACGTACTTCTTTGGGTTGTAGCCCCTGTACGCGCTGTCGAAGTAGTATATCATGTCCCAGCTCCACGCGTTGCCGGCGTTGCCCTCCGTGGCGCTCCACCAGATGCCGTAAATGCCGGCGCTGACGAAACTGCCGCCGCCGTCGCCGAAGCCGCCGGGCAAAGCCGTAAAGCCATACCCGTCCGTACCGTTGCCGTCATTAAACCAGCCTTCCGCCGATTTAAGTTTTCTGCCCGCTATTTCCTCGCCGTAGACATAATCCGCCAGCGTTTTCCATTCGGCGTCGCTCGGAAGGTGCCAGCCGGCCGGACAAACTCCTCGAACCCCGCTCGGGCTGTATGGCGAACTTGGCGCACCGCCCGTCGCCGCGGCCCAACTGTACAAACGGCCATATTTCGAGCAGCTGTCCGCGCTGTTGGCGTAACACGCGCCCGCCGTAACGTCATGCGCTTCGTAATTCAAATTTTCCGCCATCCACACTTGAGCGCCTATCGTTACTTTTGCGTAAACCTTGCCGTCGCGCCCGTCCGTAAACGCCGTTTTGGCCGGAGTGGCGGGCCCCGGTTTGACCGGCGGTTTTATATTAGTGTCAGGCGGCGTTATTGGCGGCGTTGTCGTGTCGCTTTCTTTGCCGTTATCTTTGCCGCCCGCGCCGTTATCCCCGCACCCCATACAAAAAACAGCGGCGAACGCGGCAATCCCCGCCGCGTTAAAAATCTTTTTGCCCATTCCCGCCGCCTTTCCGAACCGCGCTTCAACGCCCATAAAAAACCTGTCCTTATGAATAACGCCATTATCTACGCTATAATGATATAATTGCCTCTCCGACATTAATCATTAACTCCGAAACTGACGCCGAAGGGCTGCGTATACGCTATTCCCGTGGCGCTTTTCAGTTGTGCGCGTACGTATGAGTTTATGCCGCCCAAGTGTTCCTTAATATTGAGCGTGGCGCTGCCCGTGGCGATTTTTACGCCGTCGGCAATCCACTCGATAACGTCATAACCCGCGCCGGTAACCGTGATAGAGCCGCCGTTTACCGTTATGCCGGAGATGCTCGGGGTCGGCTTTGTGAGCCAGCTCGCCAAATTCTCCGTGCCGCTTATCTTGACGCCTTCGCGGCGGTCGTAGCGGCTGACGGCGTAGAACACGCCGTTTTTCATAGCGTTCAATGTCGCCTGCGTGGAAAGCTCCGCCATGAGCATCAGGTTCCAGCCGAACCCGTCGTTGTCTTTACGGTGGGAATCGTCGGCGCAGAAGCCGTATACGGACCTGCCCTGCGGTATTGTCCGCATATTGATATTGTCCCACAAAATCCTGTCGGAGAAGGATTCCTTGTCCATGTTGTTGATTATTTCCATGCCGGCGCAGGATTTGTACGCCATAAAAAGGTCAGCGTACCATTTAATATACGCGGGGTTGTTTGAGGCTTCGGCCCCTTCTTGCGGGTCGGGCGAATCGCCTCCGGTATATCTGCCGGGATGGTTGATATGGCTGACGCCGCCGACTTCTTCGACTTTGGCAAGGACGCCGGCCATAGTTCTGCCTGAAAGTGAAAGGTCTTCCCTGACAAAAGGCGCGTTAAAAATGTTTATGTGGTGGACAGCGAACGGCCACGGGTCTCCTTCCGCGCTGTGTTCCGACGTGTTTGGGATAGTTATCATGCCTCTGCCGCCGCGCCCCTCGCCGGCTTCCATTTGAAGTTTTCTCTCTGTGGCAAGCGCTCCGACGCCGGGGCCGTCCCACGCGGTAGTGAGGAAATCGTGGTCGTTTATGGTTACTATGTCAAAATCTTTGGCGTAATAGTCTTCAAGCATTTCCGCCCTCGTGTTTGAGCCGTCGGAATTGCTTGTATGCACGTGGAAGCTGGCTTTGTACTGTTTCCACGCCGCCCAGTCCACGTCGGCGTAAGGGTTTGAAACCGTGATTGCCAAAGGCCGGACGCAGCGCACCGAAAACCCGAAGCCCGCCGCGCCGCGCTCTTCCCGCAAACCCTCTGACTTGTCGTAACTCACGCCCCTGTACCAAGCGTATCCGCTCCCCGCTTCAGCGGCGCTCCACCAAAAACCGTCGGCTCCAACAGGCTCAAAGCCGCCGTCATTATTGCGGCTGCCGCCCGGCAGGGCGGAAAAACCCAAACTGTCTATACCGTTTCCGTTAGATTTCCAGCCCGTAGCCGATTTAAGCGTTCTGCCTGCTGCGCCGCTGCCGCCGGCGGCGGCCGCCAAACCTTCCCAATCCGCGCTGTCAGGCAAACGCCACCCCATCACGGCGCACGCGCTCACCGCGGCGTCCCACGCATACAATCTGCCGTAGCCGTCACAATTCTTGCCGTTGTTATCATTACACCATGAACCGGCTGTTTCGTAATTCAGGTTTTCAGCCATCCAGATGTTGTCGCCGACGATTATAGTACGGTAATCTTGGCCGGCGTATGTCAGGGTGCCGCCGCTTACCCAACCGCGGCCGCAGTCAATAATACTGTCCTTGACAACCTCTTGATTATCGTCTTGGTCATCCCTGTCCACGCAGCCCGCAAACATCAACATCACGAAAATCCACGCGGCAAGCGCGGACGCCGCGAAACCTCTTCCGAAACTTAACGCCCTTAATCCGCTCATAACTTTTTCTCCTTTAATCCGTTCACATAATAATTCTGTTCATAAAAATTCCCTTCCGCTTACGGACTCACTTTGAGTGCGCGAGGCGGAAGCCTACGAAACTGTACGCGCTGCCGGCCGGACTGGTGAAACGGTACGGAATCCGCCGGAAGTTCGGGTCGCTGCACAACCAACTGCTGCCGCGAAATACGCGGCGTTCGCCGGATTGAGGGCCGGCGGGGTCGGTCTGCGCTTCCGGCGTATAGTCCGCGTACCAGTCGTTTACCCACTCCCAGACGTTGCCGGTCATGTCGTGGATACCCAGCTCGTTCGGCGCTTTTGTCCCAACAGTATGCGTTGTGGAACCAGCGTTATTTATATTCCACGCCACGCTGTCAAGATTGTCGCCGCCGGAATATTTATAACCGCCGCTCTTCGTTCCGCCCCGCGCGGCGTATTCCCATTCCGCTTCCGTCGGCAGGCGGTAATTTTTCCCTGTCGCCTTATTCAGTTTTGAAATAAACGTTTGGACGTCGTCATAATCTACTGTTTCCACAGGGAAACTGTCATCGATAAAACCGGACGGGTTATCGTCCATTACCGCTTTCCACTGTGCTTGGGTTACTTCATATTTACCGATATAAAAATCTTTGGTAATGGTTACTTGATGCGCCGGAATTTCCCGCGCGTGACAATAGTCGTTCGTGTCCGTGCACCCCATCGTAAACGTTCCGGCTTTGACAAGCGCCATGTCCAACGTTTTCCCGCCGATAGAAAACTTGACGGGTTCAACTGTATTACTTTGTGAACGCGCGAGGCGGAACCCGAACTGCCGGTCCCGCTGGTTCAAGGCATAGGGAGAGCGGCGGGAAACCCGCTGCCCCCCCAGATTGCCGTCCCAACAGCCGCCGCGATATATCTTGGAAACGCCCGATACCGGCCCGCGGGGGTCGGTTTCCGCTTCCGGCGCATAATCGCCGTACCAGTCATTTACCAGCTCCCACACGTTGCCGGTCATATCGTATATGCCCAATTCGTTGGGCATTCTGGTTCCGACGGGCTGTACCGTCCTGTCGCTGTTGCCGGCGTACCAGGCCACGTCCTTGATTTTGTCGCTTCCTGAATAGATATAGCCCCTGCTGTTCGCTCCGCCCCGCGCGGCATACTCCCATTCCGCTTCAGTCGGCAGGCGGTATCCTTTCCCCGTCATCGCGTTCAGCCTTGCAATAAACTCCTGAACGTCGTCCCACGTGATATTTTCAACCGGTAAATTATCGGCGGTAAAATATGCGGGCAATTTATCGCCGGCAAGGTAAACCGGTAAACTCCCGCCGGTAAAATACGGCGGCAAACTGTCGCCGGTAAAGTAATAGGGCGACGACGTATCGCCGGTAAAATATTGGCGCAAATTATCTCCTGTGTGGTAAGACGGGTTATCGCCCATTACCGCTGTCCACTGCGCCTGCGTTACCTCATACTTGCCGATGTAAAAATTGCTCAGGGTTACCTGATGAGCGGGGTATTCGTCGTTATAGCAATTGTCCAACTGTTCAGCCGTACACCCCATCGTAAAAGTCCCGCCATGAACGAATACCATCTCAATCGTTTCATCACCTGCAGAAACCGCCGTATCAACCGGATTGCCGCCTCCGCCGCATCCCGACAAAAACGGCACGCAGAGAAACGCCGCCGCAAGCGCGAGCGTCCCGCCGTTTAACCGTCCGCCGCGAACAGATACTCTCATAACGCCGCCTCCGATGAAAGCGCGAGGCGCAAGCCGATGCACTGGCCCCAGTTGTCCGGGCGGTCGTGGCGGCGGAAGGAAACCCGACAGGTTTCGAGCGGGTAGTTATAGCTGCCGCCGCGGCACAGCCGGAAAGACGCCGACAGCGGGCCGGTATAATTGTAGCCGGGAGGGTCAACCTTCGCCTCCGGCGTATAACCGCCGTACCAGTCGTTTACCCACTCAAAGACATTCCCGCTCATGTCATGGATACCCAGTTCGTTAGGTTTTTTCTTGCCGACGGGCTTTGTCGAGCCGCCGCAGTTTTCCTGCGTCCACGCCACGCTGTCAAGATTGTCGCTGCCCGAATATTTATAACCGCCGCTCTTCGTTCCGCCGCGGGCGGCGTACTCCCATTCCGCCTCAGTCGGCAGGCGGTATCTTTTTCCCGTCATGGAGTTCAGTACGGAAAGAAATATCTGAACGTTAGTCCATGTAACGCTTTCCACGGGCAAACTGTCGCCGCCGGAAAAATTATCGGACGGGTTAACGCCCATGACCGAGCTCCACAACGCCTGCGTTACCTCGTACTTGCCGATATAATAATCGTTGGTAAGGGTCGCCTGATACGGCGGGCTTTCCTCGTCTTCGCACTCGCCCTCTTGCTCGTCCGTACACCCCATTGTAAACGTACCGCCCTCAACAAGAACCATATCTATCATTTCGCTGTCGATATTTGACTGAATTATGGCGTAAGCGGACCGTTCCTGCGTTACCGTTACGTTGCAGCTGTCGATGCCTCTGCACCCGCTGCCTGCCGCCCATCCGGCAAACGTGCTGCCGGAATCCGCCTGAGCCGTCAGCGTAACGACCGTCCCCTCGTCAAAACGCGCGGCCGTGGTCACGGCGCCGTTGACCGTCTTCGTCACGCTGCCGGAACCGGTGCCCCTTACGCCGGTTGTCAGCGTGTAAGCGGAGGGGGCAGGGTCATTTTGGGCGGGATTATTATCCCCGCCGCACCCCGCGAAAACCAACGCGCAAAGAAACGCCGCCGGCGGCACGCCGAAAAGCGCACGCGCCATGCCGCCCGTTTTTTTACCGCGAACCGATACCATCATAACGCCGCCTTCACTATATATAGAATTGCCGATAAAAACAAACCTCAACCGCCCCCCCGTTATTGCTCACGCCGCGCCTCTTCGATTAACTCAATTGGGGGAGAGGAGATAACTATGCGGAAGCCGACGTCGTTGAACGATATCTCCGGCGCGGCGTAAACGCGGCGGGTAATTCTGACCGTCCTTCCGTTTTTAAAACCGAAGCCCCGGTATATGCGGTATTCGCCTATTGACGGCCCGACCGGATTGGTTACGGGCTCTTTCTTATACCCGCTGTACCAGTCGTTCACCCACTCCCACACGTTTCCCGTCATGTCGTGGATGCCCAGCTCGTTAGGCAGTTTCTGGCCGACAGGGTGCGTCTCGTTGTTGCTGTTGAACCGGTGCCACATCACCTCGTCGACCCTGTCGTCCGGCGCTCCGGCAATAGTATAACCTAAAGACTTCGTTCCGCCTTTGGCGGCAAACTCCCACTCCGCTTCGCTCGGCAAGCGGTATTGTTTCCCTAACCATCCCCCTGTCTTATTATTTAACGCCGACATAAACGGCGGTATATCAATATAACTGATACCTTCGACCGGCAATTTAACGCTGCTTCGGAAATACGACGGATTACTGCCCATTACCGCAACCCATTGCTCCTGCGTTACCTCATATTTCGTTATGTAATAACTGCTCAACGTCACCTGATGCGCCGGACACTCGTTGGTGTACACCGCGAATTCACACTCAACGGCCATCGTAAAAGTTCCGCCCTTAACATACACCATATCAAACTTCACCCCTCCGACTTCAAACGTATAATCCTCTCCGTTGCCTCCGTCATCGTCTAATTCTTCGAGAGGATAATCATGGTCGCTACATCCCGCCAAAACCAGCAGGCAAAAAAACGCCGCCGCCAACGCGCCAAAGAATACGCGCGTCCCGCCAACCGCCCGCCAGCCGCAAACCGTTCCTGACATAATCCAGCCTCCTTAACGTTTAAATTGTTATAGAACGTTTCTCTTCCTGACAAGAATATCGCTCGTTAGAACGAACCCTCCAGATACAGCTCGAACCTGTTTTCCATTTCCATCTTTATGACGTTGACGACATTGCTCTTCGGATAGAGCGTGATATAGTTCCTGTACCTCGGTATAACCGTAAATTTGTCATAAACCTCCCACCCGTAGCGGAGGTCGGTATACAGATAATCGATTTTACTCCTCTGCCTGAATTTGTTTTCATTGCTGTTATACTTAAAGTCTATTTGGACGGTGCCGGGGCCTGCTTTGACGGTGGCGCCGGCGCATGCCAGCAAGCCTTCATTGTCATATAAATTCGTCGCTATCCTCTCCGTGTTCCCGTTGCTCACGCTGCCGTAACCGCCGGAAACGCTCGCCGTTACGGCGTCGTTGATTTTGTAACTCGCCGACAAGCCGCCGAGTATTTCGTCGTCGCCCGCTTTCAGCGCGGAGTTGTAATTGCGGTTTATAACCATCGTAAATTCAGGCGTGACCTTGAGCGTGCCGCCAATCGCTTCAACGGGCGAGGTAAACAGAAGCATTACGGCGGCAGGGTTCGGGTCGGGCTCGCCGCGTGCGCCGCGGCTCTGCTCGCGCTCCTGCATTACCGTTTGAAACAGTTCGACGCCGGCTTTTACGTCTCCTTTAATAATAGGCGCCCCGAGTTTTATGCCCAACATGCTGTTGTTGGCCACCGACGGCCACCCATAAAAGCCCGCGCCGCCGTAATTGCCCATGTTTATGGAACGCTCCAAAAGGTCAAGCGTCCCGTTGCTGTTGAGCGCGACGACGCCGCCCTCTATAAACAAAAAGCCGGGGTCCCACTTGAAACTTGCTATGTGTACGTAAAGGTTTTGGCTCTCGACGCGGGCGCGGGGCATATTGTTGGCCCGCCAGTTTATGTTGTCGCCGGCGTTCCAGTCGTTGCCGATTTGCAGCTGCAGGGACAGCCGGTCGTTAGCCTTAACGCGCAAACCCGCCCGCCACGAAAACAGGTTAAAGTAGTCGGCGGTAGTGTTGCCGCTGTCAGACTGGTCGGATACGGTATGGACCCTCTCCCTGAACCGGTACTGCACCGCGCCGTAAGGCGCGGCCTCCGGCTCCGCGGATGCCGGCAAGCTGAGGATAACCGTAAATAATATGGCAATAGCCGCCATGAGGGCAGGCGGCGTCAGGCGGGAACTCATATCCCCCCTCCCCCCATATCTAACCCGCATATGCGTCCGCGCACGCTATAGGGGACGGTTAGATTCTCTCGCATAGCGCGAGGCATAATACTTCCAAAACGCCGGCTAAATGATTTCATTACAGGCAGCCTTAAATTATAGTTAGATATTATCATTAGATTTTTATACAACATATACTAAATATATTACATATATATAATATATACATTAAGTTACAGCCATATATCGTACAAGCATACAGCTCCATACGTTACATTAATATATAAAGTATATTACATATATATTTTATAAACATTATACGCAAAAAAAAACAATGGGGCGATGTCAAAACGCGGGAAAACCCGCGTAAAAACACCGCCCCATTGCGTGTTATTCATGTTTTTCAGGCCGTAAATCCCAAGCCTTAATACAAACGAAACGTAATATAATATACCTTTTACACAAAAAACAAATTTTTTTTACTTTTTTTAATTTTTATTTTCACCCGTAATAATATTATTTTATTGGACATTGAAATTTTCGCGGACACACGATGGGGTGGTGTTTTGGCGTCGGGACGTCCCCGCGCCTTAACGCCGCCCCATTGTTTTTTGGGCATATTCAAATATATATATTACATATATTTAATATACAATTATAAATTAATGATTATTTATTGGGGACGGTGAGAGAACGCATGGACTTGTTTCCGCTTTATAATTCGCTGCGAATATCGGCAATCGCCACGTCCGTCGCGTTTGTCGTCGGCGTGTTCGCGGCTTATGCCATTATGCGGCTGCCGCGTGCGCTTAAAGCGGTTTGCGATACCGTCCTGACCATCCCGCTCGTGCTGCCGCCTACCGTCGTGGGCTATTTTATATTGGTATACCTGTCGCCCAAAAGCGCCGTCGGGGCAAAATTGCAGGACTGGTTTTCGATAACCCTCACCATGCGCTGGTACGCCTCGGTCGTTGCTGTCGTAATCATCGCGTTCCCGTTCATATACAGGACGGTGCGCGGGGCGTTCGAGAATTTCGACCGCAGCCTTCTGGACGCCGGACGGACGCTCGGGCTGTCGGAGCCGTACATATTTTTTCGGATACTGCTCCCCAACTGCAAACACGTGATTTTGGCGGGGACGGCGCTCGCGTTCGCGCGGGGGCTTGGGGAATACGGCGCGACGAGCATGGTCTCCGGCTACATGCCGACCAAAACCGCCACGGTCTCCACGTCGGTTGCGTACTTCTGGCAGATAGGCATGGACGACGCGGCGCTGTACTGGGTGGTTATCAACCTCGCTGTGTCGTTCGTGTTCATGATGATAATCAACGCGTTCAACAAATCGAAGATTGCTAATTAATAAAGATTAAAATCATAATATGGAGGGCACCCCGCCCCTGCGGGGCGTGCCCTACCCAACCTTTTAATGCGGTCAAAATGTTAAAATCAAAATCAAAGTCAATGCGGTTTTGACTTTAACATTCCGACCGCATAAGTCGTTGGTTAGGGCTGGCCCCGTTAGGGGCCGGGTGCCCTCCAAACATCAAAACTTCACCTACCGCACACT
>Ga0182484_11317_pt1 | contig 19149 bp, 13 predicted proteins | sample TergutMp193P3_FD_120831 | JGI IMG/M metagenome (GOLD analysis project Ga0182484, IMG submission 120831) | reverse complement strand
CCGAAGTTCCGTTCAGAGTGGATGACGCGGTGAAAATTACGGTGGGGTCTTTCAAAGGGTTTGGCGGAGAGATAAGTAAAATGCATACCGAGAAAGGCAAAGCGACCGTCAACGTAATGGTGTTCGGAAGAGCGACTCCCGTTGAAGTCGATTTCTCGCAAATTGAACTGCTGTCTTAAAAAAGAAATTTAAGTTGGAGGGTTATCAAATTGGCTAAAAAAATCGTAGGGCAGATAAAACTCGCTCTTGAAGCCGGAAAAGCGAATCCGTCGCCGCCTGTAGGTCCGGCGCTCGGTCAGCACGGCGTAAACATTATGGAGTTCTGCAAAGCGTATAATGCAAAAACGCAAGACCAAGCGGGAATGGTTATACCTGTAATCATTACCGTTTATGCGGATAAGTCGTTTTCGTTTATTACCAAAACGCCGCCCGTTTCGGTTCTTATAAAGAAAGAATTGAACTTAAAAAGCGGCTCGAAAGTTCCGAATAAGGAAAAAGTAGGTAAACTTACGAAATCGCAAGTGGATAAGATTGTTAAGATTAAGTTGCCCGATTTAAACTGCACAAGCGAGAAATCGGCGGCTCAAATGGTAATGGGAACTGCGCGCAGTATGGGCGTTGACGTCGAATAAACGAAGGAAAAAATACTATGAAAAGAAGTAAAGCGTGGAAAGCGGCTCGCGAAAATCTCGATACTCTTAAAGAATACGGGGTAAAAGAGGCGTTGCAGTTTATTAAGGATAACGCCAAAGCAAAATTTGACGAAACCGTCGATATTGCGGTGCGTTTGGGAGTCGACCCGAAAAAAAGCGACCAAGTGGTACGCGGTTCGGTCGTGCTTCCCGGCGGATTGGGAAAAACGGTTAAAGTTCTTGTTTTTGCACAAGGCGCAAAAGCCGACGAAGCAAAAACTGCGGGCGCGGATTTTGTAGGCGCAAACGATTTGGTAGAAAAAATAACCGGCGGCTGGACTGATTTTGACTCCGTTATCGCGACTCCCGATATGATGGGCGTCGTGGGAAAATTGGGTAAAATTTTAGGTCCTCGCGGGTTAATGCCTAATCCGAAAGTAGGAACGGTTACAAACGATTTGGCAAACGCCATAAAAGAAACGAGAGCGGGTAAAGTGGAATTTAGAACCGAAAAATCGGGGATAATTCACGCGCCGGTCGGAAAAGTATCGTTTGACGTCGATAAACTTTACGCGAACGTAAAAGCATTGGTCGACGCCTTACTCAAATTAAAACCGTCCGCGGCAAAAGGCGTTTATCTTAAAGGAATTTCAGCGTCGAGTACTATGGGACAAGGCGTAAAAATAAACGTTGCCGAATTGCGGTAAGGAGAAATAAAAAGTGCTGACAAAAAAAGAAAAAGAAAAAGTTATTGAAGAACTTAACAAGGAATTTTCGCAAGCGACGGGACTTTACGTTACGGCGTATCAGGGAATGACGGTTGAGAAATTCAACGACTTGCGGGCAAAATTAAGAGACGTCGACGTAAAATATGTCGTGGTGAAAAATACGCTGGCAAAGCGGGCGTTGGCGCAATCGGGAATTGAAGGGCTTGACGGCGCTTTCAAAGGACCGGTCGGTGTGGCGATATCTAAAAAAGACGTTGCGAGCGCTGCAAAAATTATCAAAAACTTTAACAAAGACAACGATAATTTGCTTGCGGTTCGTATGGCTTACGCGGACAAAACGGTATTTTCGGGCTCTGACGCGGAACGATTGGCTTCTCTTCCTTCAAGGGAAGAACTCCTTTCGACGCTTCTTTCTGCGTTCAATGCGCCGGCTGTGAAGTTTGCGGGAACCTTAAACGGTATTTTGACGAATTTTGTGAGAACGGTAGACGCCGTTCGTCTCAAAAAAGAACAAGGGTAATTAAAAAATAAAAAATTCATAAGGAGTTAAAAAAATGGCTAAATTGACAAAAGATGAAATTGTAGCGGCAATTGGTGAATTGACCGTAATTGAGTTGTCCGACCTCGTAAAAGCGATAGAGGAAAAGTTTGACGTAAAAGCGGCGGCGCCTGTGGCAATCGCGGCGGTTGGCGGAGCGGCTGCCGGCGGAGCGGCGGCACCAGCGGCTGAAGAAAAAGACGAATTTTCCGTTATTCTTACCGCTTCGGGCGACAAGAAAATCGAAGTGATAAAAGTCGTTCGCGAAGTAACGGGTCTTGGCTTGAAAGAGGCGAAGGACTTGGTTGACGGCGCGCCGAAACCCGTGAAAGAAGGCGTGAACAAAGCGGACGCCGAAACGCTGAAAAAGAAATTGGAAGACGCCGGCGCCAAAGTAGAACTTAAATAAGCGGCGGCAAACGATTGATTACGCCGAATACGGTAAGTATTTTAATGACGACGCGAAACGCCGCGAATTGGCGTTTCGCATTGTCTGTTTTTTGTTGTGCGCTAGAATTATTATTCACACGGGTTTTAATGAAAAGGGTTATAAAAAATGATTGAAAGACGCAGTTACGCCAAAGTTCAAGACGCTTTGGAGTTACCGGATTTGTTAGAAATACAAACGAAATCCTACAGACAGTTTTTGCAGGAAGACGTGCCTCATCACAAACGAAAAATCGTAGGTTTGCACAAGGTATTTCTCGAAGCGTTTCCGGTCGAAGACAATAAGGGAACTTACGAACTTATATACGAAGGTTACAAACTTGGAGTTCCAAAATATTCGCTGAAAGAATGTAAAGAACGCGGATTAAATTACGCCGCGCCGCTTAAAGTCGATTTATCGCTGATAATTAAAGAAGGCAAAGATAAGACGTTTAAGGAAAAGATAAACAACAACGTATTTATAGGCGAAATTCCTCTGATGACCGAAAGAGGAACTTTTGTCATTAACGGAGCCGAAAGGGTAATAGTAAGCCAGTTGCATCGCTCGCCGGGTATCGTTTTTAACGAAGGCGAAAGCACGAGTACGCAGAAAAAGTACATCGGCGCAAGAATTATCCCGCAAAAAGGTTCTTGGGTAGAACTTATGCTCGACGAAGACAATTTTTTGTGGGCGAGCATAGACAGAAAAAAGAAATTTCCCGCGACGATTTTGCTTCGCGCACTCGACCCCGAAAAATACGCGACCGACGAACAAATATTTTCTCTTTTTAACGAAGTGGAAAAAGTGTTTATCGAATCGACGACTTGTCCTACTCTCAAAGGAAAAGTACTCGCCGAAAGAGTGGTAAATCCCGAAACGGGCGAAATTATTGAAGACGCGAACAAAATGATTTCCGACGACATAATAGAAGCGTTTAAGGGAGCAAACGTCAAAGAAATAAAAATTTTGAAAAACGCGGAAGATTACGTGTCCGTCGTTCTTCGCAAAACATTGGAAAAAGACCACACCAGAAGCGACGAAAATCCTGTGGAAAAGTCGCTTGCATATATGTATGAAATACTTCGTCCCGGACAGCAATACACGAGCGACACGGGAAAAACGCTTATAGAAAGAAGTTTTTTCGACGAAAAACGTTACGATTTGGGCGAAATAGGACGTTACAGATTAGACGCTCGCCTCAAAATTGAAACGAGCGACGGTTGCAGAACTTTGCAAGTCGCCGATTTTATTGAAACGCTTCGCTATCTTCTTAAAATAGGAAAAGGCGACGGACAACTCGACGATATTGACCACTTGGGCAACAGAAGAGTGCGTTCCGTCGGCGAACTTATGGAAGTAAATTTCAACATCGGCGTTACGAGAATGTTAAAAGCGATAAGAGATAAATTAAACGAAAATCACGAAGAAGAAATTGTGCCTTACGACGTGATAAACGCGAGAGCCGTTTCGACGGTTATTCAATCGTTTTTCAACTCGTCGCAATTATCGCAATTTTTGGACGAAACAAATCCGCTTTCGGAATTGACTCACAAAAGAAGGGTTTCGGCTCTCGGACCGGGCGGACTTTCTCGCGATAGAGCCGGATTTGAAGTTCGCGACGTTCACCATACGCACTATGGTCGTTTGTGTCCGATTGAAACGCCCGAAGGTCCGAATATCGGACTTATCGCCTCGCTTTCTACTTACGCGCAAATTAACGAATTTGGCTTCATAGAAACGCCTTATAGAGTGGTAAAAGAAGGAAAACCGGGCGAAGTAAAATATTATTCGGCGGACGAAGAAGACGGAATGTATATAGTTCCCGCCGATACCGAGATTGATACGAGCGGAAAAATTAAGGAAGCAAACAACGTGTTTTCGAGAAAAGGAAGCGATTATCCCGTCGTAACAAGAGAAGAAATTCAACTTATGGACGTGTCGAATATGCAAATGGTTTCGGTTTCGGCGGGACTCATTCCTTATCTTGAACACGACGACGCAAACAGAGCGCTTATGGGTTCCAATATGCAGCGTCAGGCGGTTCCGCTTTTGCAGACGGACGCGCCGCTTGTGGGAACGGGACTTGAATATCGCGCCGCAAAGGATTCGGGATGTCTTGTCGTGGCGAAAAATAAGGGAGTTGTAGAAAAAATAGACGCGCAGGTTATTGTTGTTCGTAAAGATGCCGAAGCCGTTAGCGAAGAAGATAAACGTTTAGGAATAAACGACGTTGACGTTTATGAATTGCGAAAATTTGAACGCTCGAATCAGGATACTTGCATAAATCAGCATATTTGCGTTAAAGAAGGAGATAAAATTAAAGCGGGCGACGTGCTTGCCGACGGACACGCCACAAGTAACGGCGAACTTGCGCTGGGAAGAAACGTTTGCGTCGCGTATATGCCTTGGAACGGATATAACTACGAAGACGCGATTATAGTTTCCGAAGATTTGGTGGCAAACGACGTTTATACGTCTATACATATAGTCGTGTTTGAAACGGAAGTTCGCGAAACGAAACGCGGTCCCGAAGAACTTACTTGCGAAATTCCAAACGCGGGCGAAAATCAGTTGGTAAATTTGGACGAAAACGGCGTTGTTAGAGTAGGAACCGAAGTAGTTGAAGGCGATATTTTAGTCGGAAAAGTAACTCCGAAAGGCGAAAAAGAATTGTCGCCCGAAGAGCGTCTTTTACGCGCGATTTTCGGCGAAAAATCAGGCGAAGTTCGCGATTCGTCGCTTACCGCTCCCACAGGACTTAAAGGAGTCGTGATAGATACGAAAATTTATTCGCACAAAGAACGCGACAGAAAATCGAAAGAACGCGACGCGGAAAAAATTAGAGAATTGCGAGACGACGTTGAAAATAAATTAGAACAACTTCGCGCAAAACTTGTCGAAAGTTTGACCGAACTTTTGGAAGGCAGCAATTCCACAGAAATCAAGGAATTGCACAGCGACGAAACAAGCGAGCCGCTCGTTAAAAAAGGAACGACTTGGACTCGCGATATTATTTATTCTTTGTGGGGAGAAGAGATTAAGGAAATTTCCCTTAAAAACGGCTTTTGCGCCGACAAAGAAAAATCCGAACTTTGCGAAAAAATTGTTTTCAAAGCGTCGAATATTATCGCTTATCTTGACGACAGATACGACAAAGACGTTGAAAAAGTACGTCGCGGCGACGATTTAAAGCCCGGCGTTTTGCAATTAGTTAAGGTTTATATCGCGAAAAAACGCAAACTTTCGGTAGGCGACAAAATGGCTGGACGTCACGGAAACAAAGGAGTCGTGTCTCGCGTGGTTTCTCGCGAAGATATGCCGTTTATGCCCGACGGAACGCCCGTAGATATTATATTGAATCCGCTTGGCGTGCCGTCGCGTATGAACGTCGGACAAATTATGGAAGTTCACACAGGATTTATTGCTCGCAATTTGGACGAAAGAGTTGCGACTCCCGTATTTAACGGCGCAAGTTCCAAAGAAATTATGGACAAAGTGAGAGAAGTTGAAGAAAAACTTAACGCAAAATACGAAAGACCATATTATCGCAACGGAAAAGTGTTTCTTCGCGACGGAAAAACCGGCGAATTGTTTGACAATCCCGTAACGGTAGGTCCCGCTTATATGCTTAAACTTTGCCATTTGGTCGACGATAAAATGCACGCGCGTTCAATAGGACCGTATTCGCTCGTAACTCAACAGCCGCTCGGCGGAAAATCGCAGGCGGGCGGACAAAGATTCGGCGAAATGGAAGTATGGGCATTGGAAGCGTATGGCGCGGCATATACTTTGCAAGACGTTTTGACGGTAAAATCAGACGACACCGTCGGACGCTCAAAGGTTTATGAAGCGATAGTGAAGGGCGATAACACGCCGATTCCCGGAACTCCCGAATCATTTAACGTATTGATTCGCGAAATGAAGGCGTTGGCAATAAATGTAGAAACAAATTTGAATTAACGGGAGTGTGAAAAGTGGCAGAAAATTTTACAAAATACGAAAAAGTAGAAGAAATTCGCAATGTCGGAATTTCTATAGCGTCGCCGGACGATATTCGCAACTGGTCGCACGGAGAAGTAACAAAACCCGAAACGATAAATTATCGTTCGTACAAACCCGAAAAAGACGGACTTTTTTGCGAAAAAATATTTGGTCCCGTTCGCAGTTGGGAATGTAATTGCGGGAAATATAAACGAGTTCGCTACAAAGGAATTATTTGCGACCGCTGCGGAGTGGAAGTAACGGATTCAAAAGTTCGCCGCGAGAGAATGGGGCATATTGAACTTGGCGTTCCTGTGGTTCACGAATGGTACTCAAAAAGCGGTTTTGTCGCGCAAATTTTAGGACTGAAAAATAACGAAGTCGATAGAATAACGTATTACGAAAATTACGTCGTTACCGACGCGGGCGATACCGATTTGCAGGAAGGCAAAACGCTTTTGAACGACGAAGAGTATGAAAAACTTGAATCGGAAGGCAAAAAATTCGTCGCAAAAATGGGCGCCGAAGCGATTTTGGAATTACTTTCAAAAGTCGATTTGGAAACTTTGCACAGCAAACTTTATTACGATTATACGGAAGTTTATACGGGAAAGCAGTTGAAAGACGACTGTCTTAAACGCTTGAAAGTGGTTAAGGATTTTTGTCGTTCGGGCAATAATCCCCAAGATATGGTTTTGCAGGCGCTGCCTGTTTTGCCGCCGGATTTGCGTCCGCTTGTTCCGCTTGAAGGGGGACGTTTCGCGACTTCGGATTTGAACGATTTGTATCGCCGCGTTATTAACCGCAACAATCGTTTGAAAAAAATGAAAGAAATTTCCGCTCCCGAAGTAATTCTTCGCAACGAAAAACGGATGCTTCAAGAAGCGGTCGACACGCTTTTTGACAACAGCAAAAACGGAAGCAAAGCGATGGAAGGCAAAAGACCGCTTAAATCGCTTACCGACTTACTCAAAGGAAAACAGGGACGTTTCAGAATGAACTTGCTCGGAAAAAGAGTCGATTATTCGGGACGTTCGGTTATTGTTGTGGGACCGGAACTTAAACTTTATCAGTGCGGACTTCCAAAACCTATGGCTTTGGAACTTTTTAAGCCGTTTGTTTTCAAAATTTTGACGGAACGAGAACTCGTTCAGACAATAAAAGGCGCAAGAAAATTCGTCGAAAAAGAAAGAAACGAAGTTTGGGATATTCTTGAAGAAGTTATTAAAGACCATCCGGTTTTGCTCAATAGAGCGCCGACTTTGCACCGTTTGGGCATACAGGCGTTTTTTCCCGTTTTGGTAGAAGGTAAGGCGATTCGTTTGCATCCGCTTGTATGCGCGGCGTTTAACGCCGATTTTGACGGCGACCAGATGGCGGTTCACGTGCCGCTTTCGCCCGAATCGATAATCGAAGCGCGGCTTCTTATGCTTTCGGCAAACAATATTCTTCGTCCCGCAAGCGGCGACCCCGTTATGGTTCCGTCGCAGGATATGGTTTTGGGAATTTATTATTTGACAAAAGCAAACAGCGAAAAGAAAGTTTTTGTAAAAGGACTTAACGGAAAAGACGAATTGCGAATTTTTGATTCTATGGACGAATTACAGCACGCGCTCGCGGACAAACAAATTGAATTGCACTCTATAATTCGCTATGTTGTTCCAGCGTCGCATCGCGCTAAAGGACAGCCGAAAATTATTGAAACGACTCCCGGAAGAATTATTTTTAACGAAGTGATACCCGCGTTTGCAGGTTTCCAAAACGATACTATGAAAAAGGGCGTTATTGAAAAATTAGTAGGAAAAATAGTTAAAATCTGCGGAACAAAAGACGCGGCTATTTTCCTTGACAACGTTAAGGATTTGGGCTATAAATACGCCACAGTTTCGGGCGCGACTTTCGGAGTCGAGGACTTGGTAGAACCCGAAGAAAGACAGGAAATTATAGATAAATGGTCTGAAGAAACGAAGAAAATCCGCAAACAATATCAGCGCGGCGTTATTACCGAAGGCGAAAGATACAATAAAATTGTGGATATTTGGACGCACGCGACGGAAAAGGTTTCGGACGCGCTGTTTGAAAAATTGAGACAGGACAGAAACGGCTTTAATCCCGTTTATATGATGATTGACGCGAAGGCGCGCGGAAGTAAAGACCAGATTAAGCAGTTGGCTGGTATGCGCGGACTTATGCAGAGACCGCAGAAAAATTTGACGGGAAGCGTTGGCGAAATTATTGAAAACCCGATTTTGTCAAATTTCAAAAACGGACTTACGGGTCTGGAATACTTTATTTCCACTCACGGAGCGAGAAAAGGTCTTGCGGATACGGCTCTTAAAACCGCCGACGCGGGTTATTTGACTCGTCGTTTGGTGGACGTCGTTCAGGATATGGTAGTATCGCAAGACGATTGCGGAACCATAAGAGGAATCGACGTAGGCGCGTTAAAAGAAGACGATGAGATTATAGAATCGCTTTCTTCAAGGATAGCGGGACGAGTCGCGCTAAATGATATTGTAGACCCCGAAAAAGGCGGCGTAATCGTTAAGAAAAACGAAATGATTTCGGACGACGCGGCAGAAAGAATTGAAAAATCGGGACTTGACTTTGTTAGAGTTCGTTCGGTTTTGACTTGCGAATCAAACTTCGGTTTGTGTTCGAGATGCTACGGCAAAAATCTTGCCACAGGACGTTTGGTCGACGTAGGCGAAGCGGTCGGAATTATGGCGGCGCAATCTATCGGCGAACCCGGTACGCAATTAACTTTGCGCACGTTCCATACGGGAGGTACGGCTTCTCGTTTGGTTAAAGGCGAAGAGATAGCAAACTACGACGGTGAAGTAAAATTCCAAGACGTAGAAGCGGTTGCTCACTCGTCGGGAACTGTTGTAGTTTCGCGAAACGCCTGCATAATATTGACCGCAAACGAAGGTAAATACGAAAAATATTACGACGTTCCGCACGGCTCGCTTTTGTCGGTCAAAGACGGAAGCAAAGTTAAAAAAGGCGATAAATTGTTCTCTTGGGATTCGCACTACGCGGTAACTTTGGCGACGAAAACCGGCGTTATTGAAGGCATTGACATAAAAGAAAACGTAACGTATAAAGAAGAAAAAGACGACCTTACGCAAAAAATTGAAAAAATTATTGTAGAAGATAAGGCGCGAAAACTTCACCCGCACTTGCGGCTTATTCCCGAAGACGGTTCGGCTTCGCTCGATATTGCGCTTCCTGCGGGGGCTTCTCTGCAAGTCGACGTGGGAATAAAAGTCGTCGTGGGCGATACGCTTTACAAAATACCGAGAAGTAGCGGAAAATCAAGAGACATTACGGGCGGTTTGCCGAGAGTCGCCGAACTTTTTGAAGCGAGAAAACCCAAAGAGCCGACAATAATTTCGGAAGTCGAAGGCGTGGTCGAGTTCAAAACCCGTCCCGTTAAAGACGAAAGCGGAAACATTATAAAAAGCGCCGACGGAATCGTATTGAAAGAGCCGGATATTGAACGCGGAAATCGTAAAATTTTGGTTCATACCGAAGGCGGCGGCAACGTAGAATATTCCATTCCCGTGAGAAAACATTTGCGCGTTTACGACGGCGACAGAGTTCGCATAGGAGACAGATTTTGCGAAGGTTCTATGGACCCGCACGAAATTCTGCGCGTTTTGGGCGACCAAGAAGTACAGAAATATCTCATTCAGGAAATTCAGTCGGTTTATCGTTTGCAGGGCGTCGCAATCGACGATAAACACGTCGAAGTTATAGTGTCGCAAATGTTGAGCAAGGTGAAAATCAGAGAAGTCGGCGATTCAAAATATCTTGAAGGCGACCAAGTCGACAAGCGCGAACTTCGCCGCGAACTCGACAAATTGCGCGACGAAGGAAAAACGCTTCCGACTTACGATTCTATGCTTTTGGGACTTACGAAAGCGAGTTTGGAAACGGATTCGTTCCTTTCGGCGGCGTCTTTCCAAGACACGACAAAAGTGCTTTGCCGCGCCGCAATGGAAGCGAAAGTCGATTATTTGCAAGGACTCAAAGAAAACATTATTATGGGCAACGTAATTCCCGCAGGAACAGGCGCGGTGAAATACAGGAATTTGAAAGTCCGCGACATTGAAGTCGACGAAGGTAACGACAAATTTGACGGCGGTAATTTGAGCGAAATTGCCGAAAACGACGAATTGTTTGGAGAAATTGTATAAATTGAAATAAAAAACATTGCGAAACGCTTGCGCAATAAGTTATTTTCGCAGTGATTTAACGTTTAGAGGAGGATTTTTTTGCCTACTATCAATCAGTTAGTCCGCAAAGGACGCAAGCAGGTAAAGTCGAGAAGCAAGACGGTTGCTCTTGACCAATGCCCCCAAAAGCGGGGTGTTTGCACTCGCGTATTTACGACAACTCCCAAAAAGCCAAATTCGGCTTTGAGAAAAGTTGCGCGCGTGCGTTTGTCCAATCAAATGGAAGTAAACGCGTATATTCCCGGCGAGGGGCATAATTTGCAAGAACACTCTATTGTTCTTGTGAGAGGCGGTCGCGTAAAAGACGTGCCGGGGGTTCGTTATCATATTATTCGCGGGACGCTCGATACGCAAGGCGTGGCGTCGAGAAAGCAGGCGCGTTCAAAATACGGAGCGGGTAAAAAGAGCGCTGCGGCTGCTGCGGCAAAAAAGAAATAAAAAGGAGTTTAGGTAAATGTCTCGTAGAAGAAGAGCGGAAAAAAGAACGGTTGCAGGCGATTACAAATACAACAGCGTTTTGGTTACAAAGTTTATCAACTGCATTATGATGAGCGGAAAAAGAAGAATTGCCGAGAATATTTTCTATACGGCTTTGGATTACGCCGCAGGAAAAACGGGTTTAGACCAAATGTCGGCGTTCAAAAAGGCGCTGGATAATGTTCGTCCGTCGCTTGAAGTTAAAACTCGTCGCGTGGGCGGCGCAAACTATCAGGTGCCGATGGAAGTAGACGGCATAAGAGGCAACGCATTGGCTATGCGCTGGATTATAGACAACGCGCACAAACGCAACGAGCATTCGATGCTTGAATGTTTGGGAGCAGAATTTGTTCAGGCGTGCAACGGCGAAGGCGGCGCGGTAAAAAAGAAAACCGAAGTTCATAAAATGGCGGAAGCAAACAAAGCGTTTGCGCATTATAAGTGGTAAAAAAATACCTTTTTTGTTTTAGATTTTGGAAAAAAGGGAAGAAGCGGATAGTTTTCATTTGAAGATTGTCCGCTTCTTTTTTTTTGTTTATTCTCGCAAAATCTCCCGCTTTTCGTATTTTTTCACGAATTCAATTCTGCGCTGTTTTTTTTCTTCGGGGGCGATGGGAGCGGTTTTTTGCTCTTCCTGTTCTCCTTCAAATTTTATTTCTCCCGTCGTATTTTTCAAAACTATACGGATATAATTTTTTAAAACCTCTTGCGGTACGTATGAATTGTCGGTGAAAATTATGGGCTTTAACAAACTTCCCGAAAGACGATTATTAAGCCAGCGCAAAAACGCGGGATTGTAATAATTTTTGGTTTGCGCGCCGCCGATAATTACCGCGTAAGAATTTTTGCCGCTATAAACTTTCATCCGAAAATTTTGCGATTGAATCGTATAAACCGTATCTTTTTTGCACAAATTAAAAAGCAAAAACGCGGTAAAAAACGCAAAAATTAAATAAATTGAAAAAATTATTCCACGTTTCGCAAACAAGCGCAAAAAAATTATTATTATTGTTATCGCAATTAAAATAAACGGCGAAATTTGCGTATATCCTTCCGAAAATCCGCTCAAAAGAACAAATTTGTTTATCGCCAAAAGTATAATATCGAGCAATTTATCGCAGTAAAAAAGTATAAAATTCGATACAAATTCAAAAGGAACTAAAATTGAAACGAGCGCCGCCTGACAAATTATCGTCAAAACGGGAAGCGCCGTTATGTTTGCGATAATCGACGACGAAGTCAGCGTTCCAAAATGAAAAATTTGCACGGGAGTCGTGGCGAAAAAAAGAAAAATCGGCATCGCTAAAAACATTATTTCGTTTTTATATTTTTGTTCGCCGACTAATTTCGGTAAAATCAAAACCGCAAAAGTCGCCGAAAACGAATACTGAAATCCTATCAAAAATAAGTGCATAGGATAAATTGCCAAAATAAGAAAAAACGTTACAAAAAGCGAATTCATAGTATTATTTTTTCTGTTGAAAATCGGCGAAATCGTTAATAGTAGTCCCATAATTACGGCTCGCAAAGTAGCGGGTCCAAAGCCGACCAAAAACGGCAAATACAAAATAGACGTCGCAATTATGCATCTTCTTGCGATAAGCGGCAAAGGCAAAATCCAAATTATCGCCGAAACCGCGACGACCAAAATAGCGATGTGCAAACCTGAAATCGACAAAAAATGCACAAGTCCGCTTTCTCTAAAAAACGCGCTTATGTAGGGCGTCAAAAAAGAACGGTCGCCCGTAAAAAGCGAAACGTAAAGAGAATTGTATCTGCTGTTTTCAAAATTTTTTCGTATATATTTGTAAATTTTAACGATGTGCGGCATTTTTTCCGATTTTTCTATTGTAATAATTTCCAATTCGCCGATGGTATTTTTGATTCTCGCTTGCAAAATATTGTCAAATTCCCAAGGCGCGGCGGTATTTTTTGTGTCTAATTTATGAAAAACTCCCGAAATTTTTGCCTGTTCTCCCGAAATTAAAATTTCTTGCGTCAAATTCGCGTTAAAAATCAGTTCTATTCTGTAATCGCTTCCCGAAATTGTCGCAAGTTGCGTCATTTCTTTTTCGGAGCGAAATGAAGGCGCGGAATAAAAATCGGCTGAAAGCGAAATTAAATTATTGTCCGAAAAATAATTTTCGCCAAAATTCATAGACGCTTGCCACGAATTTTGTAAAATTAAGCCGATACACACCGCGATAAAAGCCGACAAAATTCTTGAATATCTGTTGGTTAAAATCAGCGCGACAATAATTATCGCGACTATTGCAAAATTTATCGGATAGTTAAAAATTTGTATTTGCGTTCCTGTAATTATTCCAAAAAACAGCCCGACCGCAAGAAATACCGCAGGGGTGGAATGCAAAAAATTATCAATTTGTTTCACCGAACAACTCTTTGTATTTTGCGCGACTGACTTTTAATTCGTCGCCGTTTGATAAAATTGCAATATATTTTCCGCCGCCGCCGACCATCGTTTCAACGACGTTGTTTTTGTCGACCAAATACGAATTGTGGATTCTTATAAAATTGTCGGGCAAAATTTCGTCAAATTTTTCGAGCGAGCGATAATCGATGTGATTTTTGCCGTTTTTGCAGTGAATTTCCCGAAAATCCCCCGCGCCCGATATGTATAAAATATCGTCTATTCGTATTGTAAATCGCTTTGAACCGTCTTTTATTAAAATTTCTTTGTTTTCTTTCAGGCGGCTTCTTTTTTTCATAAATTTTTGCAGCGCTTTTTCAAATTGCTCGATTTCGTAAGGTTTCGGCACAAAATAAACTATGCCCAAATCGTTAAATCCTTCCAATGCGCGCTCGACGTTTGCCGAAACTACTATGGTTTCAAATTTTTTTTCTTCGATATTTTTTAGAATGTCAAAGCCGTCGCGACCGTTTAAGTTTAAGTCCAAAATAAGTAAATCGGGCGAATGCGAACTCAAAACCGAAAGCGCTTCGTCTATTTCGCAAAAAGTCGAAATTTCGTTTCCGGGTAAAATCTCTTCAACCTGCCTTACAAGCCGCCTTAACGCGACTTTTTCGTCTTCGACTATAAAAATTTTCATTCTTTTTCCCTCTGCGTCATATTGTTTGGAATTTCAAAAATTACCTGCCAGCCGTCCGATTTCGGCTGCGAAATAAATTTGAAATCTTTGCCGTAAAGTTCGCTTAATCTTTGAATAATATACTTATTTCCCGTTCCCGTGCTTTTTTTATTTTGCGAAATTTTATTATCGCCGTCGTTTTCGAGAAAAATAGTTGTTATTTTATCCGTTTTTTCAACTTTAAGATAAAAAGTTCCCGTATCTTTTTTTATAAATCCGTGCGTAATTCCGTTTTCTAAAGCGGTGTGCAAAATTAACGGCGGAATAGAAATTTTATCGATATTTCCCTGAACTTCAAACGTTATTTTTTTTTCTTTGCGCAAATTCATAACCTGTATATGCGCTTTGCAAAGCGAAATTTCTTCAAAAAGCGAAACGGTTTTTCTTTCCGCAAACGCCATTAGCCGCCGAAGTTCTTCGGAAAGTTCGTTTACAAGTTTTACGGCAATTTTGGGTTCTTCTTCAATCCAAGCGACTATGGAGTTTAGCGAATTTAGAAGAAAATGCGGCTGAATATGCGTTTTTAACAATTCGAGTTCCAAACGCGCGTTTTTTACTTCTACCGCCGATTTTTCGCGCATTTCGTCCAAGAAAAATCTTCCTATAACGATAGTCATAAAAATAGACAAATACGCAAAACCCGTCGCCCACGCGCTTATATTTCCAAACGCAAGCGAACTCAAAACGCCAATAGCGAATAATATTAGTCCTGCCAAAAGCGTTTTTGCGTGTTTTTTCTTTTGAAAAGACGCTTTTATAGCGATAATTATAGATAATCCAGCCGAAACGGCGGCAAAAATTTTGTTGGCGAAATCCCAAAACCAAAGCGTATCGATAGGCGCGACGTCGTAAATCGCAAGGCGCGGCAAAGCCACAAAAATTACGCAAATTGCAAAAAATATTCCCGATTTTAATTTCCAGCGTTTATCGTTAAAAATCAGATAAAGATATATCGGCAAAAGCGACAAAACGCCGAGCCAAAATATATCGCCGATTATCGCCGACGAATAATAATTTTTTAGATTTAAGGAAAATACGTTTGGAAAAATAGAAAATAAAATGTGTCCGCAACAACAAACCGAAAGCACGACGTAAGTGATATGCGCCTTTATATTAAGCGATTTTGCGATGAAAATTACGTTAAAAAGCGCGGCGGAAAGCAAAATTCCGACGAGTAAAAACGAAAGCGCGAGCGTTCTCGAATTGTTGCCGATAATATTCGTTACGAATCCGATTTTTGGATTTTCTTCGACGACTCCCGAAATTGCGCTAAAATTGGAAATTCTAAACGCTAAAATATGCTCGCCGACCGAAGTGTATCTTTTGCGAACGATAAAAGTCATTGCGGATTTTCCCGTTTTTTCGTTATTTTTATCGTTTGCGACGACTCCGCTTTCGCCGATTTTTACGCCGTCCCAAAAAACTTCGTATGCGGAAATTGCTATCGGCACGAATATCGCCAAATTTTCGGTGAGGGGAATATCTTGCGAAATAAAAATTCTCGAACGATACCAGCGAACTCCTTTTTCGCCGTTTCCGTCCAATTTCCAAAGTCCGACGATTTTTCCGTCTTGCCAATGTTTATCGTCGTATTCGGGATTTGAAAATTTTGCGCTATCTAAAAAACTTATTCGCCACTGTAAAATGTCGGTTAAATCGTCTTCGGACGGAGAAAAATACAAATCTGCGTTTGCCGAAAAAACGCAAAAAAAAATTAACGCAAAAAATATAAATTTTTGTTTACGCATTTCTTGTGTTTATTATGGATTCTACCCATTCTTTCGCGAAAACGGCAAAAATTCCTACAAAAAATCCGCCGAAAATTCCTAATAAATACAATATTTTTCTTTTTGGTTCGCTTGGATATAGCGGAAAATCCGCTTCGTTTATTATTTCAAACGCGGGCGTTTCCTTTTTTTCGTCTATTTTGGCAAGTTCTAATTGTTTTACTAATTCTGCATAAACGCTTGCCTGTAGCAATACTTCGCGCTGAAGCCGCTCGCCTTCAAGTATCACGCTTGGATTTTGTATACTAAAATTTCTTTCGTGAAAAGCGGCTAATCGCGCTTCGGCTTTGCTTAAATTTCCCTTAACTTCCGCTACTCGTTCTTCAACGAAAATTCTTTTGTCTTTGTCGCGATTAAAATAATCTTCCGCAATATATTCTTTCAAATAATCGATTAAAAATTCGTGAACGAAATACGAAAGCGACGGATTTTCAAAACGGGTTTTTATTTCTATGGTTCCCGTTTTTACGTCTTTTTCTATGGAAAGAAATTTTTTCTTAGGACTTCTCAAATAACCGATTTGAGCCATTTTATATCCGTATTCCCAATTTGGAACGGTCGTATCGGGTTTGCCAAATTCCCAAAACTGCGCAAGCGTCATAGTATCGTATAAGATAGGCGCTCTCGCTTTTTTTTCTTTTTTTGTCTGCAATCTTTGAACTTCCCATTCCCGCTCAATTATTTTTTCGCAAAAAGCGGTGTTTTGCACTAACAAATCGACGTAATTCATTAAATTCACGTCTTTGCCGCCTGAAGAAATATTTATTCCCGCCAAAGCGGCAAGTCCCGCCATTTGACTCCCGCCGCCGCCCGAAGTCGATACGGCTATCGCTTTGGAAACGTATTGGTCGGGAAGAGTTATCGCATAAATCGCGACGCTTACGGCAATAACCGCCGTCGTAGCCAAAATAATTATCCAATTTCTGAATAAAACCAAAATTAACTCTCTGACGTCTATTTCGTCGTCGTTGTTAAACTGTTCGTTTGTTCCCATAATTTTATCCTTTTTTACTCGAATTTTAATCTGAAAATAATAAATGCCGTTCTTTGCCGCGTGGGAAATATTATTTTATACCAAAAAAAGGAGACGAAATGTCCGAAGCGAAAGTTTTCAAACCCGTAAATATGTATTCTCGCGTTTTATCGTATATGAAGCCGTACTGGTGGATTTTCGCTATATCTTTCGCGTCGGCTTTGATAGTCGTGCTGCTTCAAGGAATGTCGATGTGGTTTTTGGGTTCGCTGCCGCAAGTTTTATTTTCTCCCGCGGAATTCGCAGTTCCCGTCGAAAAGCCCGAATTTTCGTTTTCGGCGATAAACGAATGGATGAAATATTACGGAAACAAACTTTTCACGCTTAACAGTTCCATTCATCCGCTCATTGCGATAAGCGTAATTATTGCGATTACTTTTACCGCCAAAAATGTTTTTTTGTATATAAACCATATAGGTACGGGAATGCTTAATTATTCGGCGGCGCGCGATATGCGAAACGATTTGTATCGCCATATTCTTAAACTCCCGACTAAATTTTACGACCAGAACAAAAGCGGAAACCTGATTTCGCTTATGATAAACGACCTGAATCTGATAAATACGACCGTTTGCGGTTCGTTAAATACGCTTCTTATGGAACCGCTGAAACTTTTGGGATTTGTCGCGATGCTTCTTATAATAAACGCTAAATTTACTCTGATAATTTTTGTGGTATTTCCGATTTTAATTTTTATTATGGCGAAAATCGGCGGATACGTAAAAAAACGCTCGCGAAAAAGTTTGATAAGTTTTGACGAAATGGTATCGCGAATAACCGAATCGATAGGCGGAGTTCGGGCTGTAAAAATGTTCAATATGGCGCAGGAAGAGACGGCGAAATTTTGCGTCGTCAGCAATAAATTGCGCAAAAATCAGTTTAAGCAGAAACTTACGAGCGACATTCTTTCGCCTTTTACCGAAACGCTTGCGTTTTATCTGATTGTCGGACTTTTGCTTTTGGGCGGAACCGAAATTATTACGGGAACGGGCGGTTTTACGGCGGAGGATTTTACGCGATTTTTGGTATTTTTGTTTTCTTCGTATCAACCTCTAAAAGCGCTTGGAAACGCAAATTCGGGAATTCAGGCGGCGGCGGCGGCGGCGCAACGCGTTTTTGCGGTTTTCGATACTCCCGCCGAAAAAATTACCGTTTTGGATAAAAATAAAATTCCGAATTTTGAAAGAGAAATATCCTTCAAAAACGTAATTTTCGCATACGAAAGCGCGCCAAATTCCATAGTTTTGGACAATTTATCGTTTTCGGCAAAAAAAGGAAACACCGTCGCGTTAGTCGGAGGAAGCGGCGCGGGAAAATCTACTATTTTAGATATTCTTCCGCGATTTTACGAGGTTCAAAAAGGCGAAATTCTTCTTGACGGCAAAAGCGTTTCGCAATTTGATTTAACCGCGTATCGCGAACTTTTCGGCATAGTTTCCCAAGAAACGATTTTATTTAACGCGACGATAAGAGAAAACATCGCATACGGCAAAATCGGATGCAGTGAAAACGAAATAATTGAAGCGGCGAAATCGGCGAACGCGTTTAATTTCATATCGAAAATGAAAAGCGGTTTCGACACCGTTATCGGCGAGCGCGGAGTTGCGCTTTCGGGCGGACAAAGACAGCGAATCGCAATAGCGAGAGCGATTTTGCGCAACAGTCAAATTTTAATTTTGGACGAAGCGACATCCGCGCTCGATACGGAATCCGAACAACTTGTTCAAGAGGCGTTGTCGCGGCTTATGAAAGGCAAAACGACTTTCGTCGCGGCGCATCGGCTTTCTACAATACGCTCGGCGGACGTAATTTTAGTGTTAGAAAAAGGAAAATTAGTGGAAAGCGGAACGCACGCCGAATTACTCGCCAAAAACGGAAGGTATAATCATTTATATTCGATTCAATTTAGCGAAAAAAAATCTTAAAATTATTTTGATAAAATACAAAATTTTTCATTTTTTTAATATTTTCCTTGCTTTTTCCAAAAACAATATCGTAATTTCACGGCGTTTGTAAAAGGTTGTAATAAAAATTTAAAGCAAAGAATTGGCTAAAAAATGGCATTAAAAACGTTGAATCCGCCGCTCCTAAAAACGCCTCAAATCCGCTTGGGAAGCGGGAATTGGGGGGGGGGGGGGAAAAAGAGATTTTTGGAAAAAACCGCCTCTTAAACGCATTAAAAACGCGCTTAAAAC
>Ga0182484_11303_pt1 | contig 23932 bp, 18 predicted proteins | sample TergutMp193P3_FD_120831 | JGI IMG/M metagenome (GOLD analysis project Ga0182484, IMG submission 120831) | reverse complement strand
GGGTCCCCCCCCCCCCCCGAAATTCAAATATAGTTTTATGTCCATTTAATTTTTTGAAAATAATTTGTGTTTTCTTATTTTTGCGGAAGCGTAAATATGCTTTCGCGTTTCTGTTTTATCCAAATCTAAAAAAGGAGTTTCTATGGCGTCAAAAACGGTGAAATTATTTTCATTAGGATTATTTATTTTTCTAAACGGTTGCGTGATAACGTCCGTAAATCTATCCAGCGGTATTGCAAATCAAACTAATGTCGTGCTTGAAAAAGATAATTTTAGTTATACGGCGCAAGGATTAGTCGCAAATGGGCAAAGCGTTTATATTTTGGGAGTCGGCGGCTGGGCTACGAAAGGTTTGGTATCGGAAGCAATGACGAAATTAAAGAAAAACCATAAATTAAATTCTAACGAGGCGTTAGTAAATGTTACTATCGATACAAGATTGAATACTTTTTTGGGAATAGTAACTATACATAAATGCTTTATTACCGCCGACGTCGTTAAATTTACGAGTAGTTATAACGTTTCTTCCGTTGAAAGAGCAGTCAATTCGGAGACAATCGCTAAATTTACAAACAATCCTAATATTTCGTATATCGATATTGAAAAAGCGACAAGTTTAGAGCCGTCCATCGCGACATTACAGACGGAGCAAAATATCGCGCCGTCGCCGCAACGGCAGGTAGCGGTAAAACAGCCGCTCATAGATAGCGATTACGAAAAAAGACAGAAAAGCGTCGTTAAATACACAAACGATTTGCCGAAAATAGAAAAAGCGTTGTCGGAAATAAAATATGCCGCTCCCGCTGCATACGAAGTCGGAAATTTATCCGTAGATTTTTTGAAATTGCTAAATCGCGTGCAAGAGGAAAAAACTTTTGATTTTAACGAAGTTCTTCCTTTAATTTTGAAAGCGACTTTTATGTCTCTTCCGCCGGGAACGATAAATCCTTCTATGACAATAGACACTAATATCGCCGCAAAATTGTTTCCGTTTTTGACTGTGGATTTCAAAATGCCGTCGAATCAGGCGGTAGATGCCATAAATTCCGCGCTTAAATCGTGGAACGGCAAAAGCGTTTGGAGCATAAAAGACGAAATGACTAAAGTAGCGCCTGCGCAGAAAGTTAAAGTCGGAATGCTGCTAAAATCTTCCATTGAAATTTTTGCAGCGGCAATTCCGCAGTTGAACGTTACGGTAAAGTCGAGTTTGTAATTGCGGCAAATAGTATTTTAGTTAAGAAAAAGGAACGTTTTTAAAGAATTTTATAATGTTTAATCCGACGGAAATAATATTTGTGCCGACAACGCAGTGTAATTTACATTGCAGGCATTGTTTCGTATCGCGAAACGACGAAAACTACGACGTAAAATACGCTTTGGATTTTATCGACGACTGCGCAAAAAACGGAATCGAGCGAATAGGATTTTCGGGCGGAGAGCCGTTTTTGAATTTGGATTTCGCACGTAAAATCTGCGAAAAAACCGTTGAAAAAGAACTTTTTTTCGGAAGAATTATGACAAACGCGGTTTGGTGGAATAGCGAAAACGAACTTTGCGAAAAATTGGACTCTCTTTTCGATAGCGGTTTTGATGGAAATATTACTATAAGTTTGGACAAATTTCATAATCAAGATATACAAAAAGTTGCAAAATTTATAGAAAAAGCGATTGAACTCGGACAAAGCAATGATTTGATAAGTTTTGCGGCGGTAAGAGACGGCGACGATGAAATTACGCGAAAAGCGCTTAATTTTTTCAAAAAATACGAATTAAAAACCGACTGGATTGACTACATTCCGCAAGATTTTGACGATAAAAAATTTTGGAATAGCCCAAAATGGCTTAAAGACGATTTTTGCAAAGGCGCGGGCAATGTTTTTTACGTGCATAACGGCGGCGATATTGCAGGTTGTTGCGGTTACGCAAACGAAGAAAAAGAATTGATTTTGGGAAATATTACAAAAGATAATTACGAAAGTTTAATGAGAAACGCCGCGAAAAATGAAATTATGAATATCGCATATATTAGCGGTTTTGAAGCGGAAATAAGAAAATACGAAAACAAATTTTCGGGCAAGACGGATAAACATTGCCTGTTTTGTCGAAAATTGATTGAATTAAAATCCGAAAAACAAGCATAAAATCCCGACAACCACCCCCAAAATTATACGATAATACCCGAAAACCGTAAAATCGTTTTTGGAGATGTAACTCATCAAAAATTTGACCACCGCAAACGCCGAAATAAACGAAACGACAAATCCCACCGCGATTAAAACTATTTCAAACGAAGTAAAAGACAAACCGTTTTTTACGATTTTCAAAAGCGACGCGCCGAACATTGTCGGAATCGCCAAAAAAAACGAAAATTCCGCCGCCGCCGCCCGCGAAAGTCCCAAAAGCAAGCCGCCGATTATCGTCGCCGCGCTTCTTGAAGTTCCCGGAACCATCGCAAGACATTGGAAAAATCCTATCGCTACGGCAAATTTTACGGGAATTAAATTAACGTCGGTAATTTTTATCGGCGATTTTTTGCATTTTTCTACCAAAATTAAAATTATTCCGTAAAAAATAAGCGCGACCGACACGACAAGCGGACTGAACAATTTTTCTTCTATAAAATCGTCGAACAAAAAGCCCAAAACCGCCGCGGGAATTACCCCGATTATTACCAAAAGCCACAAACTAATTGTTTTTTTGCAATGCGCTTCGCCCTGCCCGAAAGGAAACAATTTTTTCCAAAATAAAACGAGTATCGACAATATTGCTCCCAACTGAATTATCACTTGAAAAGACGCGACGAAAGACGAATTTTGCGACAATTCGATAAATTTTTCGGCGATAATCAAATGCCCCGTGCTGCTTATCGGCAAAAATTCCGTAATTCCTTCGATAATTCCAAGAATTACCGCCTTTAATATAGTTAAAATATTATCCATTTTTTACTCGCTTTCTTTCGACAGTTTTTCCAATATTTCGTTAAGTTCGCTTTCGCTTACCAATACTTTGCGCGGCTTTCCTATCGATTCCTGTGCGCCGACTATTCCCGCCGCCTGCAATTCGTCCATAACTCTTCCGGCTCTGGCGTAACCCAAATTAAGATGCCGCTGAATGCTCGACGTAGAGCCGAGTTTGCTAATTACAATAAGCCGCGCCGCTTCTTCAAACATCAAATCGCGCCCGCCGAATTTTCTGCCCGACGCTCTTTTGTAAGCGTTCGCCGCGTCTTCGGGGAAATCGGTTTTGTAATATCCGTCGTCTTTGTAGGTTACGTCGTTGTCTTCGTAAAGGTCTTCGCTTATTTCAAACGACGGCATATTTTCGCAAGAATAATGCTGTTTTTTTATGTCTTCCACAAGATTTTCCACGTCTTTTTCGCTAATATACGCTCCGTGATAACGCACGATTTTGGGCGCGCCGTTTTTAAGATAAAGCATATCGCCGTTTCCAAGAAGTTGTTCTGCTCCCTTGTGGTCTATAATTGTTCGGGAATCGGTATAACTCATAACTCTAAACGCAATTCGCGACGGTAAATTCGCCTTTATATTTCCCGTAACGACTTTTACGTCGGGACGCTGCGTCGCCACAATCAAGTGGATTCCGACCGCTCTTGCAAGTTGTGCTATGCGCTGAATGTACGTTTCGACGTCTTTTCCCGCGGTCATCATCAAGTCCGCCAATTCGTCTATAATTATTACGATATAGCACATTCGTTTGTATTCTTTTTCTTGTAAAATATCGCTTTTTAGATATTGCGACAATTCGCCGTTGTCAAATTTTTCGTTAAACGAATCCATATTTTTTGAGCCGACTTTTTTCAATAAATCATAACGATACATCATCTCTTTTACCGCGCATTCCAACGCCTTTACGGCGTTTTCCACTTCCGTTACTACGGGAATCGCCAAATGCGGAATGCCTTCATAACAAGCCATTTCCACTTTTTTGGGGTCAATCATAATCATACGCAATTCTTCGGGAGTTCTGCAAAACAAAAGCGACGCGATAAACGAATTTATTCCGACGGATTTTCCCGAACCCGTTTGCCCCGCGATTAAAATATGCGGCATTTTGGCAATATCTTCAACAAGCGGCTCGCCTGTCGTGCCTTTTCCGATAATTACGGGAAGTTTCATTTTGCTGTTTTGAAACGTTTGCGACATCAAAATTTCTTTGAAAAATACCGTTTCGCGATTTTCGTTTGGAACTTCGATTCCGATTGTCGTTTTGTTTGGAATGGTATCTATTCGCACGGATTTACCGCCGATTTTTACTCCGATGTCTTTTTCAAGTCCTTCAAACGCGGAAATTTTTACGCCTTTTCCCGGCTCTATTTCAAAAAGCGTTACGATAGGTCCCGGATTTACCGCCACGACTTTGCAATCTTTTATGTTAAACTCTTCAAGAATATCGATTAACTGCTTGCTTATTTCGTCGTTTCTGCGTTTGTTGTCGTTTTGCCCGGCGATTGTAAAACTCGGCAAAACGGACGGATTTGGTCTAATATATGCGACGGGAATCGCGCCCGTTTCTTCAAAATTTTCGCCGTTTTCATCAATTTCGCCGATTTCGATTTCGTTTTCGTTTTCATCGTTTTCGATAGTTAAATTTCGCGAATTTTGTGAATTTTCATTTCTTTCGACGTAAATATTTGTCGGTTTTTCAATATCGCGAATGTTTGGCATTTGCATAATGGTCGGTTCTAAAATATTGTCCGTTTCCGTTTCTAAATTTGGCGCGGGCAAATCTTTTTGCGTTTTATATTTTTCAAGCATATTTTTAAGATTCTGCCACAGCGATTTTAACAGCGAAAACATACTTTTTAACATTTGCGCAACGTCTATTCTGAACATATAAATCGTCGTAATTAGCATAGAAACCGCAAGCGCAAAATACGCGCCGAAAACCGCTTTTGAAAAAACGGGATAAATTATGTATTTTGCTATTGCGCATCCTAAAAGATTTTCTTCCACAGACAAATGCGGAGGTTTAATTTCGGGCAAAGGCGGAATCGCAAGCGCGGGCAAAAGCGGAATCGCAAAACCCGTGCATATAAAAATTAAAAATAGAAAAAACGAAATGACCTTGCGAACTTCCAATTCTTTGTCTCGAAGCAGAGAAATCGCCGCGTAAAGCAAAAATAAAACGAAAAGATATTGCGGAATCGCGCCGAAAAGTTTTTTCATTCCAAGCGCGAAATACGTGCCGAGCATCGGTCCAAAAAGCGAAGTTTTAGGATATAATATATTATTCGTAAGCGCGATAAGAAAATAGACCGCCGTCGCCAAATAAACAATTCCCCAAATTTGCAGATAAATATGTCTGTCGGCGTTTTTTTGTTTATCTTCCACTGTAAATTTCCTTTTCAAAAGTATATAATTCAAAACGAACCGTTTTTGCAATTTTCGAAGCGTTTTCGTTTTCGAGCAATTTCGCAAACTCTTCTATCGCTCTCGCCGCTTCCTGACACCTTTTTACGTTTGCGTCCAACAAATCTTTCGCGTTTTTTCGCGTTTTTTCCGCCGCTTCAAATCCGTCGCAAAACGGGTCGTTTTCGCTATCTCTTGCGGAAAATAATATTTTTTCGTCGAAACAAACTTGCAAATCTTTGCATTTATGTCGCAATTCTTTTATTTTTTGCGACGGAACTTTTTCGTTTTTTATGAAACGAAAATATTCTTCGCACACTCTCAAACCTTCGCGAAGTCGATTAAGATTCGCGTCTATTACGCGATAAATTTGCTTTTCGTCGTCCATTTTTCTCCTTTATATGCGCGAAAAATACTATTTTTACGCTAAAAAACGGGAGAAAGCGAATAACTTTTATGAAAATTATATCAAAAATTATCTTTTTTGCGACGTTTGCGCTTATTTGTTGTTGTTCTCAAAAAAAGAACGCGAACGTAATTTTATCCAGCGATTCGTCGGCGGATTCCGTTTCGCAAATACTCAACAATTCCACTGTTACCGCGTATCGCGACGGAAATAAACTTTGGGAATTAAAATCGCAAGAAATTATGCAAATGACTCTCGACTACAAAATTAAGGCGAGTCCCGTACACCTCACGCTTTTTTCCGATTCGGCGAAAGTAAGCGCGATTTTAACCGCCGACAGCGGAGTGGCAAACGAAAGAATAGACACGCTTTTCGTTTGGGGAAACGTAAATATCGACGCGCACAGCGGCGAAAAACTTATCGGACAAACTTTACAATGGCGAAAAGACGAAAAAATTTTAGTGTCCGACGATTTTGTAGAATTGCGCTCGTCCGACGGCGAAATAATACGCGGAAGAGGATTTAGAGCCGCGCAAGATTTTGAATGGTGGGATTTCAGCAACGAGGTCAGCGGAAATTTCCCGTCGATAGACGCGGAATTTGAAAAGGGCGAATAAATGCGAAAAAAAAACATTGCAATTTTCATAATCACGATTTTCGCAATAACTTTTGCGTTAGAACTCATAAACGCGAATTCAAATTCAAATCGATTTGAAAACGGCACAATCGTAAGCGTTTTGTCGGGCGACGTAGAATTTTTGTGGAACGACGCTCGAATTTTTTCCGACACGACCGTTTGGCGAAGAGGAAACGGGCATCTTTTAATGACGGGAAATATAAAAGTTTTTCGCGAAAAACAGGAATTAAATTGCGACACGGCGGAATTTCGTTCTAACGACAAAAAATTGCAACTTCGCGGAAACGTTTTTGCGGTCGATACGAGTTATCTTGCGACGATGTTTTCCGAAAAAGCGGATTATTTTCTCAAAAACGACAGCGTTTTTTTATATCAAAATCCAAGAATCCACTTTTGGGATAAAACGTCTCCCGATACCATAACGGTATTTGGAAAAACCATAAATTACGCTTCCGAAACGGGAATCGCCCGCGCCGCCGATTCGGTTAGAGTCGTCGGAAAGGACTTTTTTTCAGTTGCGGACACGGGATATTATTTTGCAAAAAATCAAACCGCAATGACCGTAGGAAATCCAAAAATTGTGCAGGAAAACAGCGAAGTTTCGGGCGATACGATTCATATAATTTTTAGAGAAAACGTTTTGGACGAATTTTTTGTCGTCGGCAATCCTTTGGGAAAAACCAAAGAAGTAGAAAACGGCGACAGCGTTTTTATGGAAATGGTCGGCGATACGTTAAGATTTTTGATAGAAGACGGAAAAATATCGCAAATATTATCCGAAAAAAACGCATCTATTACGCGATTTCGAGAAGAAAATAAAGAAAGACCCGATAAAATGTGGGGCGAAAAAATAACTACGACTATCGACTGCCAAGATTGCGGCGACAACAAAATATCGTCGGTGGTAGAAGGAAGCGCAAAAGCGATTTATTACGACCAAAAATCAAAAAACGAGTCGTCGGGCGATACGCTGAAACTATTTTTCGACGATAACGGAGTAAGCAAAATTATCATTTCGGGGAAAGTCAAGGGGCGACTGGAAGAATAGGCAATTCTACAATAAAACAACTGCCAAAACCTTCTTTGCTTTCTACTTTTATTTCTCCGCCGTGCGCCTGCGCTACGGATTTTGCTATGGTAAGTCCTATGCCAGCGCCGCCCGTTGCGCGATTTCGCGATTTGTCCGCTCGGTAAAATCGCTCGAATATAAAAGGAAGTTCGTCTTGCGGAATGCCGCAGCCCGTATCTTTAACGCAAAGTTTTCCGTGAGTTTCCGTATTTTTTACGGATATTTCAACGTTTCCGTTTTCGGGAGTGTATTTTATTGCGTTAGACAACAAATTTGCGACAATTTGACAAACGCGGTCTTTGTCGGCAAAAACAAACGCGGGTTCGCCTTCTACCGTAATATTTATGCGCTTATTTGCCGCTTCGCGCTCAAAATTTCCGCTTACGAGATTTGCAATTTCTTTTAAATCGATTTTTGTTTTATTTAAGGTAAGATTATCGTTTTCCGCTTTTGCAAGTTTTTCCAAATCGGATACCAGTAAAGATATTCTACGCGCTTCTTCGCAACAACTTTTTAGGCGCTCGACTGTCGGTTCCCAAATTCCAAGCGTCATAGATTCCAAATGCGAACTTATTGCGGTAAGCGGAGTTCGCAGTTCGTGCGCTACGTCGGTGGTGAGTCGTTTTCGCAAATTTTCCTGCTTTTCAAGAGAAATTGCCATATTATTTACCGCAAAAACAAGTTCGTCCAATTCTTTCGTTTTAGTTTTTTGCTCCAAACGAATATTGTAATTTCCGTCGCAAATCATCTTTGCCGCTTCCGCCGCTTTCGTAACGGGACGCGCTATTCGCTTTGCCAAAATTTCGCCCATAATAAACGAAAGCGGCAAAGACAACAAACCGACCCAAATTAAAACGCCGTTTATGGAATCGATAAACTTAAAATCGTTATCGCTCAAAAAGTACGGAAAATAATAACTGATAAGCACTTCGCCGACGTTATGTCCGTTTTGCGTAAGTTCATATTTTTGCGAGGCAAATTTTCCCGAAGTTTCTACTTTTCTACGTTCCATACGGGCGGTAATTTCGTCCATAACCCGAATACAGCGGCTAATATCGTGATTTTCCGCGTCCCAAACGCTTTGTCCGTTCAAATCAAAAACCTTTACTATAAAACCGTCGTCAAGCGCCAACATTCCTATTCCGTGAATATACGCCGTGTCCCAATCCTGCGTTAAAGGATTGTACTGATGGCTTAAAATCGCGGCGATATTCGCGGTTTTTGCCTGCTGTTGTCGGTAAACGTAATTTTCAAAATCGCGGCGAATAAAAATATTCGATAACAATCCAATAAAAACGACGGCGAGAAGAACGACGGCGATTATCGAAAGCGACAACTGCGCGCGCAGGTTTCTAATCATTTTTTTCTCCTCCGAATTTATAGCCCATTCCGTGAACAGTCAAAACGTACACAGGATTTTTGGGGTTGTCTTCTATTTTTGCCCGCAGATTTTTTATATGCGAATCTACCGTTCTCGGGTCTCCGTCAAAATCGTCTCCGAGAGCGGATTCTATTAGTCGGTCTCGCGTAAATATTCTGCCCGGATATTTTACCAAAAGCGATAAAATTTTCAATTCGTTTGCGGTAAGCGCGACTGATTTTTGCTTTTTTTTGACGTCGCCTTTTTCAAAATCGACAATTAAATCGCCGTTATTAAACGAATTTTTTACGGAAAGCGGAGTCAAATCGTCGCTTGAACGTCGCAAAACCGACTCTATTCTTGCGTGGAGTTCGTTTAATCCAAAGGGTTTTGTAATATAATCGTCGGCGCCTAAATTAAGTCCCGTAACTAAATCGTCTTCGGCGACTTTTGCGGTAAGCATTATTATCGGCGCGCGCGATTTTTGGCGAATTTTTCTACAAATTTCTTCGCCGCTCATATCGGGCAGCATTAAATCGAGAATAACGAGCGCGATATTTTGCCTGTCGAATATTTCAAACGCTTCTCGTCCGTTTGCGGCGCAAAACGGACAATATCCGCGACTTTCCAAAAGCGCGCTAACGACTTCGGTAATTTTTGGTTCGTCGTCTACGATTAAGATGTTTTTATTTTTTTTTGAAATTTTATACATAATTTTTTGTCTCCCTATTGAAAAATACGTTTCGCCGCAAACAAATTTTTAATAATTTTACAATTTTCCCTTGACTTTTGTTTGCGACAAATATTATTTTGTTTGCCTAAAATTTCGCGCATCGGGAAATTACGTGAAAATCGTAAGCAATCACAGTTGCCGTAATAAGCATAACAAACCGCGTCTTTAACTACCGCCACCGAAAATTACTTTTGGGAAGGCGAAAGACAAGGGCTTTAAGTCGGAAAACCAACGCGAAAAATTTCTATTGCAATTTTGCTGATGACGAAATTGTATAATTTTGTTCTTAAAGGGATAGACAAAATGAAAATAAGCGCGGCAGTAAATACTGTAACGCCTAAAATATCGTCTTTACGTAAAAAACGCGGGCGTCTTAATATGTTTTTGACAAAAAACATAACAAAACCTCAAGGTTTAAATATGTTTTTGATAAAAAACATAACAAAACCTCAAGGTTTAAATATGTTTTTGACAAAAAACATAACAAATATTTTAGTTTGTAATATGTTTTTGAATAAAAACATAACGCAAATTCAAGTTTCTACTATGAAACTGAACAAATTTGTCGCGCAAATTCAAGTTTTTGTCTTAAAAACGAACAAAAACATTGCGCAAACTCAAGTTTTTGTCTTAAAAATGAACAAAAACATCGCGCAAACTCAAGTTTTTATCGTGAAAATAAACGAAAACATACCAAAAACTATAAACTTTTATTTTAGGAGAATAAATTATGGAAAACAAAACTTTTGACCTGCGATTTAGCGTTATTTGCGCTATGATTTTATTTGCGGCTTTAAGTCGGCTTATACCGCATCCGCCAAACTTTGCGCCGATTACGGCAATGGCGCTGTTTGGAGCGACCTATTACGTAAAACGTCGATGGGCGTTTTTTATTCCCATCGCGGCAATGTGGATTAGCGACTTAATATTAAACAACGTAATATATGGACAATATTTTGACCATTTCGTTTGGTTTTACGCGGGCTCGCTGTTTACGTACGGCGCGTTTGCGTTAATAGTATTGCTGGGATTATGGACGCTTAAAACCGCTAAAACACAACGCGTCCCCAAACTGTTCGTCTGTTCTTTGGGTGGGTCTGCGATATTTTTTATCGCGTCGAACTTTGGCGTATGGTTTTCGGGGACTATGTATTCAAAAGATTTAAACGGACTTATTGTCTGCTATATTGCGGGAGCGGCGTTTTTGAAAAATACGCTTATCGGCGATTTGTTTTATTGCGCCGCGCTGTTTGGCACGTTTGAAATAAGCGCGTTAAAATTTGCGAAACTGCGTTTGCCGCAAGCGCAAAGTTTAGCGTAAAGGAGAACAAATGCCTACGACGGAACAAGAATTTGAATGGGATTGGGGACTTGCGTTAAAAATGCGCGAAGAGTTAGGACGAATGGACGGAATTCGCCAATTATTAAACTTTTTGGAAAGCGGACGCAGCATAGAAGACGCGAAAAGAAAGTTTGCCGTCGTAGAATTTATGGGTTACAATATTTATAAGGAGAAAAAAAGTGCGAATTTGCAAACGAAACAATAAATTTTTTTATGAGAAAGGAGGGCATTGGCGTATTTGAAGGTTAATGATATTAACAAAGCGCATATGCGAAACGACGAACATTTTCAGTTTCACACGGAAATTTTACGGACGCTTGAAAGCGTAAGTATTGAAAAACTGAAAATACCGATTCTGCTTGAACAGTATAAAATTGCTTTTAACAAATTAGACGACGGTCTAAAAAAGATTGTAAAAAGCGAATATACAAAGCAGATTCACGAGGAAGACAAAGCGAGAGACGAGGTATTTCACGCTTTGACTACAATTAGCAAGGGGTATCTTTTACATCCTGCTAATGAAAAAAAAGAGGCGGCGCGGCGGCTAAAAATTGTGTTTGACACATACGGCAATATTGCAGGAAAGCCGCTAAACGAGCAAACGTCCGCGTTGCATAATATTTTGCAGGATTTAGACGGACAATACAAGTCGGATTTAGTCCGCTTGGGGATAGTCGATTTATCGGACGCGCTAAAATTGCGAAACGACGCGTTAAGCGTTTTGGTCGCAAAGCGTTACGATGAGTTGTCGGAGAAAACGAATGTGGTGGTAAAAGACGCGCGAATAAAATTAGACGCGGTCTACGATGAAATATGCGAGCAGATTTACGCGCTTTGGAGGGTGGAAGGCGAGTATATTCACGAAAAAGTAACAATTTCTCTCAATACGATAATCGATAAATACAGGGCGATTATGAATATGAGAGTAGGAAAGAAAAATCATAAGGAAGAGGAAAAGAAATGAGAAGTTTTAAGATGTTTTTAGCGGCAATGTTTGTCGCGGCGGGGGCTTTTGGGCAGGAAGCGCAAGAAGAAGCGATTGACTGGGACGCGGAAAATATTACTATTTATACGGCACAGCAATTTTACGAATTTGCCTTTCAGGTCAATCACTTAAAAGGTGAAAATCAGGGCGGAAAAAATTTTGCAGGACAAACAATAACGCTCGGCGCGAATATTGACCTAAACTGCGACGCAGCAAATCCGTGGATTCCTATTGGAGACCAAACGGGAACGGGCGGAGTAGCATACGCCGGAAAACATAACACGTCGTTTAACGGCACGTTTGACGGCAATTACCATACAGTTAAAGGAATGTACGTTAGAAACGACGGGCAAAACGCTTCGGGATTATTTGGAGTTGTGATGAGACAAAACGATAATCAAGGCAGACCGTTAAACGGTAGAACGGGAACCATAAAGAATTTGCGCGTAATAGAATCGTTTTCTCACGGAATAAGAAATGTTGGTCTATTAGTAGGACAGAATCACGGTATTATTGAAAATTGCAGTGCGCAAGGGGAAGTAAGATACGGCAACGGTCAGTCGGGACAAGATAACAATCAAAATATCGGATTATTAGCGGGAGTAAACTACATCGCAACTATTAGAAATTGTTACGCAAGCGGTTTCTTTTCGTCGGCGGCAAGTACAAGTAGGGGGAATTATATTGGCGGATTAGTAGGAATGAATATCAGCGGTTCTCTTATTGAAAATTGTTACGCCGACGCGGACATTACGGTCGGCGATATGTATGTAGGCGGCTTGACGGGAATCGCCAGCAACGTTAAAAACAGTTATGCTACGGGAAATATTACGACATCGACGACGAGCGGTACTAACGTCGGCGGATTTACTGGGAGTATTGCCAACAACAGCACGATTGAAAATTGCTACGCTACAGGAAACGTTATGGCAGGAGGTTCCGTCGGCGGCTTTACGGGACTTGGTAATTCTACGACTTTCAAAATTGAAAATTGCTACGCTACGGGAAACGTTACGGGATATTATAATTATATTGGCGGCTTTGCAGGTCAGATTTCTTCATCGTTTGGAAGCATACAATTAACAAACAATTATGCAACAGGAAGCGTTAACGCTGCGCAAACAAGTAATTATGTCGGCGGGCTTTTGGGTTTTCAGCAAAACGCAGTGGTTACAAACAGTTTTTACAACAGCGAAATTAGCGGGTTAAACGACGATGACGGCAGAGGCGCGCCAAAAACAACGTCGCAAATGAAAACGCAAGGCACGTACACCAGTTGGAATTTTAACGACGTTTGGGGAATAAACGGCGATTATCCGTATTTGAAAACATTAGACGGAATAAAAACGGACTTTGCGTGGTTAGAAGGCGAATTTAATGAAAAAAGCAAGCCGCCAAGACCTGTATATACTCTGGATTGGGAAGCGCAAGAGATTACAATAAATACCGCGGCGCAGTTAATAGAATTTAGAGACCGCGCAAACGGCGTAAACGATACGCGCAAAGATTTTGCAGGACAAACTATTAAACTTGGCGCGGATATTTCTCTTGAAGGTTCTGAAAATAATCAGTGGATTCCTATCGGGATATTGATGAGTACCACCGGAGATTTAAATGGAACAGGAGCGTTTGCGGGAACATTCGACGGCGCAGGACATAAAATAAGCGGTCTTTATATTAAGCCAAATTTCATACACCTGGACGTATTAGGTTTTTTTGAGGCTATTAGCGCCAGCGCAACGATAAAAAACCTCGGACTTGTAGACGTGTATGTTGACGGCTACGGTAGAGAAAGCATTTATGACGATGATTATAGTATTTCGAGAGTCGGCGGTTTGGTAGGATATAGCAGAGGAACGATTGAAAATTGTTACGTTACCGGGAGAGTTATCGGGCATAGTTGGGTCGGCGGTTTGGTTGGTTATGGATACGGCACGATTAAAAATTGCTGGACTGACGTAAGCGTCAGAGCGCAAAATTGGTATGCCGGCGGTTTGGTTGGTACGGCAAGCGCCAATATTGATAGTTGTTACGCCAAAGGAGACGTCTGGGCTTTGTGCGGTTATGCGGGCGGCTTGGCTGGGCAAAACAGTTCTGGCGGGTCAATTAAAAACAGTTATGCGAAAGGAAACGTTAAGGGCGGCGGCGGACTTATTGATAATTATATACTATCAAACGGACAGTATGTAAAAGCACAAACTTATGTCGCTTCGTGGTTTATGGGCGGCTTGGTGGGAATTAATTTCAACGCTACGATTGAAAACAGCCACGCTACCGGAGATGTCTATGGAATGCGCAATAATATTGGCGGTTTGGTGGGAATGCATCAGGGTAGCACCGACGCGCTTGGTCGCCCCACCGCAATTAAAAACAGTTACGCCACTGGAAACGTTTCGGGTCCCGACGTCCCCGTCCACGCTAATTATCCCCTTCAACACTTTGGCGGATTAGTGGGAAATAATTACAGTGGTACAATAGAAAACAGTTTTGCCACAGGAAAAGTTACGGTAGGAGCAGTAGCAACTAACGTCGGCGGTTTGGCAGGTCTTAACGGCGAAGAGTCCATTATAACAAACTCTTTCTACAACAAAAGCGTATATGAGAATCAAACGCCGACGAGGTCCGCGGCAAAAGCGGTAATAACCGACAACGGCGAAGGCAGAACCGCAGAGCAGTTAAAAAGAATATCGACCTTTACCGGCTGGGATTTTGAAGAAGTTTGGGCGCGAGTAAACGATATTAACGACGGTTTTCCGCATTTACGTTTTGGCAGTACAATAGCAAATCACGAAGACGCGCCTATTCCAAACGAACCGAGCGACAATACAAATATTAAAGCGCAAAAAAGCGGCAACGGTTTGGGCATAATATTTGCGAAAAACATAGTTTCGGTTTCTGCGGACAAGGAACTTAAAATAATTGAAACGGTAATTTCTCGCGACAGCGACAAAAAAGTCAGCGCACAAGCGTCAAAAACGGTAATTTACGATAATACGGGCAACGTAGTATTCAGCGGCGAAGGCAAAAATGCGAGCGCGTGGGATTTGCGAAATAAGCAAGGCAGAATTGTGGCAAACGGAACGTATTTGGTAATTGTAGAAGCGAAAGACAAAAACGGAAAAGTTTATTGGTATTCGGCGAAAGTCGGGGTGAATAAATAAAATTTAGATTTTGTTTTTTTTGCGGGGACGTATCTTGCAAGATACGTCCCTTTTTTTGCTAATTTGCTTTTGCTATGAAAACATAACGTTATACGCAACTATTTCAAGTCGAAAATCTTCAAAAATTTGTCGACTTCTACGTTTTTGCCGTCTTTTTCTACGGGAACTTTCGTAAATATCCAGCCGTCCAAATTTTCAGGAACGACGCCCGCGTTTATAAACGGTTCGGGATTTACGACGAATACCATATCCTTGTCGTTTGTACTCATATCTTTCGCCCATTCAAACATATTGCCGTCGCCTAAATCTACGCCGTAGTGGTCAAGCGCCGTATGATAGCCGATACTGCCGCGATAGAGATTTACAAGATGCTTAAAAGCCGCAAGAGGAGTGGGAGAAGAGTCGTATTTCAGTTCGTCGCTTCCTAATTTTACTCCTATCATAATAAGTTTTTCGGCAATTCCGCTGCCGCCCATTGAACCGCCTTCGTAAAACATATATTCGTGCGGAAGTTTTTCAGGGTCAAGCCCCGCGTCAAGAAACGGCTGCGCGTCAATATCCAGCATTAAGTCGTGCATACCGCTTTTGCTGTAATCCCAGCCCCAAAAAAAAGTCGCCTGACTGTCGGGCGAAACGAGCCAATAACCGCTACTCATATCGTCTTTTTTCACTTTGCCTTCGACCGATTTCAGCAACGCTTCAAAAGACGTTTCGGATTCTTTGCCTACCACGTCGAGAGTTTTAACCAAACCGCAAGCGGCAAAAAACATAGCCGCTACCGCCGCGCCGAAAAGAACGCAATTTGTTCTTTTTTTCATAAATACCACCCATCCTTTCTTTTAATTTATTATAATTTACTCCAAATCTATTTCAATGTTTGTAATTTTATCCAATTCTTCTAAAATACTTTTCTTGATTTGCTCAATTTTTCGATATTTTTCGGCAATTTGTTGTTGGGCAGATATGTCAAATTCTTCTTTGGCGTTTATTGGGATAGGAATTTCAATAGGTTTAATTTTTTCTATTGTTGCTTTGTTCCCCCAATTAAAATTTTGTTTATCAAATTCATTTTGTATTGTATACAACAAATAAATATAATCAAGAGTATCATATTTTCTTATTAAAACCCTAGCATCTCCATTAATGCTGAATTTATGCTTTTGTCTATAAAACAAAACACCTGCATTTCCATTAGTGGTCATTTGTAAACATTCTAAATCAAAATCATACGAATTAATATATCCGAATACTCCATTTTGTTTAGTATTTGCAGAATAAACAACATATTCGCCTTTATGGTTATTCAGATAATTTTGTGTGAGTTTTGAATTGCCACTTTTTATTTCGAACAAATTATCTAATTTGAAAATTTTCTTACTGCATTCATTTTCTACCTCAACTCTCAATTCCTCTATTCGCTTTTTGTAATTCTCTATTCTTGTTTTTAATTCAGCAATATACTCATATTTTCCTATAACTTCTTTTTGTTTTTCAATATCTATATTTCCTTGCTCATCAAAAGGTATAGGTATTTGAATATTTTTTACCAAATTTTGAGGCAAACTTCTATAACCTCCTTTATCTCCTTTGGCATTTTCTTTAAAAATGGATTCTGCAATATATACAATATAATCTAAAAGAATTTTTCCTTCAAATTCTTCTCTCAATTTTAATCCGCAAGCATTTCTTCCTATATTATACTGCCCATATCGTTTAAATAATGTTCCTGCATGAACTCCGTATGTAGCCCAAGTAATTATAGGATAGTCGTACTTAAATGTATTTATATGTCCGAATAGACCATTATTTTCAGTTTGTCCAGAATAAACAGGATAGTTTCCAATATTTTTTTGTATGTATGCTTTTGTGATATCTGCCTCTCCTAATATTTCAAATAAAGTATAAATCGGAATATGTTTAACATTCAGATTAGTTTTTTTTTTTTCATTAATTTGCAAAATTTCTTCTTTGAAACTCAACAAATTATTAGACATTTCATCTAATAAATCAGGGACTTCGTCAAATTTTATTGCATTATTTTCTTCTACAATTCCTAATTCTATTTTCTCCTCTTTACTCCACCAACGTTCAACACTCCAATTATTTTCGGGTTGAAACTTTGAAATTGACTGAATTTTACAGCGTTTGTCGTCTGTTTTATAATGCTGTTTTGCACCTTTAAATTGTAAAAATGAAATTACCGCCTCGCTTAAATCATCTTGTTCTATATTAAATCTATAAATATCTCTACTTTCACCTATTTCGCTAACCAAATAAGTAAATACAGGCATATTTTGCAATTCTTTTTTATCTGTTTTTTTTGTTATACCAAGAATATAAGTTTTTTTCGGGGTTGTAAAAAATGTTTTTTCAGGCAAAGAAATTGCACAATCAATAAAACATTCATTCAATATAAATTGTCTTAAATTTTTATCATTTTGACGGTTAAAAATTCCATCGGGGACAACTATAAAAGCTTTTCCATTGGGCTTTAACGCTCGAATAATCCATTCCATAAACAAACCCTCTACTCCCATCGCATTGATTTTGTAATAATTTACAAGTTCTCCATCTTTCTTTATTTCCTCTTTTAAATTACTGCTACCACTTGTTACATAGGGCGGATTTGTCAAAATCAAATCATATTTATCAATTGCTGGGTCAGAAAGCGTTCCCAAAATAGAATTAGTTTTAAGTGTAAAACTATTATTAAAAAGTTTTGCAAACTCTTTTGTCAACCCCACATTTTCCTTAATTAAATCGGAAAAATAGATTAACATATTAGCTTTTGCTAAAATAATAGTTTTTTGCTCTTCATTATCAAAACCTTTATCAAAACCGTGGATAGTAATTTTGGGTATTATGCCTTTTTTGCTAATATCATAAAAATAATCCAACCTGCTAGTTAAAGGCTCCAACAAAAATTTTCCAACTCCGCAAGCAGGGTCACAAATGTTTATTCCATCTTTTATGTCATCTTTTGCCATTTCGACAATAGCACGAACCACTTTTAGTGGCGTAAAATATTGACCAAGATTTTTTTTACTAATCCCTTCTTTAAGAAAACTTTCAAAAAGATGACTCTTGAAATCGTAATCAATATTCTCTAATTTCCCGTAATTTTTAAATCTAATTAACGCTTTTTTAAATACTGTGCTGTAGCCTTTTACTGCTTGCTGGTCTTTGTTTATGAAAACAGTTCCATTTATTATAGTTGTATTATCAATTAAACTCTTTGGAAACAAGTCCTTAATCTTGGGGCGAATGTTTTTTGCATAATATTCCAATGCTTCTTCGTCTGGATTTTCAATGTCATAAAAAAATCTTTCCATTAAATGGTCAAAATTTATTCCTTGCCCAAGCACACCCAAATCACTGAGGTATTTAAATATAAATAACTCAACAAAACTATACAAACAATTTGTTGGTGAATCTCCACTAACCGACCAAATATCCTGCCAAATTTGCTTTGCCAAATCAGTAGGATTAACAAGTTCTTTTGGTTTTATCTGGTCATTTTTTTCGTTTATTGAGACAATTATTTTTTCAAGTAAATCAGGTAATTTTTCGTTTTTAATGTCAAAATTTGTTTTTAATTTTTTGTTATTTTCATCTTTAATTTCGTTTCCTGTGGCAACGTTTATCCAAACGGTTTCTTTGGTATCGGTAGCGATAAAAATTTTTGCTTTCAATTTGCGAGCAACTTCTAATTCTTGTTTAATTGCCTTATTTTTTTGCTCTGCCGTTTTAAATTCTGCCGGCTTTTTGTACTCAATTACAGCTACTACATTTTTCTTTTGAGCAAGCAAAGCATCAACTTTTTTCTTTTCTTCGTTGCCATAATTAAAATTATGAATAATACCATATTCTTTTAGCGCTTTTACTGTCGTCGCGCCTATATTGTAAAAATCCCATTTCCCGATTTTTTCGGGATGATTAATTAAATCTCGTTGTAATAATTCTTCACTCATTTAAAAATCCTTAATTATTAAATTAAGTTCACAAAATACTTGTAATATAATAAAAAACAACATATATTTTGTACACTTTCTTTAATTTAGATTACATTTTTTAAATCTTTTTAACCTTAACGCATTCGTTACCACCGACACCGACGACAAACTCATAGCCGCCGCCGCGAAAATCGGATTGAGTAGCGGACCTCCGAATATGTGCAAAACTCCCGCCGCAATCGGAATGCCCAAAACGTTGTAGCCAAACGCCCAAAACAGATTTTGCTTTATGTTGCGTATTGTCTGCTTGCTTAAATTTATCGCCGTGGAAACGTCCGTCAAATCGCTTCTCATAAGAACTATATCCGCGCTTTCCATCGCCACGTCCGTTCCCGAACCGATTGCAATGCCGACGTCCGCCTGAGCCAGCGCCGGCGCGTCGTTAATGCCGTCGCCGACCATTGCGACTTTACGTCCTTGCGCCTGCAATTTTTTAACTTCGTTGGATTTATCCTGCGGCAAAACTTCCGCAAGCGTTCTGTCGATTCCGACTTGACGGGCTATGGCGGCGGCGGTTTTTTTATTGTCGCCCGTTATCATCGCCGTTTCTATGCCCATTTTGTGCAAACTCTCTATTGCCGCTTTGCTACTCTTTTTTACGACATCCGCGACCGCGATAATTCCCGCAAGTTTGCCGTTAAACGCTACATACATCGGGGTTTTGCCTTCTTCGGCAAGTTTGTCTTGCGCGTTTTCCAAATGCGAAACGCCGATATTTTTCTCGTCCATAAGTTTGCGATTTCCCGCCAATACTACCTTCCCCGCGACGTTTGCTTCAACTCCGCGACCGACAACCGCCGCAAAATCGTTTACGTCCAAAAATGAAACGCCCTTATCCTGCGCGTAAAAAACAATCGCCTGTCCGAGAGGATGTTCCGAATTTTTTTCGACCGACGCGGTAAATTGCAAAAGTTCGTCCGCTTTTATGTCGTCCGCAGTCAAAACGTCCGTAACTGTCGGCTTTCCTTCGGTAATCGTTCCCGTTTTGTCAAAAACTACGGTATTTACTTTATGGGTGGTTTCCAATGCCTCGCCGCCTTTTATCAAAATTCCGTTTTCCGCGCCTTTTCCCGTCGCGACCATAATAGCCGTGGGCGTCGCCAAACCCAAAGCGCAAGGGCAGGCGATAACGAGAATTGAAATGAATATCGTCAAAGCAAATTCAAGTTGTCCGACGTTTGGATTAGGAATAAACGCGGGATTTATGCCGCTTGCGACAAACCACGCCGCACCCGCCAAAACCGCTATAACGCACACAATCGGAACAAAATATCCCGAAACGATATCAGCCATTTGCGCTATCGGCGCTTTTGAACCCTGCGCTTCTTCGACTAATTTTATAATCTGCGCAAGGGCGGTGTCGCTTCCTATTTTGTCGGCGCGAAATTTTATAACGCCGTTTGTGTTGAGCGAAGCGGCGTACACAATATCGCCTGATTTTTTATCGACGGGCATACTTTCGCCCGTTAGCATACTTTCGTCTATTGCGCTGCGACCGTCTAAAACCGTGCCGTCAACGGGAATTTTCGCGCCGGGCTTTACGATAATTACGTCGCCGATTTCCACTTCTTCGATGGGTATTTCCTTTTCCGCGCCGTCGACTAATATAATAGCCGTTTTCGGAGCGAGTCCCATAAGTTTTTTTATCGCCTCGCCCGTCCGTCCCTTTGAAACCGCTTCCAGAGATTTTCCCAAAAGTATAAGCGCAATAATCACGCCAGCCGTTTCAAAATACAAACTTTCGACCGCCTTAAAATTGCCGTTTGCTATTTGAAATACGTTTATAACGCTATATATCACAGCCGCCGAAGTTCCTATGGCGATTAGCGAATCCATATTCGGACTTCTGTTCCATAACGCTTTGAATCCTACCGTGTAAAATTTGTATCCAACGCAGACAATCGGAAGCGTCAGAATAATTTGCACAAGACCGTATATTAGCGGATAATTATTCATCGCGTTATGCAGAAAACCCGCAAACGGCAAACTCACAAACGTTATCATAGGAGCCATAGCGATATACAAAAGCGGAAGTCCGAATATTGCGGCGAGCGTAAATTTTATTTGCAACGCGCGTATCTCTTTTTGCTTTCGCACTCTGTCCTCGTCCGCCGCGTCGGTTTTTGATATTTCTAACGCTTTGAATCCCGCTTTTTCTATTTCTTCTTTTATTGCCGACACGCGCAATTTATGCGGATTATATAAAATAGTCGCTTTTTCTGTGGCAAAATTTACCGCCGCACTTTCTACTCCGTCTAATTTATTTAACGCTTTTTCAACTCTTTGAGCGCACGCCGCGCACGACATTCCGCCGACGGGAATAGAAATTTTTACGCTTTCGGTTTTTTCAACGACTTCAAAGCCGAGTTTTACTATCGTTTCCTTAATTATATCGGTCGTAACGTTATCGTTATATTCGACAAATAATTTTTCGCCCGCGAGATTTACCGCCGCTTTTGTAACGCCTTCTAATTTTGCGACCGCTTTTTCTATTCGTCCTGCGCACGCCGCGCACGACATCCCGCGTATATTCATAACTTCATTAGCCATATATTTATTTACCTTCTTTCGTTTATAAATTTTCTTATTTGCGTTTTTTATTGTGAATATAATAAAAAGATATGGAGATTTTGTGAAAAAAAGAAAGTTTATAGAAATTACAAATAAAAAAGAGGCGACTTAAAGCCGCCCCCGTTTTATTGAAAAAACTTTTTTTTGACTACTGCTTTGTGAAAAGCAAAGTATTATCTCCGCCGGACCATTCCCCGAAAATAGGCGGCGTAATAATTTCTATCGAAATTTGACCAAGTTCAGGGTAATAATCAAATTCTATTTCTATCGTCTCGACTACTCCAGTATACACATCGGTGGTGGTGTAAATAATACCATATTTTTGGTCTGGGAAAAATACCCACGTGAAATTCTCTGAAAATTCTAGTATTCCCTCGTCATAATCACTCAAATCTGCTACACTATGCAAAGTACCAGTGCCGTCAGAGTTAAAAGTGCACGTATACCTTCCACGATAAGTTGGTATTTCAGACCAATTTTCATTACCGCCCGGGTCATAAATCGGCGCATCGCCTTCCCAATACCAAACTCCCACTATTGCATCTGTGTTATCTACCGGCGGTTGCGTAGGGTCGTTTGGTATAGGTTCTCCATTTAACACATATTTCAAATATTTTTCGGTGACGTCAATTCCTCCGATTTTTACGCTTCCGCTAATGTGCGAAATTTCTGCGTTATAACCGTTGCTAATGTTGCTCAACTCTCTGTATCTGAAATTCTGAAAGTCAAAAATACCTGTGTAACGTCCGTTAAAAGGTACCTTCCCGTTAAGCTGATATTCGGTCATCTCGTACCAGCCGCTTGCTTCTTGCTTATATCTGCCTATACTCGCTTTTCCGTAGCCGCCGCCAAGGTATAAAATGTGTTTGTTTGAATAATCGTAATATTCCGTTTTTCCCGTTGCCGTTTCGTGTTGTCCTGCGGTATTGGCTTGTTCGGTATAATTGTAATTTTGAGTATAATACCCGTTTGCTTTTCCGTGTGTGAGTCGTTCCCACGTTTCTTTATATTCGTTTGCAGCGCGAGGATATGACGCAAGATAATCAGTTTCTTCTGTAAACGCCTTTAAAAAAGCATTTATATTTTCCTCCGTTACGGGTTCTTGAACTACTCCATCAATTCCGCTTCTATCAAACAAATATCCGTCTGTAACGTTTGGATTTGGAACGGCGGGCATTGTAAGCGTTATTTTTTCGTCGGGATATACGGTTATTTTGTTAGTATAAATACTAAAATTGTAAACCAAATTTCCGTGCAAATCAAAATTAGTTACATCGTCGCCGCCGCCATAAGAGTAGGGATTTTGACTTTGAACATAAAAACTTCCCGAGATAATATCGGATTGACTTTGGGAGCCGTTAAATATTGTCAAAACCGTTACGTTGTTAAAAACAATTTTTCCGTGATATTTACCAGCAAAATTTATAACTCCGTTTGCTTTCGTGGTATAGCCATTGCCGCTTTGGTTTGATTTTTTAAGAATACCGACGCTGCCTCCCAAAATTAAACCCGAGTGGTTTGAAAAATCGAAAAATTTGTATGTTGTGCTAGAATATCCTGTTCGAATTTCTTCATCTAACGCGATATAATGTTCGTCATTCCACGAACTGTTTCCCGCCACTTCAACGCGACCAGAATAATATCCGGATTCGGTAAAAGAAAATTTGCCTGAAGAACTGCCTTTTTCGTATTCTTCAGGAATCGCCCTTTGGACGCTTGAATTGTTGGAACTGGAATAAGTATACGACCTGCTTAAAGCCGCGCGAAACGCCGATAAAAAATCATTATATTCTGTTTGCGTTGTAATGGATCTTCCGTCAATTCTTGTTAAATTTCCGCCAGAAACCGATGGTGGTTCGCTTGGTATACTTGTAGAGCCGCCGCTTGAGTCGTCATCGCTGCATCCCGCAACGAACAATATAAATGCACAAAACGCCGTAAAAACGGCGACGCACTTGAAAAAATCAAGTCCTTTCATAAAAACTCCTTTGTTTTTTAAGTTTTTTTTAATTTTAAAATAACCACACAAAAAAACGCCGTAAAAACGGCGACACACTTGAAATAAATCAAGTTTTTCTCATAAAAACTCCTTTGTTTTTAAGTTTTGGATAACCATATAGGAAAAAACGCGATAAAAAAATCGCTTGCTATTTTCAAAAAAAAGTATGGAGAAAAATATGTTAGTTGCGTATTTAAATAAATTAAAGCCCGAAATCGTTTTCGATTTTCGAGGGGGGGGGGGGACTACCCTCTCGTACCTTATTATTCATAAGAATAAAATATAAT
>Ga0182484_11302_pt1 | contig 24102 bp, 15 predicted proteins | sample TergutMp193P3_FD_120831 | JGI IMG/M metagenome (GOLD analysis project Ga0182484, IMG submission 120831) | reverse complement strand
GCGGAAATCGCGGGCCTCGAAAATTATCAAACGATGATGAACGAGGAACTCGAAGCCGCGAAAACGAAGAGGACGGAACTTGAGTCCGTGCGGGACACCGTCCGCGAAGCCTACACAGGTCGCCTCAACGAAATAGAAGAGGCGCGAAAGGACGTCAAGGCCACTAACGCAGAACTTGACGAGGCCGGCAATCTGGCGCACGACGCCGAGCTGAAACAGGAACGCGACGAGCAGGAACGCCGCCGCGTCCGCGAGAGGATGTGGGAAGCCTATGAAATAGATATGGAAGGTTTGGAGCAGGGGAGTTTGGCAGTTATTGAGGAGGACGACGAGGCGGTTACGCAAAACATAGCAATGTACAAGGAAAGAATCAAGCACGTGGGGCAGGTCAATATGGCCGCGCTGGACGACTACGAGACGGAGAGCGCGAGGCTCAAGGAGTTCACGGAACAGCGGGACGACCTGCAGGGCGCGGTGGACGAATTGGAGAAAGCGATTACCAAACTTGACAGGGAAGCGAGGGCGCAGTTTACCGCTACGTTCGAGCAGGTGCAAAAGAATTTCACGGAAATGTTCACGACGCTGTTCGAGGGGGGGGAGGCGAGCTTGTCGCTTCAGGAGGGCGTCGACCCGCTTGAAGCCGAAATCCACATCAACGTGCGGCCCGCGGGGAAAAAGATGCGGGGCGTGCAGCTGCTGTCGGGGGGCGAACGCGCCCTGACCGCCATATCGCTGTTGTTCGCGCTGTACTTGGTAAAGCCCTCGGCCTACTGTATATTAGACGAGCTTGACGCGCCGCTCGACGACGCCAACATATCGCGTTTCGTCAGGGTATTGCGGAAATTCGCGGAAAAAACGCAGTTCATAGTAATCACGCACAACAAGCGCACGATGGAAGCCGCCGACCTGCTATATGGAGTAACGCAACAGGAGTCGGGCGTGTCGACGATAGTGTCGACGAAATTTCAGGAGGCTGAATTGAAAGCGGCGTGATTTTAAAATAAAAATTTTTTTAAAAAAGATAATAATATGGAGGGCACCCGGCCCCGTTGGGGCCAGCCATACCCAACCTTTAAATGCAGTCAGTATTTTAAAGTCAAAGTCAAAATCAACGTGTTTATCTCGGCGAAAGCCAATGCGGTTTTGACTTTGATTTTAACATTTTGACCGCATTAAAAGGTTGGGTAGGGCACGCCCCGTAGGGGCGGGGTGCCCTCCATCATAGTTTTCAAGTGGAATGGCTATAACTTTTTTCTTTCTTATGATTATTATTAACTAACGCCATATAGGACTTTAAGGATTTCGTATCCGTGTTGGGCATCGTAACAGAAACGCGCACGGATACGTTTATCGTCTCTATCCCGTCCGGCCCCGGTAATTCAAAGAGTTTGTCCGATATTGTTTTGACAATCCTTTCCCTGACGATTTCCGTACCCTCTTCCCCTGTCATCGGCAGGATTATGAAGAGTTCGTGGTTTGCCGTTTCCAACGCGCCTGTCATGTCTACGTCCCTCAGCAGTGGGTGCACTACCTTGAACAATTGCGGCAGAAGCGTTTTGGTGTCCTCAGGTGTAAGAGGGCGCGGGTGGCCGTTTTGTATTATCTTTTCCATTGATACCATCACGCTCGCGAGCGGGGTTTTGTAGCGTATGTGCCGCTTGAGCTCCTTGTTCATCAGGAATAGCAGGTTGCCCGCGTTTAACGCCTCCGGCGGCAGGTTTATTTTGGCCGCGCCGCCGGCTGCAGGCGTTTTTGTCTCCATATTTGTTTTGATATTGGCCAAAAATTCTTCGTTCGCCGATGAAAATATCGTCTCGAAACGGTTCGCCAAACGCTGCTTGACGTCCAACAGTACGGCGTCCGGTACGCCATTGCTCGTCAGTTGGCCGAACATTTGCGATTCTATTTGCGCCAGCGCCTGTTTGAGCGCCGTGCTGTCTTTGGAACTGCCTGCCCCGCACGTTTCAACCGCCATTTTGGAAGAGATTTCCTCTATGTAGCCGGTGAGCATTCCGGACAGCCGCGCCGCGTCTTCCTCGCCGGCCCCCTGCCTTATTTCCGATGCTAACAGTATGAGTTTGGCGGCGTCTTCCGGCGCGGACGTGATGGCGGCCGCGAGTTCGTTCACCGTGGCGCCGACGGAGTCCGCCGCTTCCTTGAGCGCGTCGGAGAGCGACTCGCTCTCAAGCGAAAGCCCAAGCGTCCTGACGAGTTCCAAATAGTCGCCGAGGGCCATCCCCTCCGACAGTAGCATCGTCTTCAGGTTGGGCAGGATGTGCATCAGTTCCGCGTTGTTCGGCAGCATGCGGCGTATGGCGTGCGCGAGACGGTTGAGCGGCGTCTTGCCGGCCTTGTATTCGTCCCTGACGAGCCTGACGATGGCGCGGCAGGTCAGGTCGTTCAGTTCGTTATTTATGACCGCCGCCGAACGCATCATCTTGCCGGTCGCCTGCTGTACCTGTATAGCCTCGTACAAATCCTGTTTCAGGTTGTGCAGCGACAGGAGCAGCTCTTCCGCGCTCAAGGATTCCGATTTGTCGATTTCGCCCTTGATGCCGCCGAACGCTTGGTGCAGTTCGTTCATCGAAAAGCGGCTTGTGTCGGTTTTCGCCAGCGCCGCGGATATTTCCTTTGGCGTCTCGAGGAGCGACGACAGCGTCAGCACGTGTTCTATCTGCGCGGCGGCCGTCGCGCTCAGGCGGCCGGTAGAGATGTTCGACGTGCCGGCACCGGCAAGCGCGTTCGCCGGCGTTCCCACGTTGTCCTTGTTGACGACGACCTCGTCGGCCCTGATTTTGCCGAAGAGTATGTAGTTAATCCGTATGCGCGGGATGGAGCCTGACGCCTTGGCTTCCTCTATGCCGGCCTTGCATAAATCGATTTTGTTGACGTCGCCCGCGAGCCCGACCAGTTTTATCACGCTGTCGGCGTCCACGCCGGGTTCGAAACTGATTGAGGCCAGCCCCAGTTTTTCAAAGTGCGCGAGCAGCTTGCCATAGTTGAACGAACTGTCCAACGGCCAGTCCTCTATCAAAAACGTACCGTTGGCGGAGATAATCGTGATAATGTCGCGGCCGTAGAAGCACCTGTTCAGGAGCTCGCAGAACGACGCCGCGTTTTTGGCGGTGTTCGGGTGTACGCACCCGTACAGGAGCGCCCCGTTGAACATCATGAGGAACGACCGCGCGATGGCCGCGGCGTCCTTTTGCCATACATCGTTGTTCACTTCGCCCATATTTTATCTGCGCCCGGATTTCAGGTATTGTTGCGTGGCGTTAAACATAGAATATACATTATCGAAACGTAAAATCAAAATCAAAACCGCACATGGAACTTGCGCTCCGCGTACCTTGCCAGCGCTTCCCGAAACTGCCCGCAATCCCCGTACCTTGAATCCCTGTCGGCGGCGGCCGCTTTCAGGATTATGTATTCCAGTTCGGCGTCTATCTTCGGGTTGCCCTCCGACGGGGTCGACAGGAAGAACCCTTCCGGGCCGCGCACTTTCATGGCGACTAATTTGACCGCCGGCAGGTTGGGGGTGGGCAGCTTGCCGGACAACGCTTCCCACATCGTCACGCCGGCCGCGTATATGTCGGCCCTGCCGTCGGTTACGCCGCCCTTCGCCTGCTCGGGCGCCATGTAGAGCGGTGTCCCGTGGACGTATTGTGACTCGTCCTCCGTCAGTTCCGTCCTTGCTATCCCGAAATCCACCAAAAACGGCCTGCCGCTGTGGGCCTCGATAAGGATGTTGCCCGGCTTGACGTCCTGATGGACGACGCCCTGCCCGTGCGCGTACTCCAAAGCGTCGAGCACGCTTGACGTTATCCGCAGCACGTTCACCGTCGGGAGGCGGCGCTTCGAGGGGATGGGGCTTTTGGCGCTGCGCTCTATCATCGACTGCAAGCTCACGCCGTCTACAAGCTGCATGGTGATGAAGAGGAACTCCTCGTCCTCGCCCACGTCGAACACCGTGACGATGTTGGGGTGGTTGAGCACCGCCACGACCTCAGCCTCGTCCATGAAGCTCTGCGCGGAAAGGTTGGCCTTGGGGACTAACTTGACGGCTACCTTGCGCTTCAGGGATTTCTGGAACCCGACGAAAACCACCCCCGAATGCCCACGCCCGTGCACGCTGAGCAGCGTGACGCCCGCGAACTCCCTGCCAATCAGTTTATCTGTATCCATAGTTGCCACATAAAAAAGGGCGGATATTATCCGCCCTTTAGACCGTCGTTATCTTACAAATTCTACTTCGCTTCTTCAAGCTCTTTCTTCAGGCGTTCGAGCTCGTCGTCGATGGCGCCGGTCTTGCCGCCGCTCTTTTCTATCTGCTTCTGCACGTCGCGCGAACCGGCGTACCTCGTGAACCTCGCCAGCGCGTAGTCGACGTCCTCCTTGACCTGTTCGATAGAGCGGGCGAAGAAGTTGCTGCGCTTGAACTCGTCCTCATATTTGAGGTGCTGGTCTATGGCGGACTTCAGCTTGGACTGCGGGTTTTGCAGGCTGTCTATGGAAGTCTGCACTATCGACGACTGGCGGGCCTGACCGAGCTCGTCTATCTTGAAGCCCATCTGCTCGTACTCGCTTCTCGTGTCGCCGTAGTTGGATTTGCGCTGGTTGAGTTCCGATTCGCTCGGCGGGGTGTACGAGTTGAGCGCTTTCGCCGTCGCTTCCAGCAAGTTCACCGCCTGAGTGTAGCTCTTCTGCATGGCGTAGGCGTAGGCTTGAATCAGGTTGCCCTCGCTCTGCAAAACCGGGTCGCTCGCGTTCCTCGCGAGTTCCGAACCGGCGGATATGCAGTCGGCCCACTGCCGCGCTTTCAGGGCCGTCCACCCAAGCCCAAGGAGCGCGTCCTGATAGTAGTAGCTCGTCTTCGGCACGCGCCTTAACGCCGTGACCGCCCTCGCGAGGGCGCCCTCCGTCGTCAGGTCTTCGTAGTAGAGGTAGCCCAAAAATACGTACGAGCGGTTGATAACCTCCTCCTGCGCCTTGTTCTGCGGCTTTATCTGAATCACGAACTCGAGGTCGGCTATCGCGCCCTGAACGTTGTCGTTCAGCATGTTCGCCACGGCCGCCGAATGGTAGGCGAACACGTAGTCCGGGTGGTTTTCCGGTATCGTCGTGAAGAGCTGGCGAGCCCTCGCGTAGTCCCCGCGCTGTATCGCAGTCTGGCCCATGATGTAGTAGGCGTGGTACTTTATGGAGTCGGGGACGCCTAGGCTGTTGAGCTCCTCGAACTGGTTCTCCACCGCCGAGTAGTCGCCGCCCCTGTAGAACACGCGCATGAGGCCGAGGTCGGCCATCGGCACCGCTATGCTGCGCGAGTGGTCGTCCTTGGTGCGCCTGAACGCCGACACCGCGCTTTGGCGCATGTCCATGCACTCCTGACAGGCCGCCTGATAGTAGCTGACCATGTCGTTCTTGAAGAAGTCGGGGTATTCCACGGCGATTTGGGAGAATATCCAAAACGCCCTGAAGCACTCGCCCTTGTGGAAGAGCTCGAGCGCCTGATTGTAAAGGTTGTTGGGGCCGAGCGTACCGCGCCGCGCCATCTTGCGGGCGTATATCTCTTCCCTGTGCTTGCCTATCTCCGTGCGGGCGTAGAACGTCAGGTGGGTCGCGTCGCTCTCGCCGACCGACACGAACTGCATCAAGCCCTCTATGTCGCGGCCGTTGAAGAAGCCGGGCATGTTCGCGCCGAACGCGAAACCGTAGTGGTCGAAACCCTCAGGGCTGAAGCCGGCCAGGAGGTATAGCTTGAATATGCGCAAAATGTTGAAGCCGAGCTTCTGGGTAAACTCCCACGGCATCGCCCTCAAAGCGTTTATATAACCCGAATCCGTCGGATAGGTCAGGCTCGGCCAGTCCTTGTCGGCGGAGAGTAGGTCTTTCATGGCGAAGTCCGCCCCGTAGTATATCCGCCTCTCCCAAAAATCCGACAGCAGCGAGAACCGCAGCGCCGAGGCGTACTTCTCGTCCGTGTCCAAAATCATGTTGAATATGTTGTTCGTCGACACGCCGAGTATGTGGTTTCCGAGCATCGGGTGGCGCAGTAGCTTCCACGACAGGCCGACGTCCACCCCGAACCCCATCCTCATCCCCTGCACCGGGTTGTTCGGGTCGTCCACGTTGGTGACGTTTTGGGCTATGATGTTGAGGTTCCCGCCGACCGTCAGCCGGCCCCATACGTTGCGGGCGTAGGTGAGGGCGACAAAGTGGTTCTGGTCCCTGATGGTTTTGCCGACCAGCGTGGTGCCGGCCGTGTCGGTCGCGTCGAAATTGTTCGCGCCCTGCATCATCCACGCCACGCCGGCGGCGTCGTAGAGCCCGATGGGCACGGTGAGCCCCGCCTCGTGCATGTAGAACTCGTCCAGCGTACTGGCGAAGAGGAAACGCAGCGACATATAGTTCTCTTCGTTTATGAACGCCGGGTTGGTTATGCCGGAGTACATGGAGTAGACGTGGCGCCAGCGGTCGGACAGCACGTACTCGCCCGGAAGCCCCGCCGCCCACACGCTCGAGGCGGCGCTCAGAAGCCCGGCCGCGAAAACCGCGGCCCGAACCTTCGCCTTAACAGATTTACGGCAGAAACTGGTAATCATGTTATATCTTCCTTATAGGTTATCGGTATCAATACGTTAATCTCGCGCCCAAATTCTCGTCGTCCGACCCCTTTTCCTTACAGCACTGGCCCGGGTCGGGCTTGAAGTTCATACCCGAGCGCGGCGCTATGAACGCCGGGTCGAACGTGAAATTGTTTTCGGGCAGCGGCCGGCCCGGCTGGTACAGGTTGCGGAAAAAATTGTTGTTCGAAACCTGTATCTTCTCCGGGGCCTCCAAAATTTTAAGGCCGAACTTCTCGTTGAAGGAGATGATGTTGTTCTCGATGATGAACTCCGACGACCCGCCGATGGCTATCCCGTGGTTGCCGTTGTAGGCTATGGAGTTGTGGTTCACCGAGACCGACGTCGAACGCACGTCCCAACCCTGTATACCCGACGCGCGGTTGAACGCTATGATGTTGTCCTGAATCTTCGGGAGGTGGCGCACCGTGATGATGCCTGTCATCCAGTTGTTGACGATGCGGCACGAGCTGATTTCGTTCCCGAGGTCGCTCGAGAAGATGCCGATGGTGCCGTTCCTCACCTCGAAACCGGAGATGAGGCAGTTTTTGGACATGGTCACCGTGGTGCCCCTGCCCATGCCGTCGATTTTGGCTTCGAACAGGCCGCGGGATATCAGGGAAACTCCGGGCGCCATGATGATGCGCTCCCTGTAGACGCCGGGGCCCACGTAGATAGTGTCGCCCATACGCGCCGTTATCATCGCTTCCGAGATGGTCTTGGCGTCGCCGGGGACAGAGACTACGCTGCCGCCGCCGCGGACGGAGGGCGCGGAAGGCGCGTTGTAAGACGGCGCCGGCTCGTCCGAGCTCTGGTCGGAAAACGAGTCGTATGACCCCTCGTCGAATTGGGCGGACGCCGCCGAGAACAGGCCCGCCAGACACGTAAACGCAACTGCGATACAGATTCTGATATTCATGAAAAAACTCCCATGTATAGTTTAAAATTCATACTCAATGCAATATCCTCGACCCAAGGTTCTGGTTGTCCGTGCCCATGCCGATACAGCGCGATTCGCTCAACAGGTTGAAGTTGAATCGCTTCGCGTCGGTAAAAAGCGGGTCGGCGGAAATATTGTCGGACGGAAGGGCGTTAGATATCTTGGCGTTCTGGTAGAAATTGTTGTTGGTCAACTCCACCCGAACCGCCTCGTCGCCCGGCTTCACCCCGAACTGGTCGTTAAACGCTATAATGTTGTTCTCTATAGTAATGGACGTATTGCCGCCGAGCGCCACCCCGTGGTTGCTGTTGAACGCGATGGTGTTGTGGTTTATGGAACCGCTCGTCGTGCGCACGTCCCAACCCTGAATCCCCGAACCCTTGTTGTACACGATAAAGTTGTCCTCTATCTTGGGCAGCGCCCCAACGCACAAAATGCCGCTCTGAACGTTGTTCGTAATCCTGCACTGCCTGACGACCGCCTGCCCCGAAGAGGACAGCACCCCTATGGTGCCGTTGCGGATTTCAAAACCGCTGATGACCGCGCCCGTGCTCATGGTCACGATATTGCTGCGCCCCTTCCCGTCAAGAACCGCCCTAAACAGCTTGTCCGACATGAAAACGATGCCCGGCGCAACGAAAACCGCCTCCCTGTATACCCCGTCCAACACCCTCACGGTGTCGCCGGGACGCGCCGCAGCCATAGCCTTGCCGATGGTCTTAGCCTCCGGGGACGGCACGACGATGACCTTCGCGTCCGAAAACGCCGAAAACGCAAACGCGCCCGAAAATATGAACAAAAATGCCTTTGCCGATTTTCGAAACATCCCCATCTCCCGGAAAACGCGCCCAAACGAAACGCGCCGCGACTCACGAATATAACATAATTTAATACACTTCAAACAACAATGCAAGTTTTTTTTTACAAAGAATCAAGACTTTTTAATATCTCCACGGCGGCCGAACGCATAGCCTCGCGGGCCGCCGTCACCGCGTGCTTGGTCGTGTCGAACGTCTTGCGCTCCCCGACAGCCTCCATCTTGAACTTCTTCTTCACGCGGCCCGGGTCTCTCGCGTCCCATACCGACACCTCCACCTTCATTACCGCGCTTATCGCCTGATGTACCGGCTTCGTCTCCTCCGCCACCTTCAAATCCGCCCACACCTCTATCACGTAAGACGCGTACTTCGCGCTCTCCGCCAACACCCTCTGCGCCTTAAGCGCCTTGGCGACCGTCAAACGCAGCGCCTCCACAGGCTCAGGGTCGCATATAATAGGGGAAACGCTCCTCTTGCCCGTCCGCGTGTACCCGACTACCGAATCCACAGCGCCCTCCGTAACCCTCCCCACGACGAAAAACGTCCTGCCGTCCGCCCTGACAGCGTAAGGCTTGTCAAGAACGGCGACGGACGGGTCTATCGTGATAGCCGGCGTCAATGCCGCGCCCGCAGGCTGAGCCGCGCACGGCGACAAAACCGCCGACAACGAAAAAACCGACACAAACGCCAACGCTAAATTACGACCGCACATACGCCCCCGCACCGCAAATTTAAAAAAATATTACGGGGCGGACAAACGCCGCCCCACGCCCGCAAACTACGGTTGTACTGTAACGGTTCTCGTCTGAGACCCGAAAAGCCTGAGCCCGTTAGGGTTGTTGCCGCCGGCGCATAAGGGCAACCCTACGTAAGTTATCGTATAATTGCCGGACGTCGGATTATCCAAGTCCAGCTTCGGTGAATCTGAATATATACCGAGCTTGTACGCGTTCACGGAAGGATTATCATCACCGCCACCTCTTGCACTAATAGTGAAAGAGGCGCTTATTACGTTGTTATCCGTAGCGCCCCACCAAGGCAAAAACGTTTTCGAAGGAATGGCGTTCGAAGAAATGGTAAGAGTAGTAAAAGTATTTACCGGATCATTCACCCAACCGCCGCTTGCGTTCTGACTGCGGGTCCGAAAACTCACAGTAGGCGTTCCTTCGCACTCGCCATCAACTGTCAGATAAACCTTGCGTATAGCTTCCGCTGAAGCATAGCCGGTACCCGCCGCAAGAGTGTAGGTGACATTATATCCGCTTGAATTCGGCGTCCCCATCACACTGGGCGGTATGCCATTTGTGAACGTCAGATTCCCGCCGAGAGTCACGTCAGTAATATTTACTTTATTGGTGCCGTTCATATAGTAAGCGGTGATGTTGCCGCTCGGCTCTCGGAAAGTACCGCCTACCTTGAAAGCCGTGTCAGGCGAAGTGAACGGCTTGCCGTCAATATTGTTGTAACTGTATTTGCTAAAGACGATAACGGCTTTCGGGTCATTCGTCGGTCCAGACGTCATCTTTACCGTTACCGTTACTAATGCGCTATCGCACGCATACGTTTCTTGTGCGCCCGCCGATGGGATATACCACCCGCAGATTTTATACTTAATAGCATACGTGCCGGTATCACCGATACCCACGTTGGGCTTCACTGTCCAAGGCTCATTATTGCTGCCCTTTGTGACAGTAGCGTTTAAGGAATTTCTGTTGTCAGAGCAAGTACCGCTGCCGTTGCTGTTAAGCACGCAGTCTGGATTATAATTTATATTGGGGGGGTTGATGGTGAACGGTTTAGTAGAACCTTGACTTTCAAGTTCAATAGTAGTGTTGACTGCACCGGATATAGAAGGTCTTTGGCCTGCAACAGTTTGCTGCACAATGGTGACGTTCCTGTCAATGGAATACGGCTCAAGCATTTCGCCTTCGTCCCCCCCGCACTTCTCTTTGGTAACGGTGTAGGTTATTTTATAGCTGCCAATAGGCGGCATGGTGCCGGTGTACTCGATAGTATTTCCGGTGGCATTTTTAAGCACGGCCTCAACGGAGGCGCCAGTAGTATACGTTACCGCGACGCCCTGTGCCGGATTCATCAGGTTTTGGAATCTGGCCGTCTCCGTGTGGTTCAACGTAATATCCTTCGGGCCCACGAAGTTTATAGTAAGCGGGTCGTTTTTGCCGGCGCAATTAAGTTTGGCGTCCCACGCGTCTTTGGTAGCTTTTGGCGTGTTAGTGTCAAAATAATGATTTCGTATATATTCCACGCAGCCTTCGCCCAAAGGGTTTCCGTCCGGCCCCGGCAAGTCCCGGCAATCTTCCGTTTTAATTTTCCATACCATGTGGTCTTTCGACCCATCTTCGTCAAGCGGGTTTGAAGGGTCAAGGCTTGTGCAGTAGACGGCGAACAGCGCCAGCGTACAGAGCGCGGCGGCCCCGATGAGTAACGGTAAACGGAATTTCATTTCATACCTCCTTATTATTTGGATTCAAACGTTATAATCATTTATTAATACTGACAACTCCCACAACAAAACGCTCTTTTAGAAAAAGAACGTTACCGCGACGCAGCTGAGCCCCAGCCCCGAAACGACGTAGAGCACGTTGCGCAGGGTTTCGCTGCTTTTAAAATCGTCCTTCGCGTTTCTGACGTCTTCGACCGTGTACGCGTCGTTGTACGCCGTTTGTTGGTTCGGCAGGACGACCCCGTTGATAATGAGCCCGCCCGCGAGCCCGCCTGCTGCGAGCGCCCCGCCGCCTATGCGCAGCGTAAGCATGAGCGGGGAGAGTTTTTTGGTTTGCACGGTTTGCGAGGCGTCGATTTTCCGTACTTTGTGCCCGCATTCCGCGAGCATTTCGGCGGCTTCGGGTATTGTGTCGAGCCCTTTGAGCACGTCGGGCAGTTTTTTGCAGTTCTTTTCGTTAAAGTATATGCGGGCCAGGCTCATGGCGACGTTTTGGTCGTAGAAGCGCCTGTCCATGAAGAGGGCGTAGGCGTCTTTGGCTTTTTCGACGTTGCCCATCCGTTCGTATATCTCGCCTGCCATTTTGAGTTTGCCGCTGTTTGCGTTTTGGTTGATTTTGAAGAGGTTTACGTATGTTTCGGCTTCGAGTTCGGAGTTGCCGGAGCGGTTGTATATGTCGGCTATTGCCGTCCACGCGGCTTCGCTGCTCTGTTTGACGCCCATGCTGCGCTTCAGGTAATCGATAGCCTGCGTCTCGTAGCCGGAGTTTTTGGAGTACGCCACGCCGAGGTCGTAGTATTCGCTTTCGTCGAGGTTGAACCCGCTCTCCGCGGCGCGGCGGAGGTATTCTTCGGATTCGTCGAGCCTGTTGGACTGGATGCTGAGCAGGGCCAGCCGGAACAGCAGCCTGCCGTCGGCGTCGCCGTCCTGCATGATGGAGTTGTATTCGGCGCGGGCGCGGTCGATGTTGCCCTGCGCCTGCTGTATCATCGCCATTTCCATCGCGGCGGGGGTTTTGAGCGCGGGGCTTCTCGCGGCGGTTTCCGCCGCCTTGGTCGCCTCGGAGAAGCGGTTGTCGCCGCGCAGGTACTCTGCCAAATAGAGCTGAAGCGCTGGGTAATCGCCCGATTTGCCGATGACCGTTTGCATGTGCGAGACAGCCGTAGAGTATTTCTGCGCACGTCCGGATAGCAGCGCTCCGGCGTACTGTACGCCTAACGACGCGTCTTTCTTGAATATTTTGTCGGCGGCCGCGTACGTCGCCGCGGCGCGTTCCGCCGTGAACGAGCCCTCGCTTGCCAGAATATTGCCCAGCGCCTCAATGCCCTTTATGTCCTTGCCGATGACGGAGTTTCCGAAAGCCGTGGTTTTTTTCGCGCCCGGGTCCATCGCGTCGGCGACTTTTTCGAGGCAGATGTCAAGCCCGCGCTCGAACGCGGAGTAGATGATGTCCTGAGAAGCCCTGATGACGGTTGCGCCCTCCTGTATCCAGTAGAGCTCCATGATGAAACGCGCCTCTTTCCCGTTTTTGTTCGGCTGGTACTCCTGATAGAGGAGGTGCGTCGCGCCCAGTTTCTTGGCGGCGTCTATGAAGTGCTGCTTGTTGAATTTCTTGGCGTAGTCGCGCGAGCCGGGCAGCACGCCGTCGACCTGTTCCATTGTGAACGCGTACGTGCGCGGGAAAGACGCGGCTTTGTAGTTGGTGTAGATTTCGGACATCGCGGATATCCACTTTGTCTTGGTCTCCGCCTCGTAGACGGCGTAGATGGGGCGGCCTATCAGGAGCTTGTAGTTGCCGTGGAACGGCGGGAGCACCCGCGCGGGCGTGCCGGGGTCTTTTTTTTCCGTCGGGGCCTCGAACGTCCCGAAGAGGTCGTTTATGGAGGCGTCGTCGAAACCGCCGCTGTTAGCCGCCGGCGCAGGTGCCGGGGCCGCGTCGCCGCCGAAAAGGTCGTCCTGCCCGTAGATGATGGCGCCAAGCCCCAAAACGCAGACAAACGCGGCGATACCCCGCGCCCAAAATAACTTCTTCGTTATTTTCATGTATAATCTCCCAGTTGAACGCTCAAGACGGCGTCCATGCGTAACGTTACGTAAAACTGAACATCCGTCCGGCGCGAGCCGGCGGAAAAAACCGTCCAGCATATAATTTATATTGGTTGCGGATAAATAGCAAATTTTTTTTCAAAAAAAATCAACATAAAAATAAAAGGGCCGGAACCGGAATACGGGGCCGGAGCAAAAAACAAAAAAATTATATTGGCGGCGCGGCCTTAATGTATATTATCCCAAAATTTGCGTTTGGGTTTCAAGGTTATTTATAATTTCGGAGGCTGGTTTAGTCACTATGAAGAGAGTTTCTGTACTGTGCGCCGCGCTGTTCTGCGCGGCGTTGTCGGCTCAGGAGGCGGGAGTTCACGCGGCGGGGCAAACCGAGGCCGCGGCTCCCGCGGCGGCGGCGCAGGCCCATGAGCATGAGAAAGTAGGCGCGGAGGCGGCGCAGGCCCATGAGCATGAAAAGGCGGGCGCGGAGGCGGCGCAGGTTCATGAGCATGAGAAAGCTGGCGCGGAGGCGGCGCAGGCCCATGAGCATGAGAAAACTGGCGCGGAGGCGGCGCAGGCCCATGAGCATGAGAAAGCGGGCGCGGAGGCGGCGCAGGTTCATGAGCATGAGAAAGCGGGCGCGGAGGCTGACACGGCCGCCCATCAGGCTTTGGCGGCGGAAGCGCCCAAACCGGATACCGCGCGGCCCATGCGGCATCCGCCGGCCCTCGTTGTGGGGGAGGCGCGGGCGGACTCCGCGCTTGGCGTCTACACGTCGGCGCGTAACGCCATAAGGTCGGCGAATAGGAAGTTCCCGAGGCCGCCCAGTCAGGGTCTGGCGGCCGAAGCGGAGAAAGTGCCGAGAGAACTCGAGGCGGCGTTAATCTCGGCTTACGGGACTGTCAGGGCCGCGTGGGAGGCGATGGGCGTCCGGTTTCCGCCGCACGCTCATCCTGAACAGCCGGCGGCCGCCCCGCAGGATTCCGTTCAAACCGCCGACAGCCTGCCGCGCGTGGCGTACCCGCAAACGCCCGCGGGCGGGCCCGCCGCGAAACAGCCCGCGGCGCAGGCCGTTTTGGGCGTCATCGTCCCGCTGGGCCTCGGGGCCGGGGCCGGCGAGCTCGGCTTCAAGCCGTGGTGGAACATGGGCTATCACGCGAGCTACAGGGAGATAGACGCGGACGCGCAGTTCAGCGGGGGCCTGAGCATAGATTTGAGCCTTTACACGTTCAACGAAAAAGAGTACCGCCAATACTACAAATTCGAGAGGCGCGATATATCTGTTTCCGACGTAAAGCCTATGTTTATCGTAGATTTGGACTATTACCTGAAGCTCTATTTCTCGGGCAGGTACAAAATACCGTACGTGGCGGGGAGCGTAGGCATCTGCGGCGCGTTCGGCGGCAGCGCCACGGCGAGCTACAAAACGATGGACAAGGGCAGCCTGCCCGTCGACGGCAAGGACGAGGATTTGGTCGGCGACGTGTATATATTACGCGCGGCGGCGGGCGCGGGCGTCGACGTACCGGTCTACGCGGGGATAAGGGCGTTCGCGGAGGTGCAGTATTCGCTGAGGCTTGGCCTGTATTCGATGTTCGGCGAGGACGGGGAGTTTTTGGGCGGCTTGGTGCCGCAGGCGCCGATAAGGTTCGGGGTGGTCGTGCCGTTTAAGACGATTTCCGGCGGGTTCTAAGGTTTCAGCGCCCTGACGACCCTTTTCATGGAATCGAACGCGATTTCTTCTTCGCGTATCTCGGCGGGGTGCCTGTACCGGATATCCGCGATTTCGTCGTTGCGGCGCACGGATTGCAGGGGCAAGTCCCCGTTTGCCGCGCGGCAGGTGAAAAATATGTCCAACGTGTGGTACAGAATACCCTTGTAAAGGTAGGTATTGGGCATTGATTTGTGGTAGCCGCAAATCTCGACGTCGACCCCCAGCTCCTCCGAGACTTCCCGCTTCAGGGCGTTTTCCGCGTCCTCGTCGAAATCCACGAACCCGCCCGGCAGGTCCAAAAGCCCCTTTTGCGGCTCGCGGTTCCTGCTGACGACCATGAGCCGCCCCTCGGAATCGAAAATCAGCGCGGCCACCGCCGCCGCGGTGTTGAAATAGAGCGTAAAGCCGCAGTCGGGGCAGACGACCTTCCGCTCGCCCATCACGTGCGCGGCCGCGGAAGCGCAGTTCGGGCAAAATTCGATATTGTAGTGGCTCATGCCGGCCGCCCCGTTAAAAAGTTATTGCCTCAAAATAAAAAATCACTTCCCCCCGCCTGCCCGTTTGGCTTCCTCGATGACCTGAGGGTTGTCCGGCGACATCTGCTGCGCCGAGTCCAAGTGCTTTTTGTAGAGGTCCATCTGCTTTCTTGACTTGTAGAGCTTGGCAAGCCCCAGTTCCGCGAGCCCGTACTGCGGGTCGGCGCGTAGCGCCCTCTTATAGAACGTCTCCGCCCACGTGGGCTTCGACGCCAGCATGAACGTTTCCGCCCGCTCGTAGTAGGCGGCCGCCATGTCGGGGTAGATGTCCGATATTTGCTTGTATATGTCTATCGCCTCGTCCCAGTTTTTGCGCGAGCGCAGAATCCTCGCGCTCAGCATCAGGGCGTCAATGTTTTCCGGGTCGTCGGAGAGCAGGTCGTCCACCACCTTTTCGGCGTCCTTTACCTTGTTCTGCGCTATCAGGGCCTCGCCGTAGAGCAGCATGTAGCGCCCCTCTTTCGTCAAGTCCGCCAGCTGCCTTATCTCGTCGAACGCTTTCTGGCTTTGGCCGGCCTGCGCGTAGACTTCGTATAGCTGGTAGCGTATGTCGGCGTCGTCGGGTTTGAGCGCCTTGGCCTTAGCGAGCATGTCCGTCGCTTCCTTGCCGCGCTTGGTGCGCAGGTAGCCGCGGGCCAAAAGCGCCATTATCTCCGGGTCGTTTGGCGATATGGTGTTGGCGATTTCGAGGTTGACCATCGCGGAGGCGAAGTCGCCTTTTCTCATGAGGAGTGCGCCTATCCTCTTGTTGGCCTCCACGTGCTGCGGGTCGGTTTTGGCGTATTTCCGGTACGCCTCAAGCTCCTTGTCGTCCTGATTGAGCGTGCCGTAAACCGTGGCGATTTCGAGCCATATCTGCGGCATGGCGTCGGCGGCCTGTGCGCACTTCTGAAGGAGCGGCAGCGCCTTCTGGAGCGTCTCCCTTTTTTGCGAGTAGAGGAGGCCCAGGCGCAGGAAATTGCGGATGTCGTTCGGGTAGGTTTTCGTATTGGCCTCGTATATCCTGACAGCCGCGGTTGGGTTTGATTTTTCCTGAAGGAACGCCGCTTTATAGGCGGCTTCGCCGTCCTTTACGCCCGTCTGCGCGATGTACTCGGCGTATGCCTGCGCGGCCTTGTCGGGTTTTCCATCTTTTTCGTAGGCTTCGCCAAGAAGCTGGAGCACCCGTGTGATGCTTGCGACGCGCGGCTTCCTGTTCCTCAAGTCCTCAAGCGTGGCCAGCGCGTTTTTCAGGCCGCTGCCGGTGCGCAGGTTCGCGTCGGCGTACATGAGCAGGGCGTCAGGCTCCGTGAAACCGGCCAAAGACAAATACTTGGCGGCGTCGGCGTAATTTTTTTCATCGTAGAGGAGCCGCCCGACGATGGCGGCGATGCTCTTGTCGCCCGGGGTTTTGTCGAGATATTTCATGTACGACCTGAGCGCCTCCGGGCCCTTCTTCTGCCTTGCGTAGAGGTCGCCGAGTTCCTTATATTCCGCCGCGGCGTTCGGGTTCATCATGACCGACTGCTCGTATGTGATAATCGCCGCGTTGACGTCGCCGGCGGCGGACTGGCACGCGCCGAGCGCGACGAGCGCGTCGAAATTGGACGGCTCAAGCTTGAGCGCCCTTGAGTACATATCCATAGCGTCCTTGTACTGCTTCCTGCCCTGATAAATCATGCCGAGCGTGGTGTACGTGCCGACGTCGGCGTCGCCGGTCTTTATCACCCCGTTCAGCGCGGTGATGACCTCCGCGGTCTGCCCCTTGGCGATGACTATCTCGGCGTAGCGCTTGTGAAACCCCTTCAGGTTCGGGTCGAGTTTGACGGCCGTCCGGTAGGACGCGAGCGCCGCGTCCAAATTCTTCTGTTCATATAATATGTCGCCCATGTCGCGGTGCGCCTCCGCGTCGTCCGGAGAGAGCTCGAGGAGTTTTTTGACGGCGGCAAGCGCGTCGGGGAGCTGCTTCTTCCCGCGGTAGAGGGCCGAAAGCCGCTTGTAGGACTCTAAATGCTTCGGGTCTATCTCCACGGCCTCGTTATACATGGCGATGGCGGCATCCGCGTCGTTCCTCGATTCCGAGTACGCCGCGAGGCGCAGGCGCGATTCCGTATCTTTTTTGTCGATAGAGGCTATGGACTTGTCGGTTTCCGCGAGCTTGGCGGGTTCCTTGTTGTTCTCGTAGCACGCGGCGAGCATTCTGAGGTACTCCAGATTGCCGGATTCCTTTTTGCATAGAAATTCCGCCTGTTCCTGCGCTTCCTTGAACTGTTTGTTGGCGATGAGCACGCTCGCCATGACCGCGCGGGCGTCGATGAGGTTGGGGTCGAGCGAGACGGCGGCCTTGGCGGCTTCCAGAGCCTTGGGCAGGTTCTCCATGCCGAAGGCCGCGGCCGCTATGCCCTCGAAAGCGCCGCCGCTCCTCTGCAGGCCGTTGCTCTTCTCGAAGTTGGCCATCGCCTCCTTCCACTTTTTGGCTTTAATATTATACTTGCCAAGCATGATATAGACGTTTGGGTCGTTTGGGCTTATGGACATCATCAGTTCGTATGTCTTCTTGGCCCGCTCGCTTTGGCCGGTTGCCTCGTACAGTTCCGCGAGGCGCATGTAGGCTTCGACGTTTTTTGAGTTGACGGCTATCGCCTTTTCGAGGCTGCTTATTGCCTTGGCGTTGTCTCTGGTTTCGACGTAGGCGTCGGCCATCATGAAGTAGAGGTCGTTTACCGTGGCGGCCTTGTCGTCGTTTTTCGCTATGAAGAGGAGGTGCGGCAGTGCGGCGGGCGCCTCCTTTTTGGCGATTTGGGCGCGTGCGACGTAAGCCCGCGCCAAAAGCGCCTCTTTGCCCTTATCCACCTTAAATAGCGCCGCGGCGGACTGATAAGCCGCGAGCGCGGCGGGGGCGTTGGTCGTCTTCTCGTGGGAGAAGCCGAGGATGTAGTAATCCATGGCGGCCATCTGGTTTTTGCTTACCTTGGAGTACGCCGCGGCGGCTTCGCCGTATTTTTTCAGCCCGTACAGCGCACGCGCCATGTAGAGAGAGGCTTCCGAGACGTTCGACTTGCGGTCGACGGCGAGTTTGAGGTAGGCAAGGGCGCTGTCGGGCACCCCCGCCTCGACGTACGACCTGCCTATCCTGAAAGCAAGCGCCCCGTCGGCCTGCTGCCTGTACGAACGCTTAATAAGGGGTATGGCCTTGGCGAACTCGCCGTCATTATAATAGATATTGCCGAGTTCGCGGTTGGCGATAACGTTGGACGAGTCGGCGGATATGACCTTTTCGAGCGCCTTCTTGGCGTCGGCGGGCCTTTTGAGGGCGATGCACGCTTTGGCGTACTCCCAGCTCGCCTCGGCGGTGAAATTCACCTTGAGCGCGTTTTCGGCCATGGAGACGGCGTCGGCCGGCTGCTCCATCTTGTTGTAAATCCGCGCGACGCCCAAAAGGGCCTGATACTCGTCGGAATTGGTGCGCCACGCCACCATGTAGCAGGCAAGCGCCTTCTCGACGTAGTCTAAAGCCTCGTTTGCCTGCCCTATCCTCACCCATACCTGCGGCGTACGCTTGTCCATCGGTATCTTGTCGTCGGCGTACTCCAAAGCCTCCGCGTAGCTCTTAGCCGCGAGCAGCCTCTCCAATTCGGCGTCCGCGGACGCGCCGCCAACCAACAGTAAAACAACAAACAAGGCCAACGTAGCCGCCGGCCCGGTCCTTACGCGCTTTATTGCCATGTCATCAAACCCTTACGCTGTAAATTGAATTTTTCGATGCGCAAATAATATGAAATATAATACAAACACATAAATATGGTTAATTCTCACGTGTAAAGTCAAAAAAATTTAAGCTCAGAAAATATTTTCGTTTAATCGGCGCTTATTCAAAATATAGTGATGGCCGACGTCGAGCGCCGCGATAGGGAAAGCAATGACAAGTTTTGAATTTATTATACCCATATATTACTTTATAATAATAGAGAAGGGAGAACTCATTTTATGGTTACAATATCAAGCGCGGACTATGTGACGCACAGGCAGTGGTTGGAGGATGTGGTTGGTGGCAGCGGCCTCGTTTTGTGTTATATGTCGGCTTTGGAATGCTTAAACCTGTTTTCCGGGTATTTGGATGAAACACGGATAGATGTTTACGCTAAAGAAAAAGGGATGTATGAAAATATAAATTATCGTATAAAAAAATCGTTTGCGGACTTGGATGTCGTCGCGGTGGGGAGCCTTTTGTGTACATCGGTCAATCAGACTATTAATGATATGCTTCGAGATTTTGACCATGTTGATGAACAGTCGCTCCTTGAAGCGTTAAGTGATTATTATTTCGAACATAATGACAGCTTTGACGGGCTTGCTATTCGACCGGAAAATATGGAACTTTTCAATAGAGTTAAAAAATGGGCGTTAGAATACCATAGCGTGAGTTGAAAGATGACTTTACAGGAAAAATTACTATACCAGTTGGCGGGTGAGCTGTCGAAAGCCAGAGTTCCGGTTGTTGTTAAGGGGGCGCTGGTTACAAAACTTATATTGATAGAAAATAATTATGATATGCCGCGCCGAACACGAGATATTGATATGAATTGGATAAAAGAGCCGTTGCCTTCTATGGAAGAGTTGGTTGAATTGATAAATACATCTTTAGGCAAAATTCAAAATGAGTTGGATTTATACGCTATCCCGCACCGGAAATACATACCTGAAGTACAATCTGCCGGGATTAATATTTTGGATAAAAATACCGGCGTAAAAGTATTTTCGGTAGACATAAATACCGGATTTTTAGGTAAAAGCAAACTATACAATTATGAAAACGCGAAATTTCAAGGTGTCTTGCCAAGTGAAATACTTGCTGACAAAATATGTATTTTATCAGGTGACAGGATTTTCAGAAGAGCGAAAGATATTATGGATATATATGCGTTGTCCCAATGTGTAGATATACAAATGGTTGAGATATTAGATGTTTGTGAAGAAAAAGGTCGAAAAATGGGTTCTTTCGATAACTTTTGTAACCGGAAAGCCGACCTTGAACATGCCTATGATAAACTCGTTGGCATAGAAAACAAGCCGCCGTTTGCCGATGTATATACCCGTTTGAGTAATTTTATCCTTCCGTTTGTCGAAAAAGGTAAATTAAATCAATTTTGGGATCATAAACGTCAAACATGGCATGAGCTTGACGTACCGAAGAACAGCAATTAATAAATACTATCAACCATAAACATACATACATATAACGCCTTACGCAACCCCGTACTCCCGCCGCCAAATCAAATTTTTGCTGTCAGAAGCCAGAATTTTCAACTGGTAACAATTTGTTGCCAGTTGGTTTCACACCGCTCCCAAGCGTCAAATCAAATGCGTCGGGGCGGTAATAGCGCCGCCCGCTGTCATTATGCTTGGCGGGTAAAAAAAACCTGAAACCGCACAGTTGATTTTTATCCGTAATTTTATTATATTATATAGTATAGCAATGTCGTAAATTGACGCTGCGCACAAGGACGAAAAGGTGAAAACTAACACATCGGCGGAAAAAATCGCTTTTCGGATAAGGAGAAGTAGGGCGGATGTCTTTATCCCGTCGGATTTTTCCGACCTGTCGGGATACGGTCAGGTTTTATGCGTCCTGCGCAAGATGGTCAGTGCCGGAAAGTTGATTAAAATCGGCCGGGGGATTTACGCAAAAACGTGGATTACCGCAAACGGCGATGTCCGTCCAACGAGGTTTATTGGCGACCTTGCGCGGCAGGCGCTGGAAAAATACGGAATAACGACCGGCTGCTCCTCCTACCGGAACGCCTACAACGCCGACGCTTCCGCCCAGATTCCGACTGGCCGCGTGATAGCCGTATCCAAGCGCGTTCGCAGGAAAATCAGTTACAACGGGTGCAGCGTGAATTTCGAGGTTATGGGAGCCGGATATAAAAAACAACAGTTTAACGGCGTGACCGCATGAAGCCCAACTATGAAACCCTCAAAATAATCGCGCAGGAATACGGCTTTGAGGAAACAATACCGGAAAAAGACTATTGGGTGGTCTGCCTTGTCAAAAAATTATCCGAACTCTCCCTGCCCAACGGACATCTCGTATTCGGCGGCGGGACAAGTTTAGTCAAGGCGCACCGCGTTATGAAGCGGTTCAGCGAAGATATTGATTTCCGATTTATTTCAGGCGTGATACTCAACCGTACCGGGAAAAGTAGAATAAAACGCATAATCACGGATTTTCTCGGTTCTTTGGAAGATTTTTCGCTTGCCGAAGAACCTGAAGCCCGCAACGAAAACACCCTGCTGTTTTACAAACTGAATTACCCGCGTGACGAGCGCTTCAATACAAGCAACGCGTTGCGCCCGTTTATCAAAGTGGAAATATTCTTTACCGGCATACATTACCCGCCGGTAAAATGTCCGCTCATATCGTTGCATAACGAATACGAACGCCTGCCCCAAGACGTCGAATTTGACTGCGTCGCGATGGAAGACACCGCAATCGACAAAATCAGTTCGTTGCTGTGGAGAATCGGGACAGGCGGGTACGAGCCGACAGATATACGGCATTTGCATGATTTGGCAATGCTATCCGATAAAATAATTGTTGACGACAAGTTTAAGAGAATCCTGAACTCAGTCTATAAAAATGATATAACCGCGCGTACCAAGTCCGACAAAAAATTAAAAACGTCAATAGACGCTGTTATCGCAACCCTCTCGGAAAACAAACAATACGCACGCGATTATAAAAATTATGTACTCAATATGTCTTACGCCCCGGACTCAGAAATCCTCTCCTTTGAACAGGTACAGGACAAGTTTGTACGGCTTGCGAAAAAGTTAGTTTTAGATTGAAAATAGGGGCGGCCAAATACGCCGCCCCCGCGGGTTGACGCAACGTCAGTAGAAATAGTAGCCAATTGGGTGGAGGATTAGGCCCTTGCTTGAGTCGATTAATTCCACCTGCTGGTTGTCGATGTCGGCGCCGTCTATTAGGAAACCGTAATTTTTTAGAACATTCGGGTCTCTGCGTATAGAGGTCGTAGAGCTATTATTGGAGTTCCACGTCAAATCTCCGCCCTTTAATATAACAGCGCCATTAAGAGTGGTGTTGTTGCCCCACGAAAAAGTTTGCTGTTGCGTATTCTTCGGATCTACGTATATAAGCCCGCTGAAATTACCCCCGTTTTCTCCAACGCCAAACTGATTTAGTTTGCCGGTTTCACGTACATATATCAATGTGCTGGCGCTCGTGCCGGACGACGAGTAGAACGCTGTTCTGCCGTCAAGGGTTCCCTGTACATTAAATATGACCTTTCCATTAAACTCCCCGCCGCCGCAGGGGACGTTTGTATTATTGGGTATATTAAGGAGAAGGTGTCCGTTATCATAATATTGCGCATATTGAGGGTTATTGTGGGTAGCGTTGTAAAAATCCTGTAAATTATTTCCTAAAAGATTACCTCCTGCATCAAGCACATTGTCTTTACTGATTGTAAGGAATGTCTTGCCAGCTGTTATGTCGAGGTCAGGTTCACCGCGTTCTTCAAAAGGCTTCATATTTAATTTTGTCAGCATGTCGGAACCGACGGCCGCTTTAATCGCGTCAGGGTCTTTTGGGTCGACATTTGGAAAAATGAACCTGCAATCAGGGTCATCGTCCTTTATCGGCTCGCATTTCTTTCCATCTTTATCTATATATTTAGGAAGGTATTCCTCAACGTTGTTGAAACCTGAGAGTTGAGAAGATTTGACACGATGCTCGCTGGCGGTCAATTTGTGCGTCTTGCAAGTCCAAGAACAGCTATTCTGACTGCTATGTGGGGTTACGGGCATTTGCCACACGCAAATCCCGGATGGTGTCCAGTATGTAAGTGTGCCGTATCCGGTATTTGCGTCAAAGTCGTGGTCCATTTCGCCTGTGCCGTCGGGTATGCAGCCGCTGTTAAAGTCGCGGCCGTTTGGGGTGGATGGGGAGTGTAGTATATACGGAGGTAGTTGATATGTAGACGTAACCGATGGGCAACAAGGTGGAGTTAGTGATGTAGTACGAGGGTCGTCAGGCTCTAATAAAGAGAGTTTCTCCGTAATATTAATGGTTTGCGGTCCTGTGCCTTTAGCCTCTATATTAAAAGACTTCATGTTCTGCATGAAATCCCCGTTAATCCAAACATCACCATCTACGCTGACTGGTTTGTCGGAACCTACGTCGCCATTGAAGCCTACGCTTTTCTGAAACACTCTCGCAGTAGCGTTCTGAATCCTAACATTGTCTTCAAAAAAGGTATTTACCCCAAAGTAAATACCCTTGCTGTTCAGTATATCTGCCTTTCCCTTAATGTACAGGCTACCCTCTCCTTTTTCGTCCGGGTAAAACTCAATGGGCGTTTCGTTTTGGGTTTTAAAATCATTTTCAAACGTGGCATGCCCATAAATTTTAAACCCGGCATTCCCGTATTTCATTTCCGCATTTCCAGTTGCGGAAAATGCATTGCTTCCCGGGAACGGTATATCTCCTGTGATTGTCCCGTTTTCCACCTTATAGTACGCCCGCGCTGTCTTAATACCTTTCCCTTTTTCTTTTCTCCCGCTTTTAATCTCAAACGCGGCGGTAAGGGAGTTGTCCCTGTCGTATGCGATAATTCTGCTGCTGAAGTATTGCCCTTCTCCGAGCTTCCGTTTATTCTGACTGTTGCCGATTACGAACGATTTCGCGTAGGTGTCGGCGGCGGTGCCTGATTTCTCGGCGGATAGGTAATTGTTTACCGCCGTCAGCACCGCGCTGTTATTGTTGGCGGTACGGAAATACGTCTCCGTGGCTATCATTCCGCTTCGTACGGTAGACGACATGATGTGCATGGTCGAGTAGCTTCCGCTTGCCGTTGCTTGGCTGCCGGTATTTTTCAGCATTGCCGCTGTGACTATGCCTATGAACAGCATTGCCGCAATAACCGCTAACATAGTAGACCCTTTTAGTCGGTTATAAAACGC
>Ga0182484_11297_pt1 | contig 28522 bp, 43 predicted proteins | sample TergutMp193P3_FD_120831 | JGI IMG/M metagenome (GOLD analysis project Ga0182484, IMG submission 120831) | reverse complement strand
ATAAATGATTTTGTCTACGATATTCACTTTTCCCCCTTGCTCTTGTCCCGCTCTTCAAGGATAGTGTGTATGACCGTTACAAGTTTTTCCATATTTTTCAGGTCGTTTTTCATGGCCGTGATGTCGTCGCCTCTGACCATGTTTAATTCAATCTGGTACAGGCGCGCGTCCAAGCGGTCAACGACGTTCTGCACGCGGGTATCCCTTTCTCGGTGCCCGTCGAGGTGCGTGTTAAAGGCATTGCTCAAACTGTCTACGCGCCCCGCTACCCGCGTTTCCATCTCGGACATCTGCTTGTCGCGTTCCAGCTTGCGCGACTCTGTCCGCTTCCGTTCGAGTTCGTCGGACATCTCGACCATCTTTTTGCTGTCGCCGCCGGTCTTCCAGACCCACAGCGCGAGCACGCCGAACAAGCCGATGACGATGAGCGCCAGCACCTGCCAATGGTTGGAGATGCCGCTCACCGACTGCGCCGCCGCTGTTATCGGTTCTGTGGGCATGTTATGCGCCCCCCTCAAAACATGCGCTAATTTCGCCGCTATTCGCGTTTGTGGCTTCGGGGGTACTTTCCCCCGTCTCGGCTCTGACTTGCGTCATACCGGCCGCTTTTCGCGCGTCTTCTGCGGCTTTCGCCATCTCCCTGTACATATCCGTCACTCCGTCGCTCATGGTTACGCGCCCTCCTCGCCCGACAGCATCTCGTCGAGGATGCTCACGGCGTGGAGCGCCTGAAAATTATTCGCCCATGCCCGGTCGTAGTTCCCCCACCGGTCAAGGTCGCCGGTGGTCTCACGCAGGCGCCCCGACCACAACGCCCGCAGTTCCGTCAGTTCTTCCCTGCTTATTGTTTCCCCGTCCACTGACCGCCTCCAATTTCTCCGTCAGGAGCCTGAACTCCTGCGCGTCGATTGTGAATGTCCCAATGTCTATTTTTACGCCTTGTTCCACGCAGACGGCAAGGCCCGAGAGCACGGCGTCCACGTCCACGTCTTCTACTGCCGCGTCCACGATACCCAGAGACTGCAGCTTCGGCAGCGCGGCCTTTACGAACGGGCGCGACAGAAACTCTTTCGTGTTCCGCCCCAAAGTCGCGCCAATGCCGAGGTAGGCAATGGCGCTGTCAAGCGACCCTTTGGGGATAGTGTAGCCTACCGCTTCCATTGCGACAGACCGCACAACCTTGTAAAAGTCGTCAAGTTTCATCAGGCCGCGCTCCCCGCAGTGGCTCCTGCGGTAATCGTCCCCACGTCGGCGGCGTCGATGTACTTCTTCGCCTCGATGTAGTGGGACTTCACGAAGTCATACACGCCCCTGACCTCGACATTCCGGCGTTCGCGTTCGAACCCGATTTCCTGCCTGAGGATAGCGTTCTCCGCGCGGACTTTCTCGAATTCAATCGCCGCGTCCTTGCGCACGATTTCGTCGCGCAGGACAACGTTCTCAATCGCCGAGTGCCCCGCGATTCCCGCGAAGCCTGCCACCCCCGGGCGGTAGTACCCGCCCGCGATGTTCTCCGCTGTCCCCGTCAGAAAGTTCATGGCAAGGGAACCAAGCCCTGCCAGAAGCCCTCCGCCGCCGAGTGTGGCCGCGAGCGTGGTTGCCACGCCGTTGCCTTCCCCTCTGTACTCCCCCATACTGCACCTCCGTTTTTTATGTTACACGTGCGTGCGCGAACCCCTCGCGCCGCTGTCTACCGTCCCTAACCGCTGGTTTATGGCCAGCGCGTCAATGTCGTCGTTCAGGTCAAGCCTCGCCCCGTGGTACGCCGATATAGTCGGCGACCCGGTAACGTTCTTCAACTTCTCCTGCACGGCGGCCAAATCGCCCTCTAACTTCGCGACCCGCGCTTCCAACTTCTCGACCCTCGCTTCAAGTTCCGGCATTGTCATTTAATATCCCCGCTTTAATACAATCCGGTAGACACGCTGGCCCCCAATACACCAACCCCAAGCCATGCGTCGTTGTCCTGACCCACCACTCTATACTCCAACACCAAACTTATTTTGATATCGTTGTCGTCAAGAGGTATCACCTCCGGAGCCAGACGAAGTTGGATATGTCTGTCGTTGTAAAACTTGCTTACCACCAAACAGCAATCTTCCAATCCCGCGAAATTCTGATTAGCGTCCTGAACGCGAACTAAACCCCCTTTAATCTCCGTGAGCTTAGTGTGTACGCCTGTCCCTTTCGTTATAGAAACCTTTTCGCCGGTTATCGCTGTTGCAGCATTGGCGTTCTCCGGCCCGGTAGCGCTCGCCGGCAGAATTACCTCCGCGTTCTCATCCATCGTCCCCCCCGCCAGCGGCAGATAGTTCCCGCCCACGCTCTGGATTACGCTGAAGTTCGCCGCGTTCGACAGCGGCAGCAAAAACGTCACGCTGTACGCCTGCGGAGTAGGGCTTTCGCTGCCGTGCATGGTATCGCCCGAACCGTCCGCCACCGCTATCACATTGGCGCCGTCCATCAGGGCGATACTCGCGATGGTAAACCCGCCGTCCTCGGTTGACGGAATCGTCCCCTGCACCTTAATCATGGGGTGGGCGGGGTCGGTGTTATCGACAGAAGTCGTTATCCCCGAAGTAATATTATACACGTTCGTCCCACCGATCCCCGTCGTGGTCGCCGCGCCGTCGCCAATGGCGATACTCGTCACGCCAAGCTGCGTGTTGCTCTGCGCCGCCGCCGCTATTTTGCCCAGTCCATAGGGCGTAATTGTTGAAGCCATTCCTTTTACCGCCTTTCGTTATATGGTTTGTACTACGTTACATACTGCCCCAAAGCCGCCGCGCCCATCCACGCCGTAGCGCCAACGCTCGCGAACGGAACATTTACCGCTTCCTCAAACACAACCGCCCCCGCCCACACGTTGGCCGTTACCGTCGCCGACACGCTCACAGGCTGCCCCAAAACCGCCGCGCCCGCGTATACGTCAGCCGTTACCGTTACCGAAGTCGGAATATCTATCGCCTCCTCCAATACAAACGCCCCAGCGTACACTCCCGCCGTGACGGTTATCGACACCGCGCACGCCGTACACTCCACGCCAACATACACGTCCGCCTTACACTCGCAAAGCCCCGTCATAGTCATCCGCGTAACCGGTATAAAATTCTCCGCGTCAAGCTGCGGGCGCGGCAGGGCTTCCATCTCGCAACCGTACCACCTAAAATCCCCGCCCTCCGGCACGGTCTTTTCCACCATGTACTGGAAATACTCCCCCACAAAATCCGCCGGGAGCGTAAAGCTCACGCACCGGCGCAGGTTCTCTATCCCGTGCGGCATGTTGTTTTCCCATACGTTGCGTTCCCCGTCCACGCCGTTACGCGCGTAGTCAAACGTGGCGCTGTACCGGTTGTTGAACGCCACAAACGTAAAATTGCCCGATTCCCGAAAGTCGCAATACGTAACCGCCCTAAACAGTTCGGACATATTCCTTTCCTTCGGGCCGGGGTACATCTGCCGCCCCCACAGTTTGAACGCGACCGGCGCGCTTACCCCCTCGCTTAATTGGTCGTTGTAGTCGTTCGCCCCCATGAAGTCAATGAACATGTTGGTATCGCTTCCGTTGGCGCACACCGTAACCGCCCTATTGGTATCGGTGACGGCTATCCCGCGCGGCGCGTACCGGTTGGCAAGCGGCCCGCCGATCTCCACGCCAAACGCGCCGGCGGCGTTATCCCGCGAAAGATACCCGTACATGCGCGGCGCCCGCGCGCTGTGTTTGTAGAATACCCATATCGTATCGTTCCAAAAGGCCGCCGCGCACCACTCAACGCTTGAGCGCGGCAGGCGCAGAAGTTCTCCCGCGAGGTGCCCCCATATCCCCTTGACCTTAAATTCCACGAACGGCTTGTAGTTCCCGCCGGTGCGCACGAGCACGGGCCCCGCGCCGGAGAGATAAAACAGCGTTTCTTCTCCGGCCACGACCGCGTTTATTATCGTGTCGGGGAACGGGCAGCCGAACATGTCGTTTATCTTGCGCACCGGCGCGGACAGCGGGTTGCCGCCCACGACCATAAAAACGCTGTCGTTCTTAAAGAAAAAGAGGTCGTCGCCAAGCGCGCGGATTCCAACAACCGGCGTCTGTTCTTCGACGTCGATGTCAAGCCGGTAATGGAGCGGTTTAAACCACAGGGCGTATTTGTCCCCCGCGAACTGCGCGGCTTCGAGGTTGCCCCCGCCGTCGCCGCCGGGTATCTCGGAGAAGTACACGCTGCCCTTGTCGCCCAAGAGGAATAGCCGTTCCTTGTGATAATACATCCGGTAGCCGTCGCGCGGCGGCATGGTGTACATGTCCGCTTCGAGTAAATTCATCTCGCCGGAAAGCGCGCCGTCGGGAATATCATCAAGCCATGAAAACGCGCCGGAATTATCTATCTCAATGTCGATAAGGAAGTAACGTTCCGCCCCCTCGATAACGTCTAACTTCTCCTGAAACGTTAATCCACTCCATTCTGCGGCGGTCATAAAATCATCGTTGCCGAACAATCCGGTCAGGTTGGCCGTGCGGTAAAGCCTGACGTGCGTATAGCCGTATTCCTGCGCGTGGGGATAACTGTAACTTCCCGTAACTGTTAGTGTGGATTCAGTAGTATCGGGTATTCCGTCATGGATGATGGCCCTGCGCATCTTGACATATTCGGTCTGCTCGATCACGCCGGTATGGTATGTCTTCGGATCATACTGCGGGTCGTCCATATCGTCGCGCCGTACAAGCGTAATTGAATATCCGTAGATGAACGGCCCCTTGTGATCCCCGCCGGTGGCCGTCACCGGGTTAAACCCGGTGATCGACGAAAACATGTTGCCGGGATCGCTCGCGCTCGGCACCGCCCGCGCGAGGAACAACGCCCGAACATCGTCCCATTCTATGGCCCACATATTACCATTAGATGCGCGGGTATAAACTATATCCCCTATTTTCACGAAGCCAAAATCGAAGTCAACGCCGTCTTCCCCCCCAACCACCAAATGGGAATTGTCGCTCTCCCTGAAAACCGGTATCGCTTCGCTTTCTTCTTTCGCGTCGTTGTCCAATATCACGGCGCGCAAACTATACAAATAATCTTTGTACAGCCAGAAGAATAAAACTTCCTGCCCTCCGAAATGCGCGTAAAAAGGTTTACCGGCAACCGCGCCTTCTACCGGAGCCTCCAAAAACTCCAACTCCCGCGCCGCGCACCCTTTCCTGACAACAAGCGGATAGCCGGGGAGCGCGTTGACAAGTTCAACGCATTCCCCGTCCCGTAGAATTTTCGGGTCATCGACCGTATTCATCCCGCGCGAGTAATTGCTGTCCGCTACTGTCAGAAATTTAGGCATTACCTGAACCCCGCCAAAAATCTGCCTTTCGGCTTGTTCATCCTGTTAAACATCTCCGCGCGGAGCCTCGCTAATTCCGCTTCCACGCGCCCGCCCCAATACCCGCATTCCTGCGATATTACCGATACCTGTTCTTCCACCTTCCACCTGAACCATGCGTCCGCCAGATTCTCATACGTCAGGCCCAGTTTCAGGTCGTCCGTCATGGAAGACACCGCATCGTATGGCGCGACAAAAAGCATTGTCACCGTCAGCGGTTCGGCGTCGGGGTCGTCGGGGTCAATTTCAGGAAACGTCGCGTCCAAAAGGCGTATCGCTCCGTTTTCCTCGACGAACCTGTACTCGTACTCCCGCGCGCTGTCGGTTATCCTGATGACGTTCCGGCACTCCGGCGGCTTGTCTATCCAGCAGCCGTCGCGCACCGTTACGTCCGTAGTCCAATGTTGAGGGGGCAGCATACCTGCCCCGCTCAAACGTTCCAACAGCGCGTTCGCCCATGATACCCAATAGGCCTCCGCGTACCGTTGCCGGTATATCTGCGGAATCCGCTCTTGATAATCTTCAAGCGTTGCCATCGCCCGCTTCTTCCTCAATGACCGGCTGCCAGAACGCCCCGCCAGTCGGGTACTGCGCCTTGACGTGGCGGTACACCGTCACCTTCTCGGTGTAGTCGCCGTTCCGCCGCGTGATTTCCAACTTGTTCAGCGTCACGGGCCCCGCGAGCGCGTACTTCATCCCGCTCCGGCTTCCGAGCAAGGACGCCGCCTGCGCGCGGGAGACTTTGAAGAACGCGAACCCGTCGGTATCCTTCCGCCTTTCCGCCGGCTTCCCGCCGTAAACCAAATCGGGAACCGTAACGCCCGGGGCCGGAAGCGCGACAACCCAAACGGAATCGTCCACTGCGGACGATTCGTCCGCCGCCGGAACCGCACTTGCCGCCGCGTTCGCCGCCGCGCTCTCGGCGCGGAGGGCTTCAATCGTAGAGTTAAGGATACCAATATGTGCGTCCTTATCTGCAATGCCCGTCTGAAGCCTTTCTATCTCCGCCGCCTGCTGCGCAAGCGCCGCCTTGACCTGTTCGGCCTCGGCGGTCTTGCGCGCGAGTTCGGCTTTCACCGCTTCAAGCTGCGACGCCGCTGTCGGCTTTGTCGTTGTCGTGCTCATAATCCCCCCTTATACGTAAGCGACCTGCCGCCACACAAGGGCCGTGCCGGCAGCGTTGCGGGTGTAGTGGAACTCCTGATACGAGTAGGGGTTCGCCCTCCCCGCCGCGCTGCTGTCCACCAGAAACACGAACGCCCTATCCCCAACCTGCGGGTTCGGGATGATGGTATTGTCCGGCGCAGTCGTGAGCACGTAGTCGCAGCGGCGGTGGTTTATCACCGCGTTCGCGGTATTGCCCGCCACCGCGTTTACAGACGGGAATTCCCCCGAAACGTCCAATATGTCAACGACGCTCGGAATGTTCGCCCCATTGCTGGCGACCGCCGACGCCCTCGCCGGGCGTACCCGGTGGGCGGTAATCCTCTTGTTTTCCTCTGCCGTAGTAGGCATAATAAATCCCTTTCGTTAATGTTGATTCCCATTTGGTAGGGGCGGCCCTTGTGGCCGCCCTTTCCGGTTTACCAATACCTCCAATTAACTCCGCGACGTCAGCGGCCCCTCGTCGTAGTTGAACACCACGAGCGAAGAATCGTTCGACATCTCGTCGCGCCCGTCTCTCGTATACCACTCGTTGCGCATCCAGCCGTCATGATCGTGGTAGCAGTACGACGCGCCCTTCCCGTGGTCGCCTTCTTTAACCGTGAACCACCCGCCGTCTTTGCGTTTCCCGCGCAAAAGCGCGCCGCGCCCCATGATTATCGTCGTCGTTATGTTGCTATGGTTCGTAAACGACTTCGAGCGCGGATCGACATTCAGCCCAGCGCCATAGACTACCGCGTTGTTTTCCGCGCGCGGCCTGAAATACTTCATCTGGTGGACGGGGAGATAGAAAATGTCATCCAGTTCGAGCGCGCCCCTGCTGTAAAGGGCCTTGTTGGTCGCCGCCCGTTCCGTCGCGTTTGCCCACAGACTGGGCAGCGTGGCCCCTGCCTCGCGGAGGCGGTAGACGTTCCACTCGTCAATAAGCGCAATCGCCCTGTACGTCTGCCCGCCGATACGCACTTCCTGAAGCCTCAAACTATCCACAAGGTAGGAAATCATCAGGTGCGTATCATACGTAAACGCGAACTGCTGCGAGTTATTCAGCCCGCCGAGCAAATTAGCAAGCGTCTGTTCGTGCGTCGCCGCGTTCGTGCTCGGCGTAGTCAGGCCGGGCTGGCTCGCGACGTAGGTATTGAAGCACGAACGCCCCTGACCCTGCGCCGCGCCGTTCAGCGCTACACCCTTGCCGCCGTCCGTCGTCAGAAGCAAGCCGCGTGACGCACCCATATACAGCGCGCGGAAAGCGTCAAAGTCAATCTCCTTGCTACGCCAGAGAGCGATGTTGCTTTTCTCCACGCTCACAAGCTCGTTGACGACCCGCTTGATGTTCTGCGCCGATTCAAACCCGACAACCGGATACGCCGGCGAATCAACCTGTATCACGGAGCACTGCGCGTGCTTGTACTGCGCGAAGTCGCCGGGCTTCACCTCGGCGTCGCCGTAGGTCGCCATGCCCTTGTTCTCCTCGCGCATGGTGAAGCGGGCCATATTGTTTTCGTCCATCGGCTTCTGCCACACCGGTGAATCGTTCCCCGCGTCGATAGTCACGCGGCCCCCGCCGTGGATTATCTCCGTCGTCTTCACTTCGCGCGGGCCGTTCAGCTTACCCACGAAGACAGTCTTCATCTGCGCCTCGTAACTAAGCCCTTTCACAATCTCAGGCATAACGACATAATCGTTTACGCCTGATCCGTGGTCTTTCCAATCTACCTGACCAGCCATATTTTACCTCCCGGTTTTCTTGTTAATTATTGCCCTGCCTTTGGCGGCGAACCCGTTGACCTTTTCAAGCCAGTCGAGATCGCCGAACTTCCTATTCACAACATCGTCAAAATAACCCTGATCGGTTACTAATCTCTCGACGTCAACGCCGTCAATGACAAGCGCCGCCGCCTTCTCCCTGTTCACCGTGCTGTCCGTCCCCTGCGTGTTGAGCGTCTTGCTCGCCGCGCTTTTCAGGAACGGGGCCAGGGCCTTTTCTTTTACTGCCGCCGCTATTTTCTTGTCCCGCTCTTTCGCGTTAAATACTACCGGCATGTCAAGCGCGGCAGCGGCGGCGGCGTAAAATGCCTTCGCTCCCATCTTGACAGCCTTGTCGCTGTCTATCCCGTTCGACTGTGCCCACTCGGATATTTTCCCGATGCCCTCCTTGAATTTCCCTATTTCAGGGTGGGCCTCGTTGTATACCCAATATCCATCTTTGAGCCGGTAGAACTTCGTTACATCCTTTTCCTTTACGGCCAGCCCCGCGTTGAACTCGGACAGCGACAGCAAGAGTTCATTCCCCTTGCGTGCGCTCTCCTGCGCCCTCCGCTGCGAATCCTGCACGGCCACGGTGCGGTTCGACAAATCCTGCGCCATATCCGTAGCAATGGATTCAATCCCCTTTTCGATAATCGACAAAATTTCAACCGCGTCACCTTCGGAAAGCCGGTCATCCTTATCGGCGATACCAAGATAATCGTTGATTTTGCCGATTACTGTTTGCTTCTCATCTGCCGTCATCCCCCGCACCTGCAATTCGGCGGCTCTTCCCGCCTCTATTGCCGACGCGCGGGCGCGCACAACCGGGTCTTCGAGAAGTTTGTTTATCCGCGTCTCCGCCTCCGTCGCTTTCGCCGCTTTCGCCTGTGATTCATTGTAGAATTCGGCTATTGCGACCTTAACGTCGTCGGGAAGTTTCTCAAACTCCTTTCCCTTGATACCCTTAATAACGTCGTCAGCAAACTCTACCGGAGTATCGTCGCTTTTCCCCGCCGGAATTTTGTCATCGGCGGGGGGCTTTGCCCCCTCGTTCGGTTCACTGCCGGCGGCGGAATCTTCGTCGGGCGTCTCGCCCGCCGCGTTATCTTCGCCGTCGCTTTTATTCGGTTCATCGCCCTTGTGAACAAGGGCGGCAAAATTTTCGTCTCCCGCCGCGAACTCCTTAACCAAGTCCTCCGGCACGCCGTAATCGTTGGCGACATTAATTATAGCGTTGTCGCTTACCGTCGTCGTCACGTCGCCGCCGTCCCCAATCCCCGCGATTAACTCCGCGGCCCCGCTCGTCTCTACTGCGCTCATAAATTGACCTTTCTATTACGCCGCCGCTTCCGCGCCCGCAGGCTCCGGCAGCGTCGGCTGTTGCGCCTGTTGCGGCGCGGTTAATTGTTGAATCTCCTGAAATTCGGCCTCCGCCCCCTGCTCGTACAAATCGTTCAGGTTCAGCCACAATTCTTTCAACTCTGGATAGTCCTGTATAGTCTCCGCCTGCCACGTGGTCATATTGCCGTGTTTTTGAGCACGTAACAAATCGGCCTTTGCTCTCGCCATCTTGACAATCTGGTCGATTGCCGTCTTCTGCTGTTCCGCAGCCGCCGCCGACTGCTGCGACGATTGCGCCAGTTCCGCCATTTTCTTTCCGGCTTTCATCAACATCGTGTTCGACGTCGCCTGCATAAGTTCCGCAAGGAGCGTTCCTGACGGGTCGGCTTGAAGCACGGGGCCGGCGGCTCCGTTCAGGAATACCAGCGCTTCCTCCAAGCTCCTGACTTTCGCAATCGCCGAATCGTCCACCGGATTAACTTTCCACCTGTACCTATGGGCTGTAAGGTCGTTCACCACCGAACTGACGTTCCCCTCCGCATCGTACTCCGAGGGAGCGTTCACTTCCACCATCATGTCGTTGCCGTCTTCGTCGCGCACCTCTACAACCTCCCACGTGTTGTAAAAGTACGGGATAAGTTTCAATTTCAGGTTCTGGTGGTATTCCTGCGACCGGTTAAAGTTGTCTATGTACGTGGCGTTCACGGTGAGCGCCTGACTGATTTCCGCTTCCTTTGCGATAGCCGACTGGCGCGGCGCGTGCTCGCCAAGCATGGCCTCGTTGATTCTCGTGTTCTCGTGCATCGCCACCTTGCGCTGTTCGGCAAAAGTCTTCCAGTGGTCGTTCGGCTTGCGTACATGCTCCTGAATAACCTCCGCCATAGGCCCCGCGTTCGCGGCTACGATAGCCAGCCCCACGGGTTTATTCATCTCCGTCGAAAGCGTGTCAATCGTGGTAATCGCACCCTCGCGGGCGAAGATGATTCTCCCGCTCCCGTTGCGCAGGTCGTCAAGGTAGGCGGTTTCCGCCACGCTGTTGGCGAGACAGTCGTCGGCCATGTCCACGGCGGGGCCTGTCGGCTTGTTCGCGTCGATGGCCCCCAACCAGAAACTGCACGGCAGCATACCGTTTTCCTGATACCAGTGCGGCTCGTTGGCAAGCACAAGGCCGGACGTCGTGAAAACCGTCATCCAAAGGGTAATGACTTCCCGCTCATAAGGCCCCACGTATTTCTGGCTGTTCTCCATGACCCACCGGTTCCACCGCTCGTCGTCCCAGTCGGGCGGGCGAATCTCAAAATCCTCGCCGGTATCGTCAAACATGTTTATCCACACGTCCTGCTTCTGCTTCACGGGAAACAGGTGCATCATCACCTTCGCCAAGCCTTGCGATCCGTGCCGCGCGTGGCTTGCGTTTTCGAGGACGTTCCACATGGTATCGCGTTCCTCGGCTGTCATCATCCCTTCCCACTGGTCGATGGAAGAAAGCATCTTGTTGTCCGAGTGGTCTTTCGCCTGAAAGTGTTCAAGAATCTGTTTTTCCATGTCGGGATAATTATCAATCAAGTCCGCTATGCTGCGGTAGTCGAAAAAGAACATTTCCTTTATGTCGCTCCCGTCCGGCTGCCGCGCCGTCAGCGGCCCGAATACGCACGACGACCACGGCAGGTTCGTCATCTTATACCGCGCCCCGTCGCTATTCCGTGACGGGCGGCATTTATCGAAAAGCAAAACGTTCCAATATGACGATACGAACGCCGACGTCAGCACCTCTTTCATCAGATAATCCTCGTTCGTCTTTTCGGCCATGTCTTTGAGTATGATGTTTATCGTCTCTATCTCTTTGGAATTGTCGGCGGATTCCCCCATGCCTCCGCGTTCCGTTACTACCTGTCCGGTCTTGCGGGATTTAAGCGCCTGCCCGATAAGTGCGCGGATGGGCGCTTTCATAATCGGCGGCTCGACCGGTATCTGTTCGTTGTGTTCGTACTTCGCCCGTTGTTCGCCCGTGAATATATTCCCCAAAAAGTACCGTTCCAATTTCCGCCCGCGTTCCAACAGCGGCGTCCAGTATTCGGCGCATTTCTCGAATTGCAGAATCTTCTTCGCCGCCAGCGTAGCGATAACGTCATCGTCCCACGCCTTCCCCGCGATCTTGATTTTGCTCTCGTCAATATCGTATATGCTTTTCGCGCCGATCATAATAGCCACTCCCGAATAATCCAAATAACTCCGGCAGACTTCCCCATAAAAACGGCAAAGTCAATCACGATACTGGAAACTATCGCCAAGACGACAAGGGCGATGAGGGCAACTTTGACAGGCGTCGATATATCTTTCTCTTTCATGCCACCACCCTCCGCCCCTTGATATTCGTCAGCGCCTGTGTTCTGTACATCTTCGGTATGCGCCCCATACAAAATTTTTTATAGTCGCTATTCGTTGTCGTCCTGTCGCTCACCGACGAAAAACTGTTCGCCGATTTCCACATGACCGCGTAGCGTACCACGTCCGCCGCGTCCTTATACTTCTCGCTCACGTTCTCCGTAACGGACGACCCCGGCCTCCGGCCTTTCTTAAACGAGTAATTCTCCAACGCCCGAATCGTATTGATACAATTCTTGCACACAAGCAGGCGCGGCATTGCGCCCATATCGCCGGGATTGACAGACAGCCGCATCTCGTCGTAATAGATGGCCTCGTTCACCTTCGCGTGCCCTATGGCTAAATCGTCTATTGTGGACAGGTTGAAGTCGTACCCGTGTTTTTTGTAATCCGCGTGCAGGGTATGGTTGGTATAGGAATTCGGCTCCCTGAAACGGTTGGGGTCGCCTATGCGCGTAATATTGCAATCTTTCAGTCCGCAGACCGCCTCTATGCGATCCCAGATTTCGCATGTCTGCGGTATTGTGTATTTGTTCTCGTCAATCGTCTCGTAATAGGGGAAGCCGTCTTCGGTCGCCGGCCATTCGCGGAAGATAATCAGCCGTTCCTGTGGCGTCCATTGCCCCCATATCGCGAACGCGGGCCGCGCCCCGTGCGGGTCGGCGACCATCACAATCGGCCATTCCTTGCGCGGCGCATATTCCTCGACAACGTGTACGCCCCTGTTGAACGCCGGATAAATTCTCCCGCCCCCGCTTATCGGCGCCCCGCAGATACGCGCTTCCAATTCGTGCGGGCGTGTCTTTTTCAGGTGCTGGATTATGTCGTCTATTGAGCTTTTGGACAGTACCCCGTTCGTGATGTACCCCGCGCCCTGCGGATTCTTCACCAGCGTCACCCCGATTGTCCTTTTCACCTCCGCCGCCATTTTATCGTCCACGTCCTCGCCGGCGCAGTTTTCAAACATGTGCCCGCGGACGTGATTGACCCGCGTGGAATCCTCGTCAAGTTCCGCTACCCAGTTCGCGCCGTCAAGAAGTGTCGCGGTCATAAAAATCGACCCTTGCAGTTCGCCCTTTTTAGACCGTATGCGTCCAAGCGTCTCGCCGACAAGTTCCTCCGGCAGCGGCTCGTTTATCCAAATCCGGTTACACGTCGAACCCGAATGCTTCACCACCGCCTGATCGAAAGTCTTGACCGCTATGGAATTCACCACGCCCGGTTTCGTGGGATGGGGAACGTCAATCTGCCGGTAGCAGCGCATCTGGTCTACGGCTGTAAGCCGCGCCATCGGGAATATTTCTTTGAGCAGCATGAACACCGACCCGTCCGCTTTCATATCGTCAGCGGCGCACACCAACCGGAGCGACAGCATACCGGAATCCCGCAAATCCCGCAGCGAGGCGTAATGCGCAATGGCGCACGGCGGGAAGGCTTCGTGGTTCAGATACTCGTACCCCATCGTCCACCCTATCATGTCCAAAATCATCAGGTGGGTTTTCCCCACCCCGTTCGCGAACGATATGATATTCAGCGACGGCAGCAGCCCGCTTGTCTTGTCCGGCGTATAGGCGGCCTTGAGCGCCCGATACTGCGCCACATTCAGCCCGCAGAACTTAGACGGCATGAGCGGGTACAGCGTCTTGACCGCCTTAGCCAAGAGCGCCTTGTCCTCGCCGGATATGTTCGCCACGCCGTTCATACTATCCCCTTAAAAAATGCTGAATCCCCTTCCGGAAAAAAGGAAGAGAAGAAACCGAAAGGGGTTCAGCTATCCAATGGGCGCGGCCACTACATCCGCGCCCTCCAAGGTTTTCACTTTATGCGACCACCCAATATTCGCCTTATCTACTGCGCAACTCTCAACGATACCGTCACACTCCGCCTGCGTCAGTATATCGCCGCTTTCCACAGCCTCGGTGTTCGCTATCAACTTCTTCAACTCCGACATCGGCATCTGAAACCGATCCAATATTTTAATCGCTACACTCAACTCGTTCCGCGTCTCCGACACCTCAACCTTTTTCGTCGCTTCATTCCCTGCCACCTTGTCTAAGTGTGCCCTCGCCTTTATCCGCGTCTCCGGTTTAACTTCGCTGTCGTCCGCCATCTTTTTATAAAACTCCGCGCTATCGACCAGCGTATACCCTTTCGTCTGTTGAAGCCGCTCCCGCATCTGCTGAACCGATTCCTTTATCCTCGCGTCGCGGTACACCTCGCTTTTCGGCGAATACCCCGCCATTGTCAAAGCGTCGTCTTTCGATACCCCCGCCGCCAGAAACGCCGCCAAGTTCGCTTTCTTCTCCTGCGCCTTTACCCCCGGCCCTCGCCCCCGCCCCGGTACGTGCTCCTCCTTCGCCTTCCCCGACTTCTTCGGCCCCGGCTTCTTCGGCCTCCCCCTCGCCGATTTATACGTCCATGTTTCTTCGTCCCACTTCGGCATAACAGCCCCCAGTTTTCCGCGCCAACCCGCCGGACGCAACTACCGGCGCACCCCTAATGCAAAAAATGAACCGTGTCAATACTTTTTCAAAAAAAATTTTTTCGCCCTCTCTCAATTTTTCAATTTCAATTACTACCTTTTACTACGAATTACTACGAATTACTACGGGGCACCCCGTCCGCCCCCGCGCCCACCCCCTGCCTGACCCTCCTTCCCCCCTTTTTTATACACAACAGCCCCCACAAACCGGACAAAACGCCCCTTTTTCAGACCCCCCTCAAAAATTTTTGACCCCCTTGTACAATCGCCGGTACCCGATCTTCCCGCTCCAGCGCGAGCGCGCTGGGGATCGCCCCCCGTGGCCCGTCGAAAAATGGCAGACCCCCATAACACAGACCCCTATAATACTTGCATGTGCCTTACAATCATTTGTAACACGCGCGTAAACGATTGATATACAATGAATTATGAAGCATGGCAGGGGGAAACCACTACAAAAATCACTACAATGGTGGGGGGCTTTGGCTTTTTTGACCGCGTGAGAGGGGGGAAAGGGCGAAACTGGACGCGCGGCATACCATCAGAAGAACCCATCCCACGCGGATGTTGATAAAATGTGGATAACATGTGGATAATATGTTGATAAGTGGGATTGTGGTATTATTTTGGCGCTGTGTGCTGTAATTTGATTGGGGATAAATTGCCGCTTGTCAATTTTTACCTTCTTCTTCTTTAAAATCTTAAAAATATTTATATATAATTATATAACTAATAATAAATATATAATATTAAAGACGACGAAGGGCGCGCGCGCGTATTCTATATATATAGTGCTTTATTCCTTTCATTTCTTTTATTCCTTTTATTAGTTCCATCTGTTTTTACAGTATATAAAAACCTGCCATAAATAAAAATTATAAAAAAAATAAAAATAACTATTGCTTTTTATCGGTTTTATTGTTATATTATAAGAAAGGGCAATATTGAACAAATAAAACTAATAATCAAAGAAAGGTGGTTTGGTATGAACCGCGAAAAAATCAATATGTTGTCGGATACTAATCCGGGGTTTGTGGAGATGGTGACGACGCTCCACGGGTGCGCGGCGAATCGGCGCGCCTGTCACGACGCATTGGGGGTATTGCGCAAACATGGACTTGATGTTACTGCGTTAGGTAAAGTACACGATGCCTATACGACGCAGATAAAAGGCCTGTCGGACGCGCTTGAGGATTTGTACGGCCTGACGTGGCACGACTGGACGGCGGCATATAACGAGTGCGGACTGGAGGCGTAACATGAACCGGAAAAGTGAAATCAGGATTACGATGGAGGAAGCCGCAGAGATGCGGCTTATCCTCGCGGGCCTGAATGCCTTGACGGTATCAGGCACGGACGCGGGGCGGGTGGAGCGCCTGAAGAAATACTATAGCGCACAATTGGAAGTGGTGCGCTTGCAGGCGGAGGAGTTGAAAGAGATGGAAGAGCGCCAATTGAATATCTTTGGCGGGAACGATTACCAGTTGAAAATGGCAATATAAACCTTTGAACCGGCGCGGGGTATAAAAGCCCCGCTCCGAAAGGAGTTGTAAAATGAACCGTTATGATGAAATGTGCAAGAAGCACCAGTCCGAGATTGGCGCGTTTCCTCTGTTCTGGGCGTTCTCGAACGACCAGTTCGCCGAGGGCATGACTAAGCTGGGACTGACGCCGGACGACAAAGCCCAAATAGCCGGTTTGGGCTGCGGTGGCTTTATCCGTAAGACGGACGTGGACAAGTGGAATGCCATGTATGACGGGCACAAAGACGAGCGCAACGCGGCTATTATCGCCGATACGACCGGCTTGGGGTTCATCAAAGACATGTTCACGTCCGAGATGGCGAACCACGAGTACGGCAGCAACATGACCAGTGCGAAAGATGTGCTATGGGCGATGGACTTAAACTGGGCTTACCTTGAAAGCCACCCGGCCATGATGGCCGGCTGGGAGGCGGCGGAGAATGAGATATTGGCCGGAGCGGCGGCCTAACTAACCATAACCGGAGCGGCGCGAGCCGCTCCATTATTTGAAAGGACGTAAAGAAAATGAACAGGGAAAAAGTAAAGAGCGGGAAGTATGCGGTAAACCGGGCGCGCCGGCGTGCGCGTAAGGCGCGGTTGAACATTGTCAAACTGGTTTGGCTTACGGCGGTGGCACTGTTAGCATGTGCGCCGGCGATGGCAGGGGACGACGACAGGGCGGCGGCAATAGCCGCCCACCGCGCCGAAATGCGGCAGACGTTGCAGTATCGGGGCGGGGAGGCGATTAGGGAAGTCGCTGCCGATGTGGAGACGGTCGCCGCGGGGCGCGGCTGGCGGTGCTCTACGGGCGGGCCCGTTGTGGCCGGCGGGGATTTGTCCGGGTACGAGTGCGAGGGGGATAGCGGCAAGGGCACCATGCGCCCGTTGTCGATGTACGGTTACATCCACGACGCGCTTGACTGGGAATTCGGCGACGACCGGCGGGGTACGCCGCTGGACGCGCGGATATGGGTAATCGGGAGCAACGAACCCGGCGGTCTCAATGTAACGGTATTGATTGACGGCGAGGACGAAGGCGTTTGCTACGACAACAACGGCACCGATTACTGCACGCCGATTAGCAAGCAGGCGCGCACGGCAATAATGGACGCCGCCGCGGACATATCCGTTGAAATGCGCGCCCAGTTTGACGCGCTGAAAGCGAGGAAATAGCCATGAATAAAACAACTATAACCGTACAGGTAGATATACCCGATGGCGAAACTTGCTACTGGGACGATGGGCGTTGTTGCCATAATCTGTATGGGCGCGTCGACCGCGGTCAAAGTTGGTGCAGGTTATTTGAGCGTGTTGTCGACGTAGGTATTGATGAAGACATTGCCGAATACAGGGTCGTTAATAGGCGTAAATGCAATCGGTGCCGTGAAGCGTTGAAAAAATAAACCATACCGGCGGGGAGTAATCCCCGCCATAACTGAAAGGATGTAAATCATGTTAATACCGAAACCACCGATTGATCCTGAGCGTTACAGGGAACAAATGGAATCCGGTGAACTGTTTTTGCGGCTTATCCGTGCCAAGTATGCGGAAGCCACTGGGACGGAACCGGACGATAATATGGGCGTGCTGACTATGGTCGCGGAAACGGTAGACCATACAGAGGACAAAGGCAAGCGGCGGCACGCAATATTGATTTACGGGGATTATCGCGAGGCTATGCACGGCCTCGCAACAACAATTTAACAGGCGGCCATAAGGCCGCCCCATAAGGAGAAACAGTATGAAATACAAATTAACAGACGAAACCATTGAAGTCTACGGGCGCACGCTCCACCGCATACAGGCGCTCGTAGACGTCAATGGCAATGTAAAGGCCGGCGATCTCGGTGGGTTCGTGGAAACGGAGGAGAATTTGTCGCAGGTCTCCGACGAAGCGTGGGTCTCCGACGAAGCGTGGGTCTACGGCAAAGCGCGGGTCTACGGCGAAGCGCAGGTCTCCGGCGAAGCGCAGGTCTCCGACGAAGCGCGGGTCTCCGGCAAAGCGTGGGTCTCCGGCAAAGCGCAGGTCTCCGGCAAAGCGCAGGTCTACGGCGAAGCGCAGGTCTCCGGCGAAGCGCAGGTCTCCGGCAAAGCGTGGGTCTCCGGCAAAGCGCAGGTCTCCGGCAAAGCGCAGGTCTACGGCGAAGCGCAGGTCTCCGGCGAAGCGCAGGTAAAATCCCCGCATGATTATATTTGCATTTTCCCCATCGGCTCCCGCCACGCCTGCCTGACGCTCACGCGCGACGGCTGGGCCTTTACCGGCTGCTTCAAGGGCTCGTGGGACGATTTGCTGGCCCAAAGCGCTAAAGGCGAGGGCCGCGAGAAGTGGACGTCGCAGTATACCGCAGCGGTCGAGGCGGCGAAGGTGATTTTCGGGATCACAGCAGAACCGGCGGAGGGGACGCCGGAACAAGCGGAGTAGTCATTCACGGGCGCCGGTCGGCGCCCGCCCTCCATTGAGGCGGGGAAGCCCGTCCAAAACCCTCAAACAGGCATCGGAAGCGATCTTTAGCCGACATGCGCCCATTATCATAAAAACTTACCCAACACCATAAAAATCAATGACTTACAAGGTAATACATATACTTGAAAGACAGAAAAAACAAAAAAAATACAAAAAAATCAATATATATAGAGGGGGTATTTCGTATTTTTTTTAAAATTTCGGTTTGGGCTTGTGAACCGGGTTTTGGCCGGTTGACAGTCAAATCGAGGGGGGAACCCCTTAAAACCCAAAGGAAAGGAAGAGCCAGATGGGGAAGTACGATTTGGCCGTTGAAAAACGGTTTGTTGGCGATGACGTTGTACCTCATTCGATGAAGTTTAGTAATAGTGATTTGTCGTTGGACGAGGCGGTAAAAGACATCCTCGACAGCGGAGAGGGGTTCACCTTGCCTAATGTGGACTTACTTAAACAAATCGGATCTCCCAAAAGTGCGTGGTGATGATATGGCGAATGAGCAAACATTCACTTTCGTTTTTGGGCGCGTGTTGTCTGGAATTGAATCAATCCCTGATAAAGAGCTTGCTAAACGCTTTCGCGAAGGCTTTGAGAAGAACTCCTTGAAGATTCGCAAGGATTACGCAACTATCAACAATTTCATAAAACAAAAATATATGGATAATCCACCTCCGGGGGAGGACAAAAGACTGGATAGGCACAAAACCGCTGCCGTTTTTATGGTTGCTTTTTTAGAGTACTTCGCTGAAGATGAACGCAATTTAGACAAAGAATATTTTGCGATTTTTATTGGGATGCTCATCCTAAAAATATTTATACGCTTGGAATGTAAGAAAAATAATGATTTGGGATTAATTAACCTTATAGACCAAAAGAAGGGATTCCAATTTCCTGAATGTACTCGTAACGAGGGGGATTTTAAATACAACTGGGCCTTGGGAATGAATTTTGACCGTGCCAGAGATAAATTGTCTGTTTTATCTTTGGCAAATATAATCTTCTTGATTGAGAACCACAATCGACAACTTGCTGAAAAATGATAGTCTTAAAATCGGGGCGGGGGAACCCCGCCCCGCCCTCACGGCCTGCACACCTTACAGGCGACGTAGCCGGTCACCTACCCCTTGTTTATTTTTTCCCGGCATATTTTATCGCAAAATTATACATATCTTCACCAATAGTACCGGGAACAATAGGTTGATATTCTCCGCTATGTTGTTCACTCGACAATGCCTTTCCGTCAGATGTATAATTTATAATACTGGTAATAGTAAAAGTCCTGTGATTAATATTTACTCGCCACAACGACAGCACATAACTTAACCTATCCCAATCTTTTGTATAACGGTTTTTACAATGTGAAGAAACGTCAACTTTGAGCCCAAACTCGGACTTAAGCTGTGAAACCTCACGACACAAAAAATCGCTCCGTTTTTTGTCTTCGATCATTTTATTTATTTCTTCTTTAGTATATATTAAACGAACCCAAAATTCTACAATATCTTCATTTACAAGTCGTACCCCCTGCTTGTCAGCAAAAAGCGTACCACCATCTATGCTATTTATATATACCCATCTGTCCCCCGATTCGTTATCCCCCTCAGTCGCTTGCGGCGAGAGCAAAAGCAACGTCAAGCACAGAATGCACCCCGCCCTAAGAACCCTACAATGCAAAAGCAACTTCTTCATAGCAACCCTCCTTTTATGGTTTACACAAACATTCTTGTTCCAGTTTACTTATTTGCGGTTCGCCGCCGTTATTCCATCTTTCCATCACGTATTGACAAGTCCGTCCATCGCCAATAACAGTATCGCATTTGGTTATATATTGTGGCGGAGCTTCCGAACAAACATTTTCCACCGCGTTTACCCAATACCCGATCCACCATGTTGTTCGTCCGTCAGTATTGCCCCGTCTTGCTTGTGCCGATTTAGGTCGGGCTTCCCGATAGCACCACCCCGCCGAAGTAAGCCTTTGGCCCATCTCGGAAGCGGACGCCAACGCGACAACAAGCAATAACACAGCAACAATTTTCTTCATATACCGTATATCTCTGATTTAAGGTTTATTCCTCAATGTAACCTTGTCTTTGTAATATACGTTTATTCCTTTGTCTTTTTTCATGGTTTACAACCAACGTATAGACGTCCTCGCCGAACGTTTCTTGAATGTTCGTAAAAAGGCAATGCCGTCTTTTTTCCTCTCGATTGTATCTTTTTTCAATATTTTTTGTGAACACCATTAAAACATCATCTTTATTGATGTTGTGAATTTTCTCGTCATTGTGAATTGCCTCTATAAAGTTTTTAACCCCTAAAATATCAAATTTAATCGCCAAAAAACATCCGTTTTTCACGAAAACTCCGTTTATAAAAATATCCTCCCCAAGCCGTCTATTTAAACAATTGTATTGCCATCTAAATTCGTTCGCATCCCCATACTTAAATCTCCAATCCTCGGCCTTTATCGTTGTTCCATCTATTGATTCTTTTACAACTCGTACCCTACAAATAAGTGCATCGTCGGGAAGAGAATCCCACTCCCGCCAAATTGAACGATCCTTTTTCCGGCGTTTAGGGTGGTACTCGCACACATAATAACACACAAAGAGTAGCGCACCCGTAATAATTATTTCTGTAAGCATAATTTAAATTGTCCTACTTATGAACAACAGGCTCAACCAGAACATCGGCTTTTTTCTTTTCGCCTCGAATTATACCCAGCAACTCCCGTTCCCTGTCCTTATAATCCTGAATCCGCTCTTTTAAGTCCTCTATCCGCTCCTCAAGCCGCCTAATCTCCCCGGCGGCCTCGCGCTGGGATGTCCCAGCGGGCCTCTCACCAGATGTCGGCGTTTCGCCGGTCAGGAGATACCCCACCGACACGCCGAGCTTGTTGGCAATTTTGGCGATCTTGTCGCATCCGGGGTCGCTCCCGTTCCCCCACGCCGACACCGCCGCTTGGCTTATATCAAGAAAGTCCCCCATCTCGGCTTGGGTGACTTTCTTCTCCCCCATAACCGCGAAAATCCGCTTTCCGATCTCTTTCAGGAGCTCTTTTGACTGTTCTTTAATCGTTTTTTTCGGCATTATGAGCCTTTTTTATAAAAAATATAAAAAAAAGTTATAAAACTATTGACTTTTATAAGTTTTAATGTTAAATTATAGATATAACCTTTAAATATCGGTTTATCTTTTATGTTTTATCGGTAGAGTACCGCAAAAGCATAAAAGAAATAAAAAAATATAAAAGAAATATCGGAGAAAATCAAGGGGGCGGGGGAAAAAGTGAATGGAGACTAAAAAAGTAGATATTGTAGATGATTTTGTCTCGGTCATTAAAACCGAGGATGGGACGGTTATCTGCATCAGGGAGTCAATACCCCCTGAAATTACGGATGACATGTTGTCGGCGATAATGGAAAAACACGGTATACCGCCCGACGACATAAAAAGGGCGATTAAGGCCGTTGTCCGTGGGAAAGGAGCAAACGTATGAAAATGGTCATTATTGACGAAACGCCTATGGTGGCGTTGGATCATTGGGAAGACCGTGCAGAAGCAAGCATTGCGATGGAGGAGCATATCCACGACCTTAAGCGCCAAATCGCCAGAGAACGCGCCTTGCTCGCCATAGGGATAAATGAGCGCGTAGGGATAGGCGAAGAGCAGGTTAGTTTAGAGGGTTCTATCGCCGCTTGCCTGAAGCTGTTGGATAAAGCGGAGGATTGGTATTCCCGTTTTAGGGCCGTGGAAACCGAAATCCACAGGATAAGAAAACATTTTAAGCAGAAGGATGGGAATAATGGAAAAACTACTGACAACGGCTGAAATAGCCACGCAATACAATGTTGCTCAAATAACGGTGATTAGTTGGATCAGACAGGGCAAGTTGGAAGCAGTGCGTGTCGGGAGCAATTACCGTATCGACAGGGCCGCGCTCGAACGCTTCGTTGATGCGTCCACAACGGGGGGCACGCCCCCCGCATGGAAAACCGACTTTTCGGCCTACCAAGCGGACGAGCAGGCGGCGTATGAAGCCTTGTCGAAAGACGCGGCATTCATCGCCAAATGCCAGAGCTTCCACCCGAAGCTGGACATCCCCCTGTCGCTCCAGCGTTCCCACGAGGAATACTGGGCGACGGAGGCGGCATGGGAGAAGAAGCGGGCGATGTTGTCCAGAACCATCAACTGGCGGCTTAGCTACCAGAAGAATCTGGACAAAAGTCCGGTTTATAAGGACACCAGCAGCCAGAGCGCGAACCGCGACTGGGTGTACGTGCCGCCCGCGCCGGGGTCATTGCCGTCGCCGCCGGAGACTGGGGGGGCCAAATGACTAACCCCCTGTGGGGCGACTACGCCGCCCTCGTCCACGAGATCGTCGTCTCGGCGAATCGGGTACTGAAGCAGGAGACCGCCGACGCGATCCAGCAGTATCTGGCGTCGGTCGGTTGGGAGAGCGCGCGGGCGATAGTATACGACCTGTGCCGGCGGGAGAGCATACCGATGAATATCCTCGGCGCGCTGCGCAACGCGTATGCGGATCGCAACAAGGGGAGCGCGCAGATAGCGGACTGGCGAGACCGTATGTCTCGCGACGAGGATTGTCTGTCGCCGTCGGAATTTGAATGGTTTGTCGCAGGATTGGAGGAAATCTTTGCGCACCACATGGGGCGGGTGGCGGCGTTTGCGCCGGACGGCACGCTCGCGTTGGCGTCCCACAACACGTGGGTGGCGTCGGGGAGCCCGCAGCACTGGCAGCCGGTGTATGAACACTACGTCGGCAACCCGAAGCACATTAACGCGGTTAGCCGTGCGGAGCGGTTAATGGATGATTCTTTGGCCGATTATTTCCGCGCCTACCACGACGCGCTTGTGGCGTACAGGGAGGAGATGGCAGCCAAAAAAGTTGCTTGATTTATAACTTTAAATAGTCCAAAAAGGAAAGGAAGAGCCTAAAGATGGACAAGGAATTGCAGTTGCTGACCAACAGCAAGCGGGCGTGTTTTTTGAAGTGTCCGCGAAAATTTTGTCTGCGTTACGAGTTATGCCGCGCGCCGATACGCGAGGCGAAGGCGCTGTCGTTTGGGAAGTTGATCCACAGCGCGCTTGAATTTTTGTGGGGCAATGAAGCTCCTGCTTTCGTGCCCCGTCCGGGTTGGAATGATTGGGCACGATTCAACCCGTTTATATCTGCGCGGGAAAGCGGCGGCGACCCCTACGAAATCGCAAAGGCGCAGGCTATGATGGAGGGATACAGCCAAAGGTACGACGAGTACAGCGACTATGAGACGGTCGCCGTCGAAGCCGAGTACCGCGCCCCGCTTATCAATCCCAAGACCGGCAAGTCAAGCCGGACGTGGGTATTGGCCGGTAAAATCGACGCCATCGTCAAAGACCGCAATGGTAAGACTATCATCGTCGAGCACAAGACGACGAGCGACAGCGTAGCGCCGGAAAGCGATTACTGGCGCAAGCTGACGATTGACGGGCAGGTGAGCGGGTACAGCGTCGGCGCCGCCGCGTTGGGCTACGAACCCGCCTATTGCCTCTACGACGTACTGGCGAAGCCTAAGCACAAGCCTAAAAAGGCCACGCCGGAGGATCAGCGGAAGTACACAAAAGACGGGGCGCTCTACGCTACCCAGCGCGAGACGGACGAAACGCCGGGGGAGTACGAGACGCGCGTCTTCGGGGAAATATACGAGGCCCCCGACAAATACTTCGCGCGCCGCGAGATTGTGCGTCTGGGGGACGAGCTTCATAATTACATGGCCGATATGTGGTCGGTAGGCACGATGATCCGCGCCTGTCAGTTGGACAATTGCTGGCCGCACAACGGGAACGCCTGTACGGAGTTCGGCGGCTGTGAATACTTCGACGTCTGCGCAGGCTTCGCGAACATCAACGACGATTCGATGTTCGCGACCGTTGACCCTAACCCTGAACTGTCGGGAGGGAAGTAAAAATGGAAATAATATACAACGGCAAAAAGAGTGCGACCGTTAGGATACGTAGGGACGAGGCGCAAGCCGCCCACCGTATCTTGGAGGAGAGGGGCTATTTTGTTGGCGCGGCGAGGGATGTATACGAAACGCTATGCGTGCTTTGCGACCGCAAAAGTGTGATTGGGGGGCAAAATGGCTGACGTAATGGATGGAATAATGCGGAGCCCGGAAGAACTCGCGGAGGAGTTCCATTATTGTGGGGTCAAGATGCCCCATTGCTGCCGGAATTGCTTTAATATGCATTATGACAGAGGATTGTTATTTTGCGTAAAAATCGGCGGACACGTGGGCGAGTTTAACGTTTGTGACAAATACGAATTACCGTTTTAGGAAAGGGGTGTACAAAATGGGCGATTATGCAATGGACTGTATTGATAGTGCGTTTAATGATCATCTGGATACGATGTTGTACGGCTATCCAGAACAAGAAGATTTTTATCCAAGTCGTGGACGTGGACGTGTAAGTGTAAGTAAACCTAAACAGAAAGAGGGAGTAAAAATGTTTGACCCGAACAAAATCAAGACGGGGGTGACAGTAACCGCCCCGCGAATCGTGCTGATTGGCGTCGAGGGGGTCGGCAAGACCACCGCCGGCGCGCAGTGCGACGCGCCGATATTCCTGTCGGCGGAGGACGGGCTTGTGGGAAAGGGGTACGAAAATATCCCCCACTACACGCCGGAGACGTGGGAGGACGTCTTAAACTTTTTGACGTTCCTCAAAGACGAGAATCACGGCTACAAAAGCCTGATAATCGACACGATTGACTGGTTGGAGCCGCTCCTGCAAAAGGCCATTATCCGCATGTACAGCCCGACTAAGGACGGTATTCCGACGTACAAAAGTATCGAGGATTTCGGCTACGGGAAAGGCTATACCATTTCCGCCGAAGAATTCCGCAAGGCGTTGGTTCTCCTCGACGGGATTCACCGCAAAGGGATTCTGGTAATGATTAATGCCCATTGCCAGATCAAGGTCTTTAATAATCCCCTCGGCGATAACTACGACCGCTACGAGCCGAAGACGACCAAGCAGATAGCGGGGATGATAAAGGAGTGGGCGGACGTCGTGCTGTTTGCGAATTACGAGACGCTCACCGTCAAGGAAAAGGGGAGCAAGGCCAAAGGCGTAGGCGGCCAGACGCGCATCGTCCAGACGCAGCACAGCGCGGGGTGGGACGCCAAGAACCGCTACGGCCTGCCCGCTGTCATGCCGCTCGACATGCCGACGATCCTCGACGCCATGACGTCCGGCGATCCCGACAAACCGGAGAACATCATAGCGGAGATAAACGAGCTTCTCCCGTTGCTCGATGCCGAAAAGCAGAAAGCGACGATGGATTACGTCGCCAAGAACGGGACGAATTCGTTGAAATTGTCCCAGATGTTGAATAAAATAAGAACCTTAACGGTCGGGAAGGAGGCCGCATAATGAAAAACGTCAGGGCAGTATGCGAATTTTCGACGATTGCCGTCTCGAAAAAGAATCAAACGCCAAGCGTTAAATGCAGGTTTAAGCTGTTGGAGGGTATCGGCACGAACGATACCCATCTCTACCACGATTTGTGGTTGTCGGAAAAGGCGTTCGAACGCACGATGGAGACGTTGCGCGGCGTCTTTGGCTGGTTCGGTACGTGCACACACGATTTCATGGATCACCACGACATGCTTAACGGCGTCGAGGTCGATCTCGCCATCGAGGAAGAAACCTACAACGGCAAGACTGACTGGAAAGTTAAGTACGTTAATCCGGTCGGCGGCAATCCCGACGTGGTGACGAACGTGACGCGCGAAGAGTCCGAGCGCATAAGCGCGGAGATGAAGCCGAAGATTATGATGTGGGATCAGAAGCACCGCGCCCAGACAGCGGCGCCCGCGGCGTCTCCGGCGAAATCAGCCGTGGCCGCGTCCCCGAAGCCGTCCGTTGGCGCGTCGATGTGGAGTAAGAACGCGCCGAAACCTGCTGCCGTCGCTCCGGCGCCGCAGCCTGCCCCCACCGGCGGGCTGTCGGCGTCGGACGACCTGCCGCCGGCAGAAGCGTATCAGGGCGAAGATGGGTTGCCGTTCTAATGGATAAGAGGGTAGGCTGACCAAACGAAGCCGTGCGCGCCCGTAGCCACATGTTATCAACACATGGGCGCGCGCACCCTCATTTTAAGGAGGCGCGTATATGGATGTGGATGACTATCTCCGTCAGCAAGGGACGCCGAAAGGCCGGAGCAAGTACGGCAACAAGCGCGTCGTTGTTGACGGGCGGACTTTCGACAGCAAGAAAGAAGCGAAAGTCTATGGTAAATTAAAACTTTTGCAGATGGCGGGGGAAGTTGAAAGTTTTATGTGTCAGGTCACGTACCCGTTCGTGTTCAACGGCGTCAAAATCTGTTCCTACCGGGCGGATTTTGAAGTTAAATGGAAAGGAAAGGACAAGCCGGAAGTTTGGGACGCCAAAGGCTTTCGGACGCCGGAGTACAAGATTAAAAAGAATTTGATGTTGGCTTTTTACGGTATTGATATAGTGGAAGTTTAACTTAAAAAGAAAGGGAAGAATTATGCCGGAAGAAAAGAGCGGTTTTTGGGGGCTGTCGCTTGACGGTGACGCATTCGCGCTGATGAAGAACTCGTTTAACCGCATGTTGACAAACATGTTGAAGACGATGCAGAGCAAGGAGGTGGAGGAAGGCTCCATCACGCTGAAGCTGGACGTCACGCTTGCGTCTGAAATCGTGCCGATAGATGCCGAGGGCAAGAAGACGCGCACCGCGACCAAGCCCGTATTCGAGCACAAGATTGTCGTCAACGTCCCGCTCAAAGGCGAGGCGAAAGGTGAAGCCGGCGGCGAGGGGTACGAGTTAATCTACGACCCCGAAACCAAAGAATACGTAATGAAAAAAATCAGCGGCCCGCAGCTTGACTTCCTTGACAAGTTGGAGAAGGACAAGTTAGATGAGTTGGAGGGTGATACGTGGTTAGCTTGTGCCGCTGTGGTTTCTGATATGGCCGCAAAAATCAAGGGGGAAGCTGACAATGACGAACTTTGACGAATGGAAACAGAACTTGACGTTGGATGATATGGTAAACTTGCGGACAATAATCTGCGAAAATTGTCCGTTTGATGCTATACCGGACAACTGCCGTAGTTCTCGGGACTACGACGATGGGCCAACGTGCCAAGACGTTGTCCGCGAATGGGGACGTATGGAGGCACAAGGGTAATAATGGCAAAATTAATTGTTAAATCCGAACAGGAAGCAATAGATGTATCGCGCATTTTGACACGCGCGGCAAGATCGGTTCGCTTGGACGCCGATTTACACTTTATTGAACATACAAACATTACGGATTGGTTGTTTGCGATTCGTGACAGTGTCAAAATTGAGGAGGCGCAAGGGTAATGGTAACGGACGCGCGTGGATACCGGGAGGAGGTCGGGCTTGTGTGCTGTTGGACGTGCGTGTACCGCGTCCTCGGCTCCGGTACTCCCCGCGTCTATTGTAGTTATCCGTCGTTACGGGCGTTTCAGGAGGCTGTAACGCCCATCGGCCTGTGTAACTGGTATGAACGAGCGAAAGGGGCTTTCGATGTGCGAGATTTGCGCGACGAGTTTCAAGTTACTCAATGACGTTGATGATACCGACAGTATATATTTATACGCCGAGAAGAAGCAGTTAATATTTCTCGTGCGCGGTGTCGTCAATAAAGGTGATGTAAGGATTCCGATTAATAATTGTCCGTTCTGCGGGAGGGTATTGTGAAATGTCTTGTGCGTGGTGAAACAGACGATATTTTAATTGAGGATAACAATTATATTGTGTCCATGATTGACATGGCGAAAGTGGCCAAGTGCACGAATGAGGATTTGGGGCGCGTGTTTCGGCTACTTCTTAGCCGCATTCAAGAAACGGGGAAAGCGGTTCTTGTCGCTAAATTGACAAGCGGAGAGGGAAAATCGAATGACAAAAAAGATTGACTTCCTGAACGGTGTCTTCCCCGCACCCACCGCAAAGCCGGTGCAGGCGGGGACGTCGGCAGGGAAAAAGGAAAAGGCGTACTACAC
>Ga0182484_11294_pt1 | contig 35922 bp, 48 predicted proteins | sample TergutMp193P3_FD_120831 | JGI IMG/M metagenome (GOLD analysis project Ga0182484, IMG submission 120831) | reverse complement strand
AAGGTTTACAAAAAGGTTGCGATTGGCGCAGACGTATGGATGGCCGAGAACCTGAACTACGAGGCGGAGGGCAGCGTATGTTACGATAATAAAGCGAAGAACTGCGCTAAATACGGACGTTTATATGCACACTTCCAATAATTCATATTTAGTAATATCATATATAGTAGCGCCTTCGCTGATAATGGTACGGCTCGCATTATTAATATAACATATTATTTTCGAAAAAACAAATATTTTTTTAATTTTTTTTTATTTTTTTTGCATACGCATAAGTATTCATCAGATACAACCACACTATGCGGCCACTTAACACTTGTTAAAGTGTTAAAACGTGTTAAGGCCATTAATACCCCGCCTTTATTGTGTTTTAACACTTTAACACTTTAACACATAGAAACAACTTTCATAAAAAACGCCGAACCCCCTACAAACGTTTCCGCCCCGGACATAAAAGTCGTGCCGGATGTGTTACATGTGTTAATGTGCCCCATACAACATATTGATTTATAATAAGTTACAATATTTAACACGTATATTAACAGATATATCAATGTGTTAAAAAATAGCGCGATCGTCCCCGCTCGTAGGTACTTCCAGCCGTTCGACGGCTTGCGGGGCCTAAGTGACCGCGTTTTTTACCGTCGATGTACAAAAAAAGTAGGGTTAATGGCCCAAAAACGGCGATTTGAAGGTTAATGGAAACGGTTCCCGCGTAATTTTATCACTTTTTCACTTGCTTTCGCGTGGAAATTATATTATATTAACAGCATGGCCGAACTAATCAAGAATAATGAAGCGGCAAACCTTCTCGGAATGACAGCCCCGGCGTTCGCAAAGGGGGCAAAATCTGGTCGGTTTACCGTCGCGGGGCACGACAAAAACGGACACGCGCTATATGATCCCGATGTGATACGCGCGGAATACGAAGCGACCGCGGCAGCCGCCAACATCCAAAACCACGCGCGGATTATGCCGGAGGGAATGCGCGGTGGAAGGCCAAAAGGAAAGCGCGCCGCGTCGCCACAATTAGAATTGTTCGCTGCGGAAAATTTACAATCATTAGAAAAAAATGGGGGAGATAAAACAAGCGCCGCAAAAACAAACCAAGACCAATTCTTAGCGATAAAATTAGAGACGGCGGAAACACAGAAAAAACTTCTAAAAATGAAAGCGGCCCGCGAAGCCGGAAAATTAATACTAAAATCTGAAGCAGAAAAGCAAGGTATAGAGCTGGGGGAAATTATGATGGGAATCATATCCGCGTGGCCAGTACGAATGGCTCAGGAATTTGCCGCAATGGGAGAGCGCGGAAGCGACAGCCACGAATTCCAGTCGCGCCTCCACGAAGAATGCAACAATCTAATAAAAGAAATTTGTAAACACTGCGGATATAACGACGGCCAAAGCGAAAATTTATAATGATTATAAAACATAGTGGAGAAAAAAACAATGTCTGACAAGCCATTTTGGGACGGCTTTTTTTCAGTTTTTCACCCCATCCCGCTGTTGACGGTCGCTGAATGGGCAGAAAAATATCGTAAACTATCTGGTGCGGGGAGCTCCGAACGTGGGAACTGGCGCAATAGCCGCACGCCCTACCTCGTCGAAATAATGAATGAACTCTCCCCGCAAAGCAAGACTAAAGAAGTCGCGGTCTTGAAAGGTACGCAGCTCGGATTCACCGAAGCGGCAACCAACTGGGTGATGTATAACATGCACACCAACCCGTCGTCATTCCTTTATCTGATGCCGACAGAATCGGTCGCGCTGTCATTCTCTAAGCAAAGATTTTCCCCGGCGTTAGAATCGTGTCCGGCGATAAGGGACAAGCTACAGGTTCGCGTCGGGAATAGCCTGCTGGAAAAAGTGGTGCCCGGCGGATACGTAACGCTGCGCGGCGCTAACAGCCCGGCGGGGCTGGCGTCGAACCCCTTCGCTAATTTAATATGCGACGAACTTGACCGTTACCCGGATAAGGTCGGCGATGAAGGCGATCCTATTGGGATCGTTAAAAGGCGCATGTCAAACTTTCCGAACGCGAAAATTTTTTATTTGTCGTCTCCGGCCCTCAAGGAAACGTCTAAAATTTGGCCGCTATATGAAGAAAGCGACCAGCGCGTATATATGGTAAAGTGTCCGCACTGCGGCGAGCTCGACAAGTCGCCCGCCGCAGGTTACTTTGAAATTAAATTTGAACAACTGCGGTGGACAAAAAAGGTTTATGATGACATTCTATTATATTGTCCCCTATGCGGCGTGGGAATCGCAGAGCACGAAAAGACAAAAATGTTGGCTTCGGGGAAATGGGTGGCAAAGAATCCGGGCCACTGGCGCGCGGGATTTTATATATCGTCTCTGTATTCCCCGCTTGGATGGTGTTCTTGGATCGACATCGCAAGAGAATTTGAGGCCTCCCGCAGCGATCCCGAAAAGCGACAGGTGTTTGAAAATACAATGCTGGGATTACCATACGAGAACACCGGCGAAAGCATAGCGAACGAATACCTTGCGCGCCGCGTGGAAATGTATAACGCGCAGGTGCCGAACGGCGTATTGCAATTAACAATGGCGGTGGACGTACAAAAGACACGGCTCGAATATGAAGTTCGCGGTTGGGGGAAAGGTGAAGAAAGCTGGGGCATTGAATACGGACGCATCGAAGGCCCAACCACGGAGCTCGACAGCGGTGACAATGAATTCCCCAGTGTATGGAAACGCCTTGACGAATTGCGCGTAAAAGGTTTTACGCGGGAGGACGGCTATGAAATGCGTATAATCTGTACAATGATAGACAGCGGCGGAATCGACACCACCACGGATACCGTATATAAATACACCCTGTCGCGGCAACGTATGCGGGTGTTCGCGCTTAAAGGTAGTAGCAACCCGTCGAAACCAATATATAACGTCCCGCACCGCAAAACGCCGAACGGCTGCGCGCTATTCATTGTGGGAACGTATATGGCGAAAGATTATATATATCAAATACTAAAAATAGACGAGCCCGGCCCCTGTTACTGTCATTTTCCCGACAATGAAGACACCGGCTATAACGCCGCGTATTATGCTTCTTTGACCGCCGAGCGCCGAATGGTAAAAATTCACCACGGTTACAAAAAAATATACTGGGTTAAAGATAAGAACGCCAGAAACGAAGGGCTCGACCTTTTTGTATATAACCTTTTAGCAATACGACATATAAATCCGAACTGGGATGCCCTCGCCGCCCGGTATAGACTGACGCCGACAAAAACATCAGCGGTAAAAAGCCAGCCGTCCAAAATCAGAAAAAAGAAACCGCAGGGAGTGAGCCTGTCATCATAATCTACATATAATATAGTATATAGAAAAATACGCGCCGCCGTAACAAGGTATTGTCCGCTGGAAACATAGACCACTCGCTGAACTTGCTTTTTAAGTATTTGTTTTTATTACACTCCACCAAATTAATCATTTATTTTTTTACTACAAGATGGTAACGCCGCCCCAACAACTCCAGCCGATAACTGGCCGGACTGGAGACGGCGGCATTACCATCATATAAAGGGCACAGAAACAATGACATTGCAAGAGAGAATAACAGAAGCGCGGGATATGCGCAATCTTTATGTAAAGGCTGAAAAGGCCGTCTTGCAAAGCCAGTCGTACAATATAGGTGGGCAGTCGTTGACCCGCGCGAACCTGACGGAAATTCGCAAGGGCCGTGACGAATGGCAGGCAAAACTTGACAACCTTTCCGGCAGCCGCCGCAGGGTAGTCAAACGAATCATACCGATAGACGGGTAAAGTAAATGATTGTAAAAAGCAAAACGAAACGCCGAAACGCAATACGCGCGCAGCACCGCCATGTAATACAGGCACTTGTTGGTTCGCCGTTTACCGGCGCGAGCGATAAACACTCCCTCGCGGACTGGTTTGCTTCGGGCGGTAACTCCGACACGGAATTACAATCATTACAAACATTGCGCAACCGCTCCCGCGACTTAGAACGCAACGCCCCCGCCGCGAAGGGCGCAATAGGTAAACTACTCGCGGGCACAATCGGTAAAGGTTTGAGGCTTCAGGCGGCGATTGACCGCGACTTTCTTAATTTGTCGGAAACGCAGGCGCAGGAATGGCAGGAAAAGACGCAGCAGGAATTCCGTATCTGGGCGGAAAGCAAAGACTGCGACTTCATGCGCCAGCAGAATTTTTTTGGCCTCCAGCGGCTGGCCTATAAATCGAAACTGACCAGCGGCGACACCTTCGTGCTGTTACCATACAGAGAGCGGCCTATGATGCCGTATGATCTGCGTATACAAATGATAGAGGCCGACCGGGTGTGTAACCCCGATAATATGCCGGACACGCCGGAGATCGCGGGCGGCATAGAGCGCGATGAAAACGGCATTCCCATTGCAATATATATACGGACGCCCCACCCCGGCGCGTCGATATTCAGCGGAAACATGACTCCCACGTGGCAGCGCGTTCCGTTTTTTGGCCGCAAGACTGGCCGCCGAAATGTAATACATCTTATAGATGTTGGCCGCATCGGACAGATACGCGGCGTGCCGGTTTTAACGCCGGTAATTGATACGCTCAAACAGATAAGTAAATACAGCGAGGCGGAATTATCGTCTGCGGTAATCAATGCCATGTTGTCGGTATACATTAAGCGCCCCGTCGATGATCCGCTTTCCGGCGGCGCGCCGGTCGATGACGACGGTAATCCCATTGACGAAAAACCGTGGGAAGATGACAACAATTACCGGTTAGGTTCGGGGACGTGGATCGAGGGAGAGCCCGGCCACGAACTACAGACCATAACAGCCAACCGGCCCAGCAGCCAGTACGACCCGTTCTTTTTAGCGTGTATGAAACAAATTGGTATGGCGCTGGAAATTCCGTTTGAAGTTTTAGTCAATCATTTTTCTTCTTCATATTCAGCGTCGCGTGCCGCGCTTCTTGAATTCCACGAAAGTGTAATTGTTCACCGCGACGAATTCACAAACAGCTTCTGTCAACCGATATATAATGAATTTTTAACGGAGGCGGTAATCAAGGGTCGTATCATAGCGCCGGGATTCTTGACGAATCCGGCCATACAACTCGCGTATAGCGGCGCGTACTGGGTCGGGTCGGGGCTGAAACAATTAGATGAAGTAAAGGAAACGACCGCGGCGGCCATGCGGATCGCTAAGGGATTTTCCACGATACAGCACGAAGCAAGTAAATTGACAGGCCTTGACTACAAGGATATTATGCGGCAACGCGCCGAGGAAAAAAGAATTGCCGCCGATTGTGGATTATCCGGCGAGTATAACAACGCCTATAATCCGCAAAACGGAAATAACGAAACGGTAACGGCGGAAAGTGGGGCAAAATGAGCGATAAGATACCAATAAAGATACTTAACGCCATATATAACGGGCGCTGGGCGATAAAGCCGGAAAATCTAAGTCTTATAGTGTCGATCGTCAGCCGGACGCACTCGGACATCAGCGCCGTACTTGCGAAGCCTGCCGAACGCCGCGAAAGCGGTAAATTAATGGTGCGCGACGGCGTAGCGATAATAAACATGTTTGGCCCGATCGTTCCCCGCGCTGACGCATTCAGCAATATTTCCGGCGCGGTCAGCGTGGACACGCTGGCGCTCCGATTCGGCGAAGCGATAAACGCGCCCGACGTCAAAGGGATTATATTCGATATTGATTCCCCCGGCGGAAACATTACCAACGTCAATGAATTCGCAAACCAGATATACGAGGCCCGCGGCATTAAACCCATTGTCGCATATACGAGCGGCTTGTGCGCGTCAGCGGCATACTGGATCGCCTCGGCAACGGACAAAATAATCGCCGATAAAACGGCGTTTATCGGGAGTATCGGAGTAGTTGCCACGTGGACAGATGACAGCGTGGCCCGCGAACGGGAAGGTGTTTGTGATTATGAATTAATATCTTCACAATCGCCGCTCAAGCGTCAAGACCTGAGCACGGACACCGGGCTTGCAAGTTTGCAATCGGAATTAGATGCGCTCGCAGAAATATTCATTCAAAACGTCGCGCGGAATCGCGGCGTCGGCGCTCAAGTTGTTGGTGAAAGTTTTGGGCAGGGCGGCGTTATGATTGCCGATGACGCAATGCGCGTGGGAATGTCGGACGGGATCGGTAATCTTGAAAGTGTTATCAAAGAGATGACGGCAAAACCGGCAAAAGTAAAATTTTCAATAAATTCTAACCAAACAGAAAAGGGGGCAAACATGTCCAACAAGAAGGACGACGACAAACGCAAAGCGCGCGCCGCCGATGATCCCGATGACGATGAGGATACGGGAAAAGAGGACAAAGAGGATGAAGACGATGAAAAAGAAAGCAAAGCCGCTGACGATATGGCCTCGCTTCTCGCGTCGAATCCCGCGCTTTTCAATCGAATAAAACTGATTGGGGTGGCAGAGGAACGCGCCCGAATCAAAGCAATAGACGAAATCGGAGCGACGTGCGGATATTCTGACAGCGTGAAATCGGCGATGTTTGACGATCCGATTACCGCAGCCGACCTCGCGCTCCGCGTCGTAAAGTCGGAAGGCCAGTCACGCGCGTTACTGGCTAAGAATTACAAGGCGGACGCCGCGGACATTCCCAGTATTCCCGCAATGGGGGCGTCTGATCCCACGGCGGACAATAGTACACACAATAAAGTGGTAACGGCGATGGTATCAGGACTTGTATCGCGTGGCCATAAGGAGGCAAAACATGCCTAAAAAATTAGGTATCAATCAGATCGGCTCCACCAGAATCGAGACCTTGATTGCCGGTGATTTTCCGACGGTAACGGAAGACGCGGTAGTATCCGGTTCCACCGATTTAGTTGCCGGTAGTGTTGTAATCAGAGAGGACGACGGCACCATATCGCTCGCCAGCGGCGATCCCGACGAACTGAAAGTTTACGGCGTTGCGGCTGAGCCCATTGCGGTGGGGGATACCGGTGTCATCTGGCGGACCGGGCAGTTTGTCCGGGAGAACCTGACGTTCGGAAGCGGAACGTGGGAAGATTGGATTCCCGCCCTGCCTGACGTAATCTTTTTCCAGAGCGCGCGCACCGCGCCCAACCAGTAATGGAGGAATTATGGACCCCGAAAACGCGATAGATATTTACGACCCGCGTACTATGCTGGAGGCATTGATACAGACAACGCCTCCGAAGCAGTTTTTTTTAGATACGTTTTTTTCCGTCGCCGTTACCCATGACACGGAAACCGTTGAGCTCGACATGTTCAAGGGTGGCCGCCGCGTTGCCGCATATGTGAATCCCATACTTGACGGTCAGGTTGTCGTACGCGACGGATACCAGACGTATTCCACGCGCCCGGCGTATACGAAAGAAATGACGGTATTGCGCCCGGCGGATACAATAAAACGCAGCATCGGTGAAAATATTTATCAGGCGAAAACACCCGCCGAACGTGCCGCCGCTGCGCTGGGCGAAGACTTAGCAATGTTGAATGAGCGGCTGACGCGCCGGTTGGAAAAAATGTGCGCTGAGGCTATTACCACCGGCAAAATAATTGTCAACGGCAAAGGGTGGAACGCTCAAGTGGATTTTGGCTACAAAGCCGGAACAAACATTAAAGTTCTCAGTGGCACGTCATGCTGGGATCAGCCCGGCAGCGACCCCATAACTGACCTGAACACGTGGAGATTGGAGATTTCCCGCCGCTGCGGTATAGCTCCGAACTATTGCATTGTCAGCCCACGGGTAGCAATGGTGTTGATCAGGAACAAGACAGTCCTCGAATTGCTCAACACCTTAAATCTCCAAATAGGTAACATCGCGCCCGAAAGCAAGGCCAACGGCGTTAGTTACATAGGTGACCTGATGCTTCCCACGGGTAAAGTGGTTTTACACTCATACGATGAGGTATACACAGACCCCGACACCGGAGAACTTATTCCGCTGGTTCCCGATGACATGGTAATTCTCGGCAGCTCCGAAGCGCGCTGCCAAATGAATTACGGTTTAATTCAGAACCTGAAAATACTCCGGGCCGTGCCGCGCTTCCCGTCGATCTGGGAAAAGCCGGACGGGAGCGCAAGATTTGTCCAACTCGAATCCGCGCCGATGCCCAACCTGTATCAGGTTGACGCATTCACGGTCGCGCACGTGCTGACGGGGGGCGTATAATGAAAATAAGAATCATCGCCCCCATAAAACACGACGGCGTGGACAAAGCAGCCGGTGACGTGCTGGACGTTACCGATGCCGCGGCAAAGCGTCTGATTGCGCTGGGCTTCGCCGAATCGCCCACGCGCAAAGGCAAAAACGCCAAAGTTCCCGAACCGGAACCCTCCGCGCCGGAAGTTACCGAACCGGAAGATGACGAACCGGACGGCAACGAACCGGAAGATGACGATCCCGACGTGGATGAAATCGCGGAGGGCGAGGGCGAAGACATGGACGTTGACGCAATGGCAAAGGACGCCATAGCGCAAGAGCTGTCTATCCGTGGGATCGGATACAAAAGCAACGCGACGCACGCACAACTCGCCGCGCTGCTGAAAGACGCAATCGGTAAAAAGGGGTAAAGGTGGACACCGAATTCAAAGAACAAATACGCGAGGACTTCGCTGAAGTTCTCTTAAACTCAAATGAATTTGGGCGTGTTTGTTCTTGGAACGGTAATCCGCTGAAAATTGCGGAGGACGCGCGGAGCGACTTGCAAGCGTATCAGGGGCAGGGCGTAAACCGCGCCGACAAGGTTATTTATTGCCGCGACGTTGACTTAAAGCCGACGCCGCGGGCAAATGAGCAGGTAAACCTTGACGGTAAAATGTGGCATATAGTAGACGTAAGGGAGCCGTTCGGCTACCTTGTTATAACCTTAAACCGGAGGACGGCGTGATTAATTTTAGCTCGGCAATAGTAAATGATCCCGCCGTCCAGCGCTTCGTGAGGGAATGCCCGGAGCGGTTCACGGACGCGGTGGAAACGGCAACCAACAAGGCCGCCTCGCGCATAAGATATTTAGTAAAACGCGAGACCCCAAACAGATGGGGAATAAAAAAGGAAGAAATGCGGAACTTCAAACTGAAACGCGCGCTCAAAAAGCAGGGCACCCTGATCGCCACGGCAATATTGCGCGGCGGAAACGTGCCGCTTTTCAGGTTTCTCGGCGTTAGCCCACGCACGCCCATGACTGGCAAAACGACGGGCGGCGTATCGGTTATGATTGCCGGTCAATCACATAAATTTAGCGGGGCGTTTGTTGGCCAAATGAGTAGTGGACATACCGGAATTTTCCGGCGCATGGGCCAAAAAACAGCCAGCGGCAAAGAAAGAATAACAGAATTGACAAGCGTATCGGCCCCCGCGTTCACCGCGTCGGAGCGGACGGGAATTCCCGAACGAATCGCGCCGATGGTACAGGTGGAATTTGAAGCCGCGTTCAAAGCCACGGTAACAACATGGCTCAGCCTTCTGGGGGCAAAATGAGATCGACTTTTCTTTTGTTGAAAGACATACAGAACGTGCTCACCAAAGCGTTCGCCGATTTTCGCCTTGACGACAGCACGGAAACGGGCGGCCTGCGCCAGCCGCTCATAGTCATAGGCCACGTGCCGCCAAAAAGGTCGATGCCAACCGGCGCGGAAAATAAAACAGACGGTAAATCGGAAAACGAAACGGTTTCCGGCGATCCGCCGATTATAATCATTAGATTTCTTGACGACGTAGATGGAGAAGATAAAAACGGCGCAACGGTGGACGACGCCAACGTGGGAATTTTCTGTATCGCGTATAGTCAAGACAGCTTTACGGAAATCGAAGCGGGGTATCAGGATATTATGAACATGTCCGACCGCGTAAAGATTGCCATTGTAAATAATGGCCGCTACTGGGAAAATAATCACTGGTGGCGGGAAGGCCCGATAAAACGTACAACGGGCATTGAAAAGGAATTAGCGGGAATATACGAAGCGGGGGCGCACGACCACCCATTTTACGGTGCTGCGATTGTGGCGACTTTCAAGTCGCCCGCAATCCCGCGCCCCCCGTTTTCAACTCTAATAAAAGGAGAGTGAGGAATGCCAAACGAATCCGGCGCGGCGGTGGAAATGTCAAACGCCGCGAAAAACAAACATAAACCGATGAATGTGCCGCCGCCTGATATACTCGCGGGCGAGCCGCACAAACACAAGCGGATAATCTATCTGGGGCCGACCGTAAAGGATGGCGAAGCGTTCAGCCTGAAATTCGGGTCAATATTTTCCAACGGATTACCGCCCGAAGTTTCCGCCCGCGTCGAAGCGGATGAACATCTGGCGGAATTATTCGTTGCCACCGACAAAACCGCCGTCGCCTCAGCCGTTCGTTCGCTGGCGGATGGAGATTCCGTTTTGTCAGCGGCAAAAAAACACGTTATCAAAAAATACGCGCACGGCGCGCAGAAAGCGAGGCGGTAAATGGCTGAATTTTTTGGGGTAGGATATTCACAGGTGCCGACCGCGCTGGTGGCCCCGGCAACCGTTGACGCCTCGCTTCCGATCGCGTTCGGCACCGCGCCGATACACCGGTTAGAACCGGAAGCGCGCGCAAAGGCGATGCCCGGAAGCATCATACTTTGCTACTCGGACGCCGAAGCGGGCGCGCAGCTCGGCATCGTTGCCGCGCGCGACGACTTCAAGAAGTGGGGATTAAGTGAACAAGCGTTCAGCCAGTTTGCGCTATACGGCAAAGCGCCGGGATTGTACGTCAATATATTCGATCCCAACGTACACAATGTCGGCGTAACAGGCGAGACGTTATCGTTCTATCTGTCTAACGGTTTCCAGACCGCGTTTCTTTCGCACGCGGACGCAATCGACGGTATAACGATTACCGACACGGAGTCCACGCCGACAACCTACGTTGCCGGTACTGACTACACTGTCAACAATATTACCGGCGCGGTGAAAGCCATAGACGGGAGCGCGCTCGAAGCGGCAATCACCGCAAACAAGACGATAAAAGCGTCATACAAATACGCGGCCCCCGAACTCGTTACCGTTGACGACGTAATAGGCGGCTATGACGCGGTGACGGGAAAAACGACAGGCCTTGAATTGATTGAGCAGGCGTTCCCGAAATACCGGATGACGCCGGGGATCATTCTCGCGCCGAACTTCTCGCAAGACCCGACCGTGGCCATGATCATGGCGGCGAAATGCGTGGAAATCAACGGCGTATTCGGCGCGGTTGCCTATGCTGACCTGCCCTCGGATAACCTTAATGTATATAGCAACGTTCCCGCGTATAAAAACAAAAACGGCCTTGTTAGCGAGAACCTTTATCTCTGTTGGCCAAAGACGCAAGTGGGCGAGCGGCTGATGAATCTTGCCACGCACGCAGCCGGAGCGACCGCGGCGGAAGACCGCGCGCGCAATGGCATCCCATACGCCTCGCCGTCCAACAACGCGCTTCAGTGTCAGGGCGCGGCGACCGGCGACGGAAACGAGGTATCGCTCACGTTACCGCAGGCCAACTATCTGCGCGAAAACGGTATCGCCACGATACTAAATTTCACAACTGGGAATGTGCTCTGGGGCACGAAGACCGCCGCGGCTCCCGGTAATACTGACCCCGTTGACATGTTCATATCGTCGCGGCGCATGATTGCGTGGCTCGGCAACCGCCTTATTTTGACGTGGTTTCAGAAAGTTGACGATCCCAACAATCGCCGTTTAATCCAAACGATTGTAAACAGCGAACAAATAAGCCTTAATTCGTTGGTTGCTGTTGGGGCGCTTACCGGTGGTAACATTAATTTTATCGACACGGAAAACAGTCTCGTCAGCCTTATGGCCGGGAAGATTGTTTTTGACATTGTGCTTGGGCTTGTTTCCCCGGCGCAGAACATACAATTCAGGCTTCAGTACGAGCCTGCGTTCCTTCAGAGCCTATTTCAGTAGGGAAAGGAAAGGTGAATAATGGATGTACCTGCGGTATTAGTTAATTACGAAGCGTTTCGCGAAGGTGGCCGCATCATAGGCCACACAAACGTCACACCGCCCGACATCGAATACCGCAAGGCGGCGATTAGCGGCGCGGGCATAGCTGGGACGATGGACGTGCCCGTGGTAGGGCAGTTAGAGAACATGGAATCATCCATCGAATTCTCAGTCGCGCACAAAGACGTGCGCGATTTAATGACGCCAAATTTCCACCACATAGAATTTTGGGGCGCCATTCAGGGAATAGACTCGGCAACCGGCGAAATGAAAGTCTGGCAGCACAAAATAGTCATGCAAATGATGCCATCGGGTTTCAAGCCGGGGGCGTGGAAGCCTGCCGAACCGCAAGGGCGCTCACATGCGTTTACCGTGAGGTATTATAAGGAAATGATTGACAACGAAACAATAATAGAGATTGATAAACTCAACAACAAACTCAATATCGGCGGTCAGGATGTGGTTGCACAAATCCGCGCCGCCATAGGAGTATAGGAGGGCGGTAACATGAACAACAGCACAAAAACGTCGGCGGCTGCGGCAACTGAGCCGCAGCCGATTGCGGCAAACGTCGAAGAAATAAAGGACAAGGTCGAAACGGCTGACCTTACCAGAATAAAAAAGTATAAGCTGTCAAGGCCGGTAACGGTTGCAGACAAAACCTATGAGGTTTTGTCGCTCGACTTTGACAAGTTGACAGGGGAGGACATGGAACACGCGGCCATGTTACCGGGGGCAATTCCGGGGGATGGGTCGACGAGCGAGTATTCCAAGACGTATCTGATGGCTATTGCCGCCAGAGCCGCCGGTATAACGATTCACGAAATCCGCAAGTTTCCGATTGCGGATACTACCGGCCTGACAATGGTGGCGTATGGTTTTTTAATGCGGGGGCTTTCGGAAAGCATCAAACAATGATGGAATTGGTAGTCCGTTTGGCGCGGGCTACCAATACGTCTATTGAATGTTTTTTGAAAATGCCCCTGAAACGGCTGTATTCATGGGCCGCAGTTGTGGCCGACGTAATAAAAAAAGACGACGGGTAACATGGCAGATTTAAGAAAAACCTTCGAACTGGCGTTTGCCATAGGCGGGAAGCTCGACCCGTCGTTTAAGTCCGCGCACTCCGAAGCGGCTGCGTCAATTGCTAAACTGTCGCAAAAATCGCAGGAAGCTATGGCGTTTAGCAAGCTGCAAAAGGAATATAAGTCCGCGCTCAGCGACTTCAAAAGCGCGGCCAGCGAGACAAGCGCGGCATGGGGGAACGTCTTTAATTCTATCGCCGGGCCGATAAAACAAATTGCGACACTCGGCGCGGTTGCCGGTGCCGCCGTCTATGGCCTCGCGGCAACGACGGCGAACTTTGGCGACAAGGCCGTAAAAACCGCCAAAAAAGTGGGCCTGAATACAGAGGAATATAGCAAACTCGCCTATGCCGCGCAACAAAGCAACATATCGCAAGAAGAATTTTCGGGATCGTTGATTAAATTCAATCAATTAATCGCGAAAGCGTATAAAGGAAACGACGACGCGCAGTTTGCTTTTAAACGCGCCGGGGTAAATATCAAAGATACCAGTGGAAAGCTCAAGGACACGAAGCAGATTCTACTTGAGGCGTCCAACATGTTTGAGAGGATGCCGGAGGGAATATACAAGGCTGATTTAGCAATGGCCCTGTTTGGTAAATCCGCTGGCCCAAACCTTGTTCCCCTGATGGAGCAGGGGAGCAAAAAAATAGGCAAACTCGGCGATGACGCCGCGCGCCTCGGAATAATCTTTGACGATCTCGAAGGCGAAAAGGCCGTCAATTTTTCGGGAAGCATGACGGAACTTAAGGCCGCCGTGCAGGGGCTGGGATTTTCCGTTGGGAAATTGCTACTTGAACCGCTGACAAAGGTCAACGAGGCGGTGGTGGAATGGATTACCACCAACCGTGAATTTATAAGTATGAAAGTAAATGAATTTATAAAAGATACGATAACGTGGGTAAAACAGAATAAAGACGCCATTATCGGCCTCAAAGATTCAGTCGTTCAATTCATTGGTCAGATCGGCGTCTGGATCGAAAAGAACGGCGGCCTTTTTGAAGTAGTAAAAAAAGTAGGACAGGCGTTTATTGCTTTAAAAGCATTAGGCATAGCGTTTGCGATAATGGGCGCGGTTGCGTCCACGGCTACATTCATTGCGTCTATTGCAGGATTAATTGTAAAAACAAAATTATTAATTGCGGCGTTCGGAGGATTTAAAGTAATTGCGGGATTGATTGCAGGGGCTGCGGCTCCGGTTGCCTTCGTTGCCGCCGCGGTTGTGTCGCTTGGCGTTGCCACGTATCTACTCATAAAAAACTGGTCAGAAGTTGTGTATTTTTTCAAGAATATGGCGGTAACGGTTCCCATATTTATCAACGATTTAGTTGAAGACATAAAAGGACTTTTTGGCGGCCTGCCGGGATGGATTCAGGTAATTGTCGCGCCCATAAAAAACATAATAACAAGCCCGATTCAGGCCGTGCAGGACTTGTTGGCCGGAAACATTAAGGGATTCATTACAAACATGGGTAAATTTATAATTAGCAAAATACTTCTGGTTCCGTTAATAATTGCTAACGCGGGCAACGCAATTATAAAAGCCATATTTGGCGTTGACATAATCGGAGCCATAAAAGAATGGATAAGTCCGGTGATAACAGTAATTAGCAATATATTGGGCGCGGGAATAGACGCAATAGTGGACTTTTTTGTCGGAGAATTCAACGGCGTTAAAGACGCTTTCGGCGAGGGCTTTTTTAATGGAATTTTTACAATCCTGAAAAAGATTCCCACGCTGTTTTTTAGAATGGGAATAGATGTTATAAAGGCCGTAACCGCTGTTGACATATCGCCAGTTATGGACCGGGTAAATGGTATTTTTAGAGGCATAAAAGCCATATTTACGGGAATCGGCGGCCTTGTTTCCGCGTCCTTTCGGGCCGTTGCCGGTTTCATAGGCGGCGAGCTGGCCGCTATAAAACAGGCTTTCGCCGGAGGATTTATCAATGGGATCGGCTCAATTTTGTCACGCGTTCCAACGTTTTTTGTCCGCATGGCTGCGGATGTAATCAAAGCCATTACCGGCATAGACTTAATCAGCGTCGGAAAGCAATGGATCGGCGGCCTTGTGTCCGCTGTCGGAGCGGCTGCGTCTGGCCTCGTGTCAGTTGTTTCCGCCGCCATCCGAGGCTTTACCAACGTCTTTAGCGGCGAGCTGGCCGCTATAAAACAGGCTTTCAGCGGGGTATTTAACGCGGTTTTATCAATCGTAAACAACATAGGCGCGGCCATAACCGCGGCGGCCAGTGGATTCATGTCCGGCGTCTCCGCTATGTTTTATAATGTTTGGAATACGGTGGGGGAGATATTTTCCGGCGCGATTACAAAAATCAAGTCGTTATTTTCGGACGGTTTTTTGGTGGGAATAACGAATATAATCAAAAATTTCAACTTTATATCAATAATCAATAATTTAGTCAATAAAATATTTGATATTGATCTACTGTCTATAGGAAAAAACTGGATCGCAAAACTAATAGACGGTATTCTGGCGGGAATAAAGAGCGCCGGAGCTGCGGTCAAAGACGCGCTCGGCGGCGTGATCCCAAAGGCAGCCGACCTGCTGGGCGGGGCTGTCGGTGCCGTCGCGAAAGTTATACCAAAATTCAGCGAGGGCGGCATCGCAACCGCACCGTCCCTGGCCGCCGAAGACGGACGCCCAGAAGCAATTATCCCGCTGACGAAACCGCGCCGCGCCGTCGAAGTCATGCGTCAGGTGGCGGCGCAATTTCCAAACATTATAGGCTTTGCGAAACCGGAAGCCGCCGCCTCCCCGCGCCCACAAACATCGGTGCAGACGCCACTTGAACGCCTGCAAAAGATAACAAGCGTTACAAGCAATAAGAGCGTTTCCGGCAGCACCTTTAATTTTTCCGCGCCGATTACCATAAACGGCATCGGAGGCGCTGACGCCTCCGCCGTTAAAACGTCGGTGGAAACCGCCGTTTCCGACATGAAAAATAAATTTGAACAATGGTTCGCGGAATTCCAGCGCGCGGAGATAAGGGTGGCGGCACAATGAACTGGAACTACGAAACCAAACAGGGCGACACGTGGGATATGCTGGCCCTGCAAACATACGGGAGCGAAAAACTCGCGCATGTTTTAGTGCTTGCAAACCCGCCGCTGATGCGTATTATAACACTACCGGCTGGGCTGCGCGTAACGATCCCGTCCACGCCAGCCGGTAAAACGAATTCACCGCTTCCGCCGTGGGCGAGGGGGTAACAATGTACGCGCGCAATACGCAGATAAAACTCAAATACGATAACGTTGATATTTCTTTAGACGTTGAACCATTCATCAAGAATATTCGGTATGTTGACCGCACGTTACCGGATAAGATGGATGAATTAAGCGTAACGTTTCAGGACATTGACGGACTCTGGCGCAGGGAATGGTTCCCTGACCGCGGCGCGACCGTGGAAGCCTCGTTCAACGTAACGGACTGGTTCACGCAGGGCGATTCTTTCACACGGGAATGCGGTAAATTTGAGATAGACGATATAACCAGTAAGGGCCCAGATACGGAGCTCACGATTGCCGCCGTTGCCGTGGGAATATCGTCGTCAATTCGGCGGCAGCAGAACACGAAGGTGTGGGGAGACGGAAAAGACGAATCTATAGACATTAAAACGATTATTGAAGAATTGGTCACCAAACACGGCTTTGAATTTAAATGGTATTCCAACTATAACCCCACGCTCGAACGGTGGGAACAAAAAAGCAAAAGCGACTTGGCCGCAATAAGAGAAATATGTGATTACGCCGGGCTCATGTTTAAGATTACCGACAAGCACGTAATCATTTTTCGCGGCGAGGAATTTGACAAAAAAGAGCCGGAAAAGACAATCCGCATAGTTGACGACGGCGTAAAAAACTGGACTTTCAACGCCAACGCCTCGGATATTTATTCGGCTTGCGAAGTCAAATACTATGACCCGGCGCAAAAAAAATTGATAGAATATTTATACGTGCCGGAGGGAATAAGCGGCGCGCGTAGCAAGGCTGAAAAATCGAAAGGCCCAACAACGAAGCGCGCGGTGGAAGAAAAAAACGGCACGCGCATGGAAATAAAAATAGTAATACCGGATACGAGCGAAAAAGCGCCGGAAATAACTGAGCCGGAAATCGGCCAGATATTAAAGGTGAACCGCCGCGTTACTGACATCGCCGAGGCCGAGGAAGTAGCAAAGGCCGCGCTGCGCTCAAAGAATATGCGTCAGGTAAAAGGCACGTTATCAATGATGGGTCGGCCCGATATGTATAGCGGGATGAACATAAATGTAGCGGGATTCGGACGCTGGGATTCGGTAACCTGGAACGTCGAAGAAATCTCGCATGATTATAGCAAGAGCGCGGGGTATAACTCCACGCTTTCGCTGAGGGGAATATTAGGGTATTGACTATGGACGCAACGGTAGCGGCAGCGATGCGCGATATTTTTCGTGTTGGAGAGGTAACGGAGGTGGACGCGGAAAAGTGCACGGCGCGTGTAACGTTCCCGGACACCGACGACGCCGTCTCCGTTCCGCTTGTAGTCGCGCAGCGAAAAACGCACAAGGACAAAGACTTCTGGATGCCGGACGTCGGTGAAATGGTGGCGTGTTTGTTTCTTGCGACCGGCCCAATCGCCGGATTTATAATGTTTGCGATATATAACGAGATCGATATTCCGCCTGTTACCGACCCGGACAAGCGGCATATACAATACGAAGACGAAACTGTATTTGAGTATGATCGCAAAGAACACAAACTAACCGTCGAACTGAAAGGCGACGCGGTAATTAATATAGAGGGTGAAGACGGGGGAGAGGTTGCGGTTGCCGTAAAAAAAGGCGTTACTATCACAACAGAGGCCGCCGTGGTAATCGGCGCGGAGGAAGATATAACGATAACGGCAGAGGGAAATATAGGCATAGATGCGACTGGGAATATAAATATAATGTCAACCGGAAACACAAAGTTATCGCCCACGGGAACATTTGAGATTAGCAAGCAAACACCAGCCACCCCTGCACAAGGGCCGCTGAACTGCTTGTCCAACTGTCTATTTGCCGGGCCGCTCCACGGCGGCAACACGGTGGCATAGGGGGTAATCATGGCGATGAACGCGGGGGATTTGGGGAATAGTTTATATGCGCGCCTAAAAAAAGATATGGGGCTCGCAAAATTTGACGATGGCGAATTAGGTAATTTAAAAAAATTTTGTATTGCGATTACCGACGAAATAATAAGTCATATCGTGGACAATGCTGTCGTAAAAAGCAGTACAATAAATAGCGGTAATATATTGGTGAATGGCGGCGTGTCCGGCATGGCCCCGTATGTTGGCCCTGTCTTGAACGCGATAGGCGTGTTAAATGACGGCTCTTTAACGGACGGAAAAATAACATGAACGCAGCGGTAAAAGACCTTGCGAAAGATATTGCGGACATTGCGCTCGCGCGCGTACTGTCTAAGACGCCGTTTGTCGGCTTCATAGGCGGGACAATATTTTTTGCGTCATCAATCATTACCAATACATTTAACGAAATAAACCGCAAAGCTGAATCGCGGTTTGTTGAGCACGATGTAATCTATGGTAAACCGCTTACAGAATTTACAGGAAACGACCTTAAAGACTTTACGGTGGATATTACGCTCCACAGCGCGCTGGGCGTTGACCCGTTACTGTTTTATGAAGGATTAGAGAAAATGGTGGAAAGCGGCCAGCCGCAGATGGTATTCATAAACTATAAAAAAACCGGAATATATACCGCGCGAAAAGTGGAGGGTATAGAAAAATACTGGGCGTTGGGGCGCCCTGCGGTAATGGACGTAACGCTTACCCTGCGGGAATATGTCAGCAGCCTCCCAACGGAGGCCGAACGCAAGCTGCGCGAAGCCGAACTTCGGCGCGAAGACACCGGCGCGGGCGGCCCGGACAAGCTACCGGGAACGCCTGCCGACGTCGCGGCCCTGTCTCCAACCGGAGGAGTGACACCAGCATAACTATGGCCACAGAATTTACCGTCCTCGGCACACCGCTAACCGACATCGAGATCGGGGCGACCGGCTTGCGCGAAATTGCGCAAAACGTTAAAACGATTATGACCACGCTGCGCGGCACGCTGATGCTTGACCGGATGTTTGGCATAGACCAAACGCTGGTTGACAAGCCGGTGAACGAAGTCATGGCAAAGATTATAACCGATTTGGCGGTTCAAATAGAAAGTTATGAACCGCGCGCGGAGGTAGTGGGAATGACGCTGGAAAGAAGCGACGTGGGAATGGGAGAAGTAGCGCCGCTTGCCACAATAAGAGTCAGGCCGGGGGTAAGAATATGAGCACGGAAACAACGCGCATAGCGGCGATAGAGGATACCGGCGACCGGTTTTTCGGCCTGCCGCTTTTCGCGCTCGGACACATCGACCGCGCCGATATGACGGCCAACCTTGAGGTATTGTGGGAACGCACAACGGGATCGGCTCCGGCCTCCGACGCGAACGCCTTTATCGCGCGGCTTGTAGATATTATAGAGCGGCAAAATAATCTGTCATCGGTTGACACTGGGGAAGTGGTAGAATCCACGATTACTATGTACGAGGGGATAATGAACACTACATTGTTTCCCGGTGACCCCGTGCGGCTTTTTCTCTCGACGCTTGCGGCCATAATAGCAATGCAAAACGCTGTTTCCGACTGGACGCAAAAACAGAATTTTCTGCGCTTCGCCACCGGCGCGTATCTCGACGGCCTCGCCGCGCTTCTGGACGTCTACCGTTTGGAATCGTTTCCGGCCAAGACGGTTATCCGGTATTCACTCGCCGCGCCGCGCCCCGTGCCCACAATAATACCGCAGGGCACCCGCTCCACGGCTGACGGCAAAATATTTTTTGCGACGGACGCGCTCAAAGTCATTCCCACGGGCGTTCTGACCGTGGAAATACCGGCAACATGTTTGACGCATGGATTAGAGGGTAACGGCCTTATTCCCGGCCTGATAAACCGCGCGGTAGATGTTATAGCGTTTGTAAAATCGGTAGAAAATATCATAGAATCGAACGGCGGCTCAGACACGGAGGGAGACGAAAGCCTTCGCGCGCGCGTGCGGCTGAGCCCCGGACGGACGTCCACGGCTGGCGCGCGGCTGTCGTATCTTTATCACGCGCTCACTGCGCACGGTAACATCGGCGACGTGTCGGTGGTTGGGCCTGATGACAGAAATGGCGAGCGCAAAGGCGAAGTAGACATATTTGTCATGCTCAAGGGCGGCGGAATTCCCGACGCGAACGGCGCGGAAATATCCGCCGTCGAAAGCGCGCTGAATCAGGAGCGCGTGCGCCCGCTAACCGACAAGGTGAATGTTCACCCTGTCTATAAATTAGATATTGATTATACGATAACGTGGTTCATCACCGCCGCGCAGGGCGCGCAATACACGCAGATTGAAGAACAAATCGAAGCGGCGGTCAAGGAATATGAAACGTGGCAAACGGAGCGCGTGGGGCGCGATATAAACCCCGACCGGCTTGTAGAATTGTGCCGCGCAGCCGGAGCGAAGCGCGTCGAACTCGACGGACTGGCCTTTACGCCGCTGACAAAAAACACCGTCGCGTATATTGACAATCGGGAAATAATTTCAGGGGGGGTGGAAGGTGAATAATACGCTCTCCAACTTTAAATTCAACGACCTGTTACCGTCCAGCGTTAAAGACGATCCAAAATTTATCGCCGCGTCCGCGTGCTTGGATAAACTGTTTGAAAATTTTGACGACCGCGTGAAGTTAATGCTGATCTACAGCCGCATTGACGAACTGACGGAAAGCGAAATAGACGATCTCGCGTGGCAGTGGAATATCGGCTATTTTGAGGGGTATTTTTTAGTAACGTCTTTGGAAGAAAAAAAGAGACTTGTAAAGCACGCGATACAAGTACACTGGCATAAAGGAACGCTCTGGGCGCTGCGCAGCGTGCCGCAGTTTTTGGGAATGCCAACCTTCACCATAGAATGGTTCGAAAGCGACCTTATAGGCTCGGAAATGGAGCCGTATGAATTTGACTTCGCGATTGATACCGGCGTGCGCGGGGCATCTCCCACGATACAAAGCGACGTGATGAATCTTATTAACAACCTGAAGAACGCGCGCTCGTATCTCCGGCACATTATTCTTATGATTTCCTGGCGGCTTAATATACGCTACGGGATAATAGGCCACGGCTTGCAGATCGGAAAGGTGCGCCCTAAGCACTGGCCCGGCGGCACCGCAAGAATAAAATACGGAATAGGGGTGGCGGAACACTCGGCAATCGCCGCGCGCGTATTACCGAAGGTGTGGACAGGCGGCACCATAAAAATAGGATACCGGAAAGTCGCCGGTGAATATTCAGCCACAACCGCGCGCGTATTACCAAAGGCGTGGACGGGCGGCACCGTAAAAATAAAATATACAATGGTTATAAGCGGCCACATGGTAATGGGTAACAGCGTCCGCCCCAAAATAATAGCGATAAACATCGCTATTGCGCTAAAGACCAAACGGACGCCCGGCTATTACTTCGCGGTAAAAACAAAGGTATTGCCGCGCGTCAATACGAGGATAGAAACATCGGTAAAATATCGCGTGGCGGTTGGCTCGTACTCTGCGGCAACCGTGCGGATAAATCCAAAAATACGCGGTGGAAACGATATTTTGATTAAAAATAAAACATGCGTCGGTGCGCACTCGGCCACTTTTGGCAGGGTAAATCCGGCGCGTTATGCGGTATAAAAACTAAAAGGAGGTGTTTATGGACACAGAAGAACCAGTAGAAGAACCGGTGGTAAGGCAGTATTTCTCGCAGCTCACGCCGCACGGCAAAGCCGTTTCGCGCGATGTTTTTAACGGGGGCGAGACCGTTAAGTTGTCCCACATGGCGGTGGGGTACGGAGCTGAAGACACCGGTAACGGCTATTATATTCCCGCGGACGATCAGCCCGATCTGCTGAACGAGTGGTATCGGTTTGAGCTTAACTCGCTCACTGTCGATCCCAATAACCCGGCGTGGCTGATTGCCGAGGGAATCATAAGAGAGGACATCGGCGGCCACTGGATTCACGAGGTGTCCGTAATCGACAATAACGGCGGCGTCGTGGGCATCGCAACATACCCGGAAACGTACAAGCCGACCGTGCCGCAGGGAACGTCTTCCGCTGCGGTAGTACGGGTCATTCTCCAAGTTGACGATGCCAACAAATTCCAGCTGGTGATTGACACGTCGCTCGCACTTGTTACCCGCGATGAATTTGCGGGTGTTATTGCTAACATCAATAGCAAACTCAACGCCCTCGCGCCCATACACAATCCCGCGCTCACCGGCATACCCACCGCCCCAACGCAGCCGCAGGACGGCGAGGAAAACGGCGGCGAGGAAACGGAAACCGGAGAGGAAACGGACGGCGAAGGCGAACTGGAAACCGGAGAGGAAATCGCAGGCGAAAGCGAACTGGAAACCGGAGAGGAAATCGACGGAGAAGGCGACGGCGAAAGCGACGGCAACGAAGGCCCGCAAACGCCGACACATTCCGCGCCGATTGCAACCACGGAATACGTCCGCGCCGCGGCCAGCGGAATATCCAAATGGGTAACGGATAACTTCGCGCCCATAGGCAGCGGGGGCGGAGGCGGCGGCCAGCCTCCGGCACCGGGAACGGGCGCGATAATGGGCGCGCGCTGGTTTAAAAACGCAAGCCCCACCACGCTCACGCGGCTCTATGACGCGGTCGGCCTGAACTTTACCCCTGCCGTAAACGGCGTTGGCGGTAATTCTGACTTCGACGCTATGCCGATATACCAGGACATCCGCCTTTGCAACGTTATTAATGGCGGCGAGGTAACAGCATATTACGGCGAACCGGGATTTTCGCGCACGCCGTCAAGCGGGGACGTCATGGTGGAAATTCCCAGATTTTATTTTAAAATCGTTGAAAATCTTGACACGCGCGATTATCTCATAAGCGACGTCAAGCACGACAATACGTGGCAGGAATCGCCGCGGCACGCCCCAACAGCCACAAAGCCGAACGGCTACGACCGGATTTACGTCAGCGCGTACACGCTGAACGCGAACTATAAATCGCAAGCCGGTAATGCCTCGGCGGTCAATATGACACGCGCGGCGGCGCGCACGGGCTGCGCTAACCGTGGATCGCAATACTGGCAGTATGATTACGCGACGTATTGTACGCTGCAATTACTCTACCTTGTCGAAGTTGCCGACTGGAATTCTCAGGCGGCGGTGGGAATGGGCAACGTGAGCACCTCGGCGCAGATAAACACCGGCAACACCGACAATATTTTGTTTCATTCGGGATCGACGGCAAACGCCGGTGCGGGAACGGGGACAGTCAAATACCGGAATATCGAAAATCTCTGGGGTAATATTTACCAGTGGGTAGACGGGATAAACATTAACGAGAGAGTAGCGCACATCAGCCTTATTCCCTCGCAATATGTTGACGATACCGCGAACAACTATAGCGCGCTGTCGTATACCAACGCGAACGCTAATTCGGAATTTATAAAACAGCTGGGATTCGATGTAAATTATCCCTGGGCGCAGATGTGCACGGCGGGCGGAGGGGCTGACGGGACGTTCATTCCCGATAAGTATTTCACCAGTACCGGATGGCGTGTGCTGTCTGTCGGCGGGGGCTGGAACGGCGGCGGGGGCGCTGGCCTGTTCTGCTTCCACGCGAGCAGCGCGTCGTCGAGCGTGAGCACGAGCGTCGGCTGCCGCCTCCTTTGTTTGCCCGATTAGCGGGGGAATGGGGGCAGCCAGCCCCCAATGTTTTAATATGTTTTGATTTTGATTTTTTGTTTTTAGTTTTTTTGTTTTTGTTTTTTGTAAAGGGGAATAGTAGTTGGCAGTACCGGATGGCGTGTGCTGCATGTCGGCGGGAACTGGAACAACGGCGGGAACGCTGGCCTGTTCTACTTCAACGCGAACAACGCGTCGTCGAGCGTGAACACGAACGTCGGCTGCCGCCTATTTATTTGCAAGATGGATTTGGTATTAGAACTATTGTTTCCTTGCCACTCGGCAAAAATATTTTGCGATCGGGCGCGGCTTAGTAGGTGGTAACACTCGAAACGCCGCGAAGCAAATAAGGAGAAGCATGAAACGCGCGGGTCATCTTTACGAAAAAATACTTGATCCCAAAGTGATCGAGTTTGCTATTGTGGAAGCCGGACGCGGCAAACGCAGCCGCAAGGCCGTGTGCCGCGTCATGGCCGACCTTCCGCGTCACGTTACAATCATTAGAGACATGCTGTTGAACCAAACTTTCACGCCGTCCGATTACCACGTATCAATTCGATACGACCACCGAACAAAGAAAAGCCGCAAAATTCAGCGGCCAGTATTTTTCCCGGATCAGTGTATTCACTGGTTAATTGTAATCGCAGTTAAAGACGTTTTTATGCGTGGTATGTATCATTGGAATTGCGGCAGCATTCCCGGACGGGGAATACGCCACGGCCACAAAGCCGTGAAGCGGTGGCTGACCGCCGACAACAAGGGCACAAAATACACGCTGAAAATGGACATCCAGAAATTTTATGACAGCGTGCCGCATGATAAATTGATGGCCGCCATACGCCACAAAATCAAAGACGAAAGAATTTTGTCGCTGATAGAAAAGGTGGTAAAGACCACCGAAGCCGGTATTCCCATTGGGAATTATACGTCGCAGTGGTTCGCGAACCTGTATCTTGAAAAATTAGACCACCATATCAAAGAGGCGCTCGGCGTACAATATTACGTCCGATATATTGACGACCTTGTTATTTTCGGCCCAAATAAAAAGAAGCTGCACAAGACGCGCATCGCCATAGGCGGCTTTTTGGAAACGGTAATGGGCCTGAAGCTGAAAGGAAACTGGCAGGTATTTAAAACCGCGTCCCGCGGCGTCGATTTTTTGGGATATGTATTTTTTCACAATCATATAAAACTGCGCGCGCGGAATTTTATCACGCTCGTTCGCCAGTGTAACAAGGTGCGCAGAAAAATAATCGCGAAGGTTGCGATCCCGTATATCATGGCGGCGGGATTGTTGAGCCGGATAGGACAATTCAAATACTTCAATTCCCAAAACATAAAAAGCAGATATTTAAAAGGTATAAATATTAACTTATTAAAAGGAGTGGTAAGAAATGAGAGCAAAAGGAAGTTACCAGCCGCAGCCGTTTGAGTACGAGATTATCGGAAAGAACGCGCTGCTCCGTTTTTATGAGAATGTGACGGAAACGAACGAAGTTGACGAAAGCACCAATTTTGCTTTTATCGGCTGGGAATTCGACCGCTACACAATCGAACGCCCGTATGAGGCGGGCCTTCCCACGCGCGTAAACAACAACCTCGCGGCGTGGATGGAAATGGCAAAAAATGAGGAACGCGACCGCCTCGCCGCTGACGTCCGCAGCCGTCGCAACGAGGCTCTGGAAGCCTCGGACAAGACGCAGCTCAACGACGCGCCGATGACCAAAAACGAGAAAAACTTGTGGAAGGCCTACCGTCAGGACTTGCGCGACGTTCCCGAACAGCCCGGATTCCCGTATACCGTGGAATTCCCGCAGCCGCCGCAGCCGGAGCCCGTTGGAGAGGGAAATGAATAAAATGAAAAAAGATATTTTGTTGAATATCATAGACCCGGCGCTGGAAACGCTTTCAAAATATGCCTTTCCGGTGCCGTACAGCCAGTCCGCCCGCGCCATGATGTACGCAATCGGAATGCAGGAATCGCGTTTCCTGCACCGCTTCCAGTTGCCGCAGCCGAACGCGGCCAACCGGAAAGGCCCCGCACGCGGCCTTTGGCAGTTTGAGGCGATGGGCGGCGTGGACGGCGTACTGAAACATCCGGCAACGAAGGAGCGCGCGGAATTTTTTGCGCGCTCCTTCGTTGGTTCAATCAATCCGCACGCGGTGTGGGCCACGCTGGAATACGAAGACATGCTCGCGGCAATTTTCGCGCGGTTGTTGTTACTGAGCGATCCCAACGCGCTGCCCGATCCGAAGCCCGCAAGCGAAGACGCCGCGTGGAATTGCTATATCCGTAACTGGCGGCCCGGCGCTCCGCACAGAGAAACGTGGGGGAAAATTTGGGCGGAGTCAATCGCGGTAATCAATTAACCATAGCGGCAACGGCGCCGCGAAGAAAGGGCGATGTTATGAGGGAAGCGGCAATCGTGGCCATGTCAGCCATAGGCTCGGTATTCTATCACCTGTTTGGCCCGTGGAATTCCTTATTTGAGGCCATGTTTGTATTCATGGTGCTTGACTTCGCAATGGGATTTCTGGTGGCCGCCATATTCAAAAAAAGCCCCAATTCCCGCGACGGGAAGCTGTGGAGCGTGCCCATGAAGCGCGGCCTAATCAAGAAAGGAATGGCCCTTGTATTTGTAATTGTCGGCCAGCAGCTTGACTATGTTATTGAGCGCGATTATGTAAAACCGGCGATAATGTTTTTTATTATCGGCACGGAGCTGTTGTCCATTATCGAGAACGCCGCGCTCATGGGAATACCCGTTCCCAGCGTATTGCGCCGTATGCTGACTGTGCTGAACGACAAAGCCGGTGAACACGCGGCTGATAAGTTTGCCGATGACGTTTTAGGTAGAATCGACAAAGACGATAACAACCCAAAGAGGCGCGCCGATGATAAATAAAATAACTCCCGGCATATTGTTTGTCATTATCGTGTCGCTGGCCATCTATGTTGTCGATCTCCGGCACCGCATGAACAAGCAGGTCGCGGAAATTACACGCCTGAAATCGGAGCTTTCGGACTGCGGCCAGATGTTGAACGACGCTGATGCCGCAATCGAACGCCAAAACATGGCCGTCGAAGCCGCGCGCGTCGATACCGTTATTGTCGAAAAGCAGGTCGCGGGAATCGCAAAAAAGTACACGGAAACGCGCGAAGTCATTGTCGAAAAAATAAAAAAGGATTCGTCAAGTGAGAATAAACTTTTTATTATTGACAGCGTGCTGCGCTGTTATCATGGGATGTAGTACAAAAGTAGTAACAAAAATCGAATACCGCGACGTAAAGATTCCCGTGCGCTGCGATGTTACCGTGCCGGAGCGACCGGCGTACAATGCCGATCCGGTCATGGGCGTCGTCGATATACTGGAATACGTGGAAACTCTGGAAGCCTTGCTTAAGGCGTGCACCGGCAATACCGGTGAATAGGCGGCCACGAAGCAGCCGCCTATAATACTATAAGGGCGCGCCACCTCCAACGCGCCGGTGTCCGCCGTTAACACCCGTCGACGCGGCCACCCCGGAAACCGACCGCGGATTGGCCCCGCGGTCGACCCGGCTTACATTTTATTTTAAGTTTGTATTTGGCCAGAAAAAAGTCCAGCGCCTTCAGGCCGACCTTCATTGCGCTGCATATCTGGTGGCGGTTCATCCCGCATTCAACAAGCGTTTTAACCGTATCCGCGCGCGTTTCCAGCTTGTTTGCGCGTGGCGTTTGCTTGATTTTGCGCCTCGTATAATTGTGGAGATTAATTCCATACGCCACTGTTGCCCTGCGCAGCGTTCCCACGTGGACGCCGAGCTCCACGGCCATGTCCTGCCGCGTATAACCGTTCTTGGCCATCTCGATAATTTTGCCCTTTTTGCCGGTCAGCTTGTGCGTTCCCTTGTAACCGCGCGGACGCCCCAGCCGCACGCCCTCCGCGCGTTTCCGCGCAAGGGCCTCCTTTGTGCGCATACTGATCATATTGCGCTCAATTTCCGCCGCCAGCCCGAAGGCAAACGCGAGGACTTTGCTCTGTATGGATTCGTCAAGGCGGTAATTGTCCTTGATTGTCCAAACGCGAACGTTCCGCTCCAGCAGCGCCTTCAGGATGTCCATTACCATAAACATCGACCGGCCCAGCCGCGAGACTTCGCCGCAGATAATCAAGTCGCCGGACTGAACAACATCCAGCAGCTTTCCCAATTTCCGCTTCTTCGGCTCCTTTGTGCCGGAGATGGTTTCCTCAACGTATTCATCAATTGACAACTTCTGCCGGCGGCAAAAATTGTTGATCTCAAACTTCTGATTATCGTTGTCCTGCCTGTCAGTCGATACCCGCACGTATCCGTAAATCATACCCCTCTGTCCTGTTAATTGTTTTTGGTTAAAATAACTGCCGCCGCGAAGCCCCTCCCTCTGAAGCGCGATCGCGACGGCAGCCTTCGTTGCATCTCTCTATACCTCCCGATTACCGTTCTTCGATAATGCCTCCTTTGTTTATGTTATTATCGTTTCCGCTCCGCAGATAACACGTCGCGTGCCGCAGCGCGTCCGGCGGGCATATCTTATACCCGTTCCGGCAATAGCGCGCCGGATTCAGCGCAGCGCCAAAACCGCAAACGCTGGGTGCCCACAAGCCGCCCTCGTGAACGCAGCGGTAATTGCTGAACTGGACGTCCAGCGCATAGCGCGGACACGCTTTTTTTTCTTCCTGCGTCCGCGCCATACATTGATGGTATTCCACCCGCTGCGACATCACGACCACCGCCGCCGTCGTTTTATCGTTCATGCGGCAGCCTCGTCTTCATCGTCATCGGCGTCTTCATCGGCGTCGTCAGTTTCCGCCGAATCGTCATCGGCGTCATCCTCCGGCTCGTCGTCGCTATTATTATTATCGGTTTCCGCGTCTTCTTCCTCAACATCTTCGGGATGGGGATCGACGCCGAACGCCTTAGCAATATCGCTGTCATCATAATGCATATTGCCGTATATGTGGATAATTACAGCGGCCTTTAATACATCGATGGCCGTGCAGCTCTCCGCTACCTTCATATCGGCAATACCCATGCCGATATATTTTTTGTACAACTCGTCAAGCGCTTCGCGGTCGGCCCGATCGCGACCGTCAAGGCTATCGTCATCATGCATGCCAAAGTAAAGTTCTATGGGCCGCCTGTTTGCGCCGAAAATACGCTCAATGTACCAGTCGGTCTTTTCCCTAAGCTTAATTGTTTCCGGTTTGCGCGCCTCGTACTGCTTCGCTTCGCGCTCTTCCCTTTCCATGTCCCACTTGGCCTGCCGCTCCGCGCTACCACGATCGAATTTCTCCTCGCGAACCCTGTCGAGCGTTTCTTTTTCCTCGTCGGTCAATTCCCGATACACCGGCTCAACATCATCCTCGTCCAGATCAACATCACCGTAAATTTCTTTCAGCTTTTTGGAATTGGATTTCGCCCAGTTCTCGATGTTCTGCTTCGCTATAAAGCATTCCCGATTCGGGCAGTCATCCGCGCCCAAATTACCATCAAACTCGTTACCGTGTTTTTTGTCCGCGCACTTCTTGCAAGACGGCCAAACCTTTCCATTCTTGTCTTCATATTCCTTGTCTTTTTTGAACACGCAGTTTTTAAGATTCTGCATGTAGTGGCTTTTTACCCTTGCGAGAAAATCCCTCGCGGGCGTGTCCATGATATAAGAGTCATTCAGAACCCTGTCAATAAGGGACTTGGGAAGCGTGCACAATATCAGCGCTTTCGCAATCCCGATTTCACCCTCGTCAATTTTGGCCAGCGCGTCCTCCGGCAACATCGCCAACTGCATATACTGGTATACGTGCGCCGGAGACTTTCCGATCCGCCGCGCGATTTCCTCAACCGGCAATCCCAAAATATTGCGCATCCGGCAATACGTATCGGCGATTTCGGTGGGCCGGAGATCGACGCGGTGAAGGTTCTCCGATATTTGTATTTCCAGCACGGCGCGCCCGTCCAGATTGTCGTAAATTATCGCGGGGACGGTTTGGCACTCGGCAATTTTCGCCGCGGCCAAACGCCGATGCCCCGCAATCAATTCGTACACTACCCCGCTGGCCGGTTGCGCGTCCTGAACGAAGTTCACGATCAGCGGCTCCAAAATTCCGACCTGCCGGATACTTTCCGCAAGCTCCAAAATTTTGGGATCGCTCTCCGGCGTGATTTCGCCGCGGCGGACGTTTTTCACCACGCCCACCGCCTCGATGGGAACCTGTTCCGCCGCCCGGTAGACAAGCGGCGCGCCCTCGACCGGCACCCCGCCGCTATTTTTCGCGTTGCGCGCTGCCACAAACGCCGCCACCGTTGCTTTCGACGGGCCGGGGCCGGACGTTTCCGCGTTCCTTTTGCCCTTCATGCAGCCGCAGGAGGTGGTGTGTCCGGTCTTCAGGCTCGACCCGGCCACCACCTTTCCATTCCCACACTCGCAAACGCAGTTGTACATGCGTTCGCCGTTCGACCGCTTCGTATCGCTGACAGATTCGACCGTCAACTTTCCGAACGTCTTTCCCACTAATTCTTCTTTCACTTCGCACCTCCCCAAAAAGTTTATAATGATTATAAATTATTTTGCTTTCGCCCTCCACACCGGCGCGTTGATCTGCGCCCAGTGGGTAATTCTGTCAAAATCGTAATATCTCGCGTGTCCCAACCACCACGGGGCACCGTCGCCTTCATCGCATAACATGGCAATATCGTATTCGCTGCGCCCCTCTGAGCCGAGCGAGTGATCAACTAAATGTACCAATACGTCCACGTCTACGTTCGGTAAATCCTCTTTAATGCCGATCCAATTAATCATCTTCTCCGCGCCCCTTTCCAATAGATATACGCACAACCAACAAAACCCGCAATAAATCCGGCACCCCAATAAAGTGTATCAAAATCAATCATTTCCGTCCCCCCGTTCCGCTGTCGGCCTCCGGCAACGCTATTGATGCTAAACCTGTCTTCATATCGCTGTTTATTTTTTCGCCGCCGCCGCGCGCCTTGTTAATTTCCGCAAGGCACCGGCTGCACTTCTTGCCGCCGACAATTTGATATTCTATCATATCGTCTCCGTCATAGGCCCCCCAAAAATATTCAAATCCAAACAAATTACACCACCCATCGCGATTTACGGTTCGCAAATCCATATAAGGGCAACCATAGCCACCACGGTGGTAACAGCCGTCGCCGCCCGGTATTTCTATCTCTACCTTAATTCTTATTGCATCTTCCATCTTTTTTTACCCCGCAAAAAATTAAGAGGGAGCGCGCCGTCCGTGCGGAGGAATCACCGACGCGCGCGGCTTCGTTAGTTCAGCCGTTGCCCTCTCTATCACCATTTATTTCACCGCCGTTTCCGGCGTCCAGTCCGGCATGTTGGCCGCGACCCGGCACGCGCGCCGCTTTTTTCTGTTTGCGTTGCAAACGCCGCGAACGTTGTAATTGCATTTCGCCCCGCACAACACCGCCCTGCGCGGCGGCGTTTTAACGACGGGCCTCAAGGTCTTCACCGGTTTTTCCCACGGTATTCCCGCGTTCGGATCCATTTTATTTTTCTCCATTCTCGTTTTGTTTTATACGCGCTTCCTGTGCTTCTCTTTGGCGCACAACATCATTAGGCGCAATATCATATAATCCCAAATTAATCATTGCAATATTGAGCTCGGGGTCATCCAGCTCGGTGGCCCGCTCTGCCGCCGCGCGCAAATGCCCAATTAAAACGTTCACCGGCGCCCACAAAATAGACGCAGAGTTGTTGCACCGCAGCATCTCATTTAGGAGGGCCACCGTATCAACATGAAAATAAAGCTCTTTTTCCATACTACCGCTCCCCCATGAGCATTAAAACCTTCGATTCTACCGGGCCCGGATCGGGAATCCAACCGGCTTCCAGCAATAGTTTTATGCTATCAAGTGGGAAATCCGTAAACTCGACAACATCCATATAAATCTGGTTTCCGGCTTCATCTTTGCAGCGCAGAACCCCGACGTCCTTGCGCTCCCGCCAAAATTCCCACAACTGATACCGGCATTCGGGCTGCGCGTTTATTTGCGCCGCAAAAATAACATCAATTAACCAGTACGCCCCGCACAATTCCGCCATGCGTTTCACACCGTCCGTGTACACGCCGCGCGGCTTGCCGCTGATCGGACTCCGATGAACATAGTAGTTATCGGTGCCGTGGTAATTAGCAAGCTCGGCGGTGATACTTTCCTGCGTTTTAATTTTCAAAGTCTTTTCCATATATCCACCTTATTTTTGTAACGTATGGGTAAAATACAGCGCTGTCTACCTTGTAAATCTGATACGGCCCCCTCCTCCTGTACTCCTCCGCAGCAGCCTCAGAAAAAACCCGCACTGCAAGCGCGTTTTTTATTTTCGGCGGAAATGTGTCCATTGCCGCCCGTACTTTATCACGCACGTCTTCTTCAATGTCCCCATAATTCGGCCCGGCATTATCAATCCCGGTGTCAAACAGGGCGCAGAAAAAGAAATACGCGCAATCCACAACAGCGCTATAAAGCTCGCTGAGATCATCACCATCCCCGTTCAAGCCCTCCGCAACCGCCACCAACGCCGCCAAACTTTCGACCCGCTGGTCTATGTCTTCCCGCGTAATCATACGTCAACCGCCTTTCTTAATTTGGGGTTCGCGCCCCTGTTATTAATTAGTTTACTTCCTCAAGTGCGCCAAACGCCAGCCCCGCGCACACGGCCACCAACATCGAGTCGGCGTCGCCGTCGCGGGCGATCCCGTAGATAATGTCCAGCAGCTCGCCGCCCTTCACGCCGTGCGCGACAAAAACTTTGCCGCCAATCTTAAGGCGGGACTTGCCGTCCGCTAATACCGCGAAGCTCTGCCTTGTCATGCCGCGGCCCCTTTCAGGCGGCCCGAAGGCCGCCGTGGTTAATTGTTATTTTGGCCCTGTCTACCTGTTTGCGCGCCGCCGCGGGGCGAACTTTGCGCTGTCCTCGGCGGCGTATATGAGCGCCGCCGCCGCGTCGTATTCGTCTGTCACGGCCTTGTTGATCCTGAACAAGTCCGTCTTTGTTTTTGCCGCCGCAATCGCAGCGGTGAACTTCTCGCGGTCGATGTACTTCCAAACCCGTCCTCCCACGATAAACACTCCTTTTTAATTGTTTTTTTGGGCCGGGCCCCGTGTCCGGCTTCTATATATAATATAATAAAAAATTGTGTAAAAAACAAATATTTTTTCTACATTTTTCAACTTTTTTTCAAAATCTGCATTTTTGGCCTATTTTAGCGGTTTTTTAACCGATAAAATAGGCCCCACGCCGGTATCAACGCCGGGCAACTGGCGGTAACTGTATTTTTTTTAATAAAAAAGCATAAAACCCTTGTTTTTTATTCCGCGAAGTTGTATATTTGTATTATGGACAAAGAAAATCAGGTGATAGATGGAAGTTTCGTTCTCAGCGCGCGCAAGGCGCTCGGCATGTCGCAAGGCGATTTTGCCGCCGCTGCGGGCGTCGATCGAACGACAATTAACACACTTGAAAGCGGATTACGTCAGCCGCAAGCCGCAGTCGTGGCAAAGATTGAGCGCCTGCTGCGCGGCCACGGTTTAATGCAAATCCCGTGGACGCCAGAAGAAGCCGCGTTATTAGACAATTTTAGAAGCATGACAAAAAACGGCCAATCCTGCCTGTTGGGAGTGGCCAAAGAAATGAAAAAAAAAGAACGAAAGCCAAAAACGGAAATTACCGGGAACGGCCCGGAGGCCGCGCCCGATTGATATAATATTATTATTTTACCGGCAAACCTCCGGCAATTTCAGCCTTCATGCGCCAGCTATCGTTATTCCCGCCCTCAACCAAAATAGTGTATTTCCTGTTATTTTTTAGTGTTTCAATGATCTTTTTATTTTTACAGTATACAACGGTTAATAGTGTATTGCTATGTTTTGCGCTTACAGTCGCCTTATATTCAGATACCGCGCCGGAAGAATCCCGCAAAGAAATCAACGCTTTTTCGTCGAGAATAACAAATACCGGTGACGTCCAGTCGTCGCCTGAATTCACCTGCGCGCCGACGAAAAGAGTATCGCTCTCCTCATCCCACATCAAAGAACAACCCCACGCCTGACCAGAATTGTAGACGCTGGAATGTCCGGTTCCCGTTTCTACGTATTGCGTATGCGAAAACTTACCGGTATTTTCGCCCCATTTGTCTTTTATCTCGCGCCGCGTCCACCCGTCCGCGCCACTCTGAGCGCCGACCGCCAGCGCCGCCACAAACACCGCCCCCCAAACAGCCCGCAATCGCAACATTACACACCCGCCTTTCTTTAATGTGGTTTATCTCCCCCAACAATTATAATCAATATAATTAATTCATATTTCGCAAGTCAACATTCCTTTCCGCATTTAATTATTTTTTCCTCGCAAGTCATGTCAGGGGCGGTCATAACATTCCCCGTAGGCCTTTGCGATACAAAGATCACAAACCTTGTCAGCGGCAATTTTGCTCGCGTAATATTCCAGCTCAAGATTAAATAAAAACTCGTCAAAATTAGTCCTGGCCATCGACAACCTCCCTCTCGCCTTCGAAGGTGAATTCCGTTTCTGCTTCTTCCCGCGCCAGCGTGCCCAGCTCTTCCTCTGCGGCAAGAAACCGCCACATATACTCAAACACCAATACCGCCGCACGGCCACGGTTATCAATCCAGTAACTTGCGTCGCTGTTATAGATTATTGCGTCGAGCGCGTCCTGTGTCCGTCTTTGTGCAAGCGTTTCAGGCTTTAACTTCGACCGGACATCGGTATCAATCGCATTTATCATCTTATATCGGAGCGTTTCCGCCCATGTTACTTGCTTTTCCGTTCCGCGCAGCGGCGGCAAATTATAGGCCGCAACCTGTTCCCTTGCCGCCCTCACCGTTTCCGCGCGCTCGGCCTCTTTTTGAGCGTCGCGTTCTTTTGCCCAGCATTCAGGGCAAACGCGATTAAACGTCCAATCGGCTTTCCTTTGCCGTTCTGACGTTTTGCCGACAATATCAATAGTACCGGCACAGCCGCACCGGTACGTTCCGTTATATTTTGCCATTATTTTACTCGTCGAGAATTGATTTTTCGCCGTCCGAATCCGGCGTTAATATCCCGCCCATCATATTGTACAATGTCTGCTGGGCGGCCTCCAGATATCCATACTCGTCGATCATCTCGGTAATGATCCTATCCCTATCTATCACGCCATAGTCGCCGCGCTCAATGCGGGCGCGGTTGACGTGCTCACCATCCACCATCGACGCGGCCACCTCCGCATATTTGGCCGCAAAAATCACATCATCGGCGGTGTAGCTACCATTGCGACCCTCGCCCCGATCCATATACAGGCACAGGGCCGCCTTGATATTGTTGGCCAACGACTGCACCCGCAAGGTCTGCGGCGGCGCAAAAGCCCTACTCGCAGGGGCAAGGTGCTCCTGCTCATTCATCGGGAGCCAGTTAATTAACAATCTCTTCCCGCCATCGCGCAACAAGTAATTGATCATCCTATCTTTCAGTGTTTCCATCTTTCCCTCCCTCGCGGGCCGCGCCCGCAGATTAAATTTATATTTACTTTATTATTGATTGAGTAAAAAAGGCGTAATCCCTCACCCTCGAACGCGGATACGGATGGGCATTCCTCCACGCCTGTTCTGCCGCCGCCCTCTCCGGATGGGGTGTTTTCCGCCCGTCCGGATACAGGTAGGTATACGGATCACCGCCAACGAAGGCAAGGTACTCGGCCTGCCACACATCCTGCGCGGCATCGTCTTCGGTTTCAACCCTGATGTGCTTCCGCAGGATATCAAGGTTGATATTCACCGGCTCGACATGGACAAACCTGCCTTCGTCGCTAAATTCGCGCCCTTCCCATGAGGCAGGGTCAAACTCGGTGTCGAATCCGGCTACCGGCCACTTGCGGTTGGGCTTCCCTTCCGCGTCCCACGCGCGGAAAAAGTGGTCGCCGTACCTCTCGATGATCCTACCTGCGTCATCCGTAACTACCAACGAGCAGTAGGTTCCGTGGTTAGCGTTGCCCTTATACGCAGGGCTTGTAATTTTATA
>Ga0182484_11286_pt1 | contig 52275 bp, 78 predicted proteins | sample TergutMp193P3_FD_120831 | JGI IMG/M metagenome (GOLD analysis project Ga0182484, IMG submission 120831) | reverse complement strand
GCGCGGAAAAAGTGGTCGCCGTACCTCTCGATGATCCTACCTGCGTCATCCGTAACTACCAACGAGCAGTAGGTTCCGTGGTTAGCGTTGCCCTTATACGCAGGGCTTGTAATTTTATACCCTTTCATCTCTTTATCCTTTTTTTATTTTTTTCTTGCGCCCGACTGCGGCACATATTATTTTTGTTTTAATTTCTACTGTCGTAGATAACCGCCGTAAGGCGGTAGGGGCTGCTGATACGGTCAGCGGCCCCGCTTTTTTTTAGCGGCGGCGGTGGTCGCGCTCCGAGCCAACCGCCCCGCTGATCTCGTCCTTCGGGCGATCCGTCGCACCCATATAGGTCGCTGCACCACCCGCCTCGGCGACGTAGTCTTTCGCCATCGCCGCCGTCTTGTAATACGTCTTCCTGCCGCCATCCCAAGCCACTGCATAGCATTTCATGGTTACCACCTTTCCGCCCCCGCAGGGGCATATTTAATATAGTTTATGGGCACGCAGGGCGCCCTGAATTATTTACTTAATCCTGACGGCCTTCCCCGTCCAGATTGCGCTCCCAATATAGTCTTTGACCTTTTCGTTGTCAACCGGCTCCCACGTCCATTTCGTGGGGTCGTTCCAGCCTTTCGTCTTCTCGGTCATGTTAAACGTCTGCATGTTCACGGATACGACCTTTACTTCACCCATCGGCATGGGGACTTCGTACTGCCTGATCTCGTCAGGCAACGCGAGCGTCGCTTCGAGGGCGGCCAACCTCGCCTGCAGCTCCGATACCCACCGCGCACTCGCCGCCTCCTCTTCGGGGTAGCCAGGGCCGGTCTCGCCCCACCGCCGATGCTCGGCTTCCAGTTCGCGCTTGATTTCAGCGATTTCTGCTTCAACTTCCCACGTCCTTATCATCTTGTCCTTCCTTTCAGGGGGCTTTCGCCCCCGTTGATTATTTAGTTTTAAGCCGTCCGCCGCCGCCAGTAGCGCTCCGTGTAGTACGGCACAAAGCGGCCATTGTCGATCACGCCCAACAGGTCGTCGCGCCGGTGGTATTCAACCCACTCGCGGTTGCGGCTGTGGATCATTCCGGTCGCCAACAACTGCTTGGCTTCTTTGGCCGCCACGCGCCACAGGACAACGGGTATCATGTCGGGCGGCGTCATCTTCTTGTAGTACGTCATTTTAACAATCCTTTCTGGCGGGGATTCCGCCCCGCCGTTGGTTATATTTACGCCGCAATCTCGGCGAAGGTGAATCTGCAATCATCAATAGACGCGCTGTCATCCCACCACGTCAAATTCCCATCGTAGTTGCTAAAAATGAACCGGTAGTAGAATTTTTTAGGCGTCACTTTGGCGACGATAATATCCTTAAATCTTTCATTGCCCGGCCTCCTCGGGCGCTTGATGGTCGCTTTTGCGCCAACGTAAACCTGTAACTTCCGTATCTCGGCATTTACCGCCTCAATTTCCTGCCGGATGTTATCCGGCGTCCGGCTTGACAACTCTTCCCCCTCCATGTTATACGGCGTATTAACGGCATCGCAAACCCGCGACAACATCGCCTTATTCGCCGGATCGGTGACAAATGACAGCAACTTGGACACCACCTCGTAGTACGCGATTGTCGCCTTGGCGTCGTCGGGGCTGTCGCCGCTCTGCGACCACGTGCTATACCGGCTCAACTCGCCTTCGGTGATTATGACCCCGAAGTCGTGGTCTTTGTCATCCTCGCGGCTGATTTTGATTTCCGCGCCTTTCCCTGTGCCGTACATCCAATACTGGCTTACGTGCACGGCATACTTGCCGATAGGCAGTATCTCCTGCAAGGCCCCTGTCATTAACTCGCCATACTTCTCTTCGAGGGCGAGCCGGAACGCCCGCTTCCTCGCCGTCAAGTCTTCCTCGGCGGCGGTCACGGTTGCGAGTTCGTCCTGCAACTCGCCCAACTTGGATTTCAGTGGCGTGATGGCCGCCTTCCGCTCTTCGATTGTCATTTCCTGCTTTTTCATTGTACGTCTCCTTCTTTTATATGGGGCAGTTTCCCGCCCCGATTATTGGTTTATTTACTTGATTGCCGCCGCGACCTGCTCGTCGTATTCGTTATTTTCGATTTTCAGGGCCGCCGCATAGACGCGCTGCGCCGCTTCCCTGACCGCCGTTTCGTTGGTCGCGTTTAACACTTCCTTCGCGGCCTCCGCCTGCTCCTCGTTGGTGCTCCTCGCAATTTGCGTTGCGAGATTCTTGATTGTGTTTTCCATTCTACTGCTCCTTTTTTTTGTTTGTTTCGTTCGGGCGTCTATCCCCGCCCCTCTATTATTAAATATAACATAATACAAAATAAAAAACAAATGTTTTTTGTATTATTTTGTATTTTTATGTAAAATACCCTAAAAAACGCTAAAAAACACGGTTTTGGGGCAAAAAAAGCCCCTCCAAACCCCCGAAGGCAGCCTCCCTCGCGGAGGTGCAGGGGGTATATTCGCAGAATACCACCAAAAACGGCCCCCAGTGCCCGAATAACGCGGTTTTTTGAATATAATGAAAGGGCGGGAAGGCGTCCGTGGCCGAGGTCTGCGTCGCCATGCGGCATAAATAAAAAATAATATAAAAAAACTATTGCTTTTTTTTGTAAAATGTAGTATATTATAAGTATGAGAACACCAACAGATACAAATACATATGTATATGAAGCGCGAAAGAAGCTCAAAATGCGCCAATCTGACTTCGCCGAGGCCGCAGGCATCTCCATCCCTACCCTGCTGGCAATGGAGCGGGGAAGTCGCCCTATAACTGCTGTCGTCCTCGGACGGGTTGAAGATTTACTCCGCTCCCACGGCATCGGACAGCTGCCCCCAACGCCGGAAGAGGCACGGCTTCTGCTTGCATTTAATAAGTTGACGGACGCAAAAAAAGAAGTCGCCCTCGTCACGGTTGAGGCCCTCGCGTCAGCGCCGCAGTAGCCGCGCCCACCGACCGCGCAACCACTCCCACGCCCCCGAAGCCGTCCACCATCCGCACAAACGCCTCCTGCTCGGCGGTTGGCCGGCCACGCTCGGACTTCACCTCCACAGCGACAAACACACCGACGACCCGCCCAACCATTTCCGGCGTTACGATTGTCTTTTTAATGCCGATTAAATCACTCGACCCCTCGCATAGCCCAAAAGTAACGCGCCGGGCGTTGTTGAGGATCGCCACCCCGCCCGTATAATCAACAACATTCCCTGTGAACCCGTGCCCCACCGTGTTGCGAAACAGCCGGACGTCGCGGCGGCTGCCGAGGGCAGCGAGGATTTCCGCTTGGATTTTCTTCTCACTGTCCATATTGGGCCGCCTTCCGTAACCGCGCGTTATGTACTTTCTGCGCCCATTGCTGTGGGTATTTATATCCTCGCTCCACACCCAACCTTATCAAAGAATACAAATCTTGTGCGCTTTGTCGTTCCAATATGCGCCTTGCTTTTATCTCTGCGATATTTAATGCTTTTAATTCGCCTTGCTGTTGTTCGATTTCCCGCCGTGTTTTCACCGGCGCGGCCCCGCATTCAGGGCACGCAGAAAGCGACGCCGGAAACACCACAAAACAATTTTTACATCTCTTGATTGTCGGTATGGTGTCTTTATTGCGCGCGTTTTTTGGCGCGCCCTCTAAACTCCAATCTGTTATCTGCTCAATCGCCCCGTGCCGGAAAATATTACCAACGTGGTCGAGGATATGTGCGTTGACTTTACCCGGCGTTGCGCGTAACGCCCTCCCCGCCTGTTGAATCCACACCGCCAACGACTGCGTAGGACGTAACATTATGGCCGTTTCCACGCTCGGCAAATCAAAGCCTTCCGAGATTAATTCGCACGACGTTAATATCCTTATTTTTCCTGCGGCTAAATCATCAATCCGTTGTTTGCGGTCGGCGTCAGATAAATCGCCGTCAATGGACGCGGCGGGTATTCCTGCGGCTGAAAAATCTGCGGCCACGTGGTCTGCGTGGCGGCACGACGTACAAAATACCACCGCCCGTGCGTTGGGGCATATACGCTTATAATGATTAATGGCGTCGCCGGTTATATGCGGCTTGTCCATGCGCTTGTCTATTTCTGTTTGTTGGTAATCGCCCATGCGCGTTCGGACGTCGTCAAACTGCGCAACCTGCGGCGGCGCGTAATATATCGGCTTCGCCAGTCTTTTACGGTTTATCAAATCCTCTGCGGTTGCGCCTATAATCATAGTATCAAATACGGATATAAGGCCTTCGCCGTTGGCGCGCCACGGTGTGGCCGTAACGCCCAAAATTCGCGACGTTGAATATGTATCAATGACTGTTTTCCACGTATTCGCGACGGCGTGGTGTGCCTCGTCAATTACAATTATATTCGGCGCGTCGTAGTATTCCAACCGGCGAACGAGGGTATGTATCGACGCCACTTGTACTGGTTCTTTTGCGTTCGTGGGTAATCCCGCAGCGATAACACCAAAAGGCACGTCAAACCGCGCCAACGTTGCGCATACCTGCCGGAGTAATTCCTGCCGGTGGACGCAGATAATCGTTCTGTTTCCTTTCGCCCTCGCGCGTGCGGCGACGTGCGCAAATACTACGGTTTTCCCAAAGCCGCATGGCGCAACCAACAAGGGCGATTTATGGCCTTGCCGGTAGGCATTAAGTATATTCTGCACGGCGATTTTCTGATCGTCATATAATTCAATCATAGCAATAAAAAATGCGCGCCCCGTATGGAGCGCGCCTGTTAATGGTTACGTCCCTATTTCTGCGACTTCGTCAATTCCGTTAAACACATACCGCCAGCTGTTATCATTTCTGTGCGCGTCCAACTTTCCCCAATATTTCGGGCAGTCAAGTTCTTCCATGACATCGGAGAGCGACTGTTTGAGCGCAAACTTGACTTCCATCCCCAATAACGGGTTCTTCAACTTAAATATTACATTGCACCCGTCAGGCTGATCCTTCCAAGAAAAATATACGTCGAAGGTCAGCAACGTCATGTTTTTCGCGTTCTCGATCATCGGAATATTGAAAGTCAGCGTTTCAGGAATTTCAACGTCAGTCGGGCCGCCTTTCTCCCGCGTAACGTTATAGCAAAAATTCCCTTTGTTATCAACTTCCCGCTTCACGGACGTTACTTTGGACGCGCTAAAATTCCGAACGTAACTGTACAGAGCCAACCCGCCCTCGTCCAAAAACGGACGCATGGTAAAGAGCAATTCCTCAAAATCCATCAAGTTCATTGCGTGATCCTCCATGCCAACCAGCAACTTCACAAACGGCGTCTGCACGACTTCGCATTCGGCGGTGGGTTCGGTATAGCGGTCGGGCTTGGCGACAATCATACGAACCTTTTCGGAACAGAAATAAATTTTCTTTTCCGCCGTCCCAACATCCTTGCAATAACTGACGAACGCGCCCATATCATTTGTGCGAAATACGTGCTCGGTCTCATCCTGCAAGGTGATTACATCGCGTCCGAGCAGCACCGGCGTGGCCGTCTCACTTACGTTGATGTTGATGTTCGGATTATCCATTCGCGACCTCCTTCAGAAAAGGGTTCGGAACGTTTTTCCCGTCCACACTGATCGTGCTGAACTCCGGCAGCAAGGTCAGCGCTTCCTGCGCCACAATAGGCTCCAACGGCCTGTTCGTCGCAATGACAACATTCCGGTCAAATGCGGCGTCAAACGCGATGGACTTCCTTGTCGGCAAGGTCGTCTTCAAGTCATAACTGACTTTACCGATGTTCTCCGACTCCGGTGGGCAAACGGTTATGGTCAGCGTGATCTTCACCGGCGCGTTCCTCAAACACGCCGTTTCCGCCGCCTTTTCATACTCGTCCGGAACCTCCCGTCCGAGCTTCCCGTTCGGCCCAATTTCCGTAAAATGGGCCTTACGTTTTAATGCTGTTTCCATACCAACTCCTTTGGTATAAGGTTTAACAAATGTATACTTCAACCCCTGTTTCTTTCTGTACGGCTTCCCGCATTCGTTCGACATTGCTATTGCGGTCGCTTGTATGCAACAAGTATATTTGGCGCAATGTAGCCATGTCGTTCGCCTGCAAAAACTTCAACAGCGTGTCCAAACTCATGTGCGATTTCATCAGTCTTGGCAACATTTCAACCGGTAAATCCCCCCTTTCTATCGCCGCCTTGATACTCGCCGTGTCATGATTACACTCACACATCAAGTGAGTAATCCCCTCAAACGTATATTTAACATAACAGGTATCAATAAAGTAAAGCAGTTTTTCACCTGTTACGGTCGATTCCAATACAAAGCCCAACGGTTCCGGCGCGTCGTGTTCCACGTCAAACGGCGTGACAAAGAACGTGCCGATTTCATATACTTTCAATGCGTCCACAATGTGCGCGCGGTGTCCAACAACATTGAGCGCGTCCAGCGTTCCCTTGCTCATATAGCAGTCTAATCCCATACCAATCAAATCCTTGACCGCCTTGCAGTGGTCTTGGTGCGCGTGCGTAATCAGGCACGCCGTCAGGTTGCTTATCATAAAATTGCAACCACGCCGAATTTCACTCATAGGAATCCCCGCGTCAATCAAGACGCGGGTTTTTCCGTCGCTGACAATATAGGCATTGCCTTTGCTGCCGGAAGCAAGAGATTTAATCTCCATTAAAACGGCTCGCTTTCCGCCTTGTCAGCAGGCGCGGCATTCACCGGCGCGGCCTGCGCCACGGCAGCGATAGGCACCGCGTTGGCGTTCTCTTCAATTTCCCGTTCCGTTTCGATTTCCGCATTGAGCATGTCGCGCTCTACCATTGCGCGATAATTGTCGTCAATCTTGTCCGGATCAATCGGGAGATATTTCCCTGAATACACTTCCCGCTTGATTACTTTGAGATACATCTCCTCAATCCAACCGGCGACTTCGACTTCTACCTCCTCGTAGGATTTAGTTTCGGCGTTCCATTTCTTTTCAGTTTTGACGCCGCCCCAAAATTCCACAGAGGCCTTTTGCGGTTTACGTTTCAGGATAGCGTCCAAATCCATTAATACCAGTTTGTTCTTGTTCGGTTCGTCAAATTCGATATACCCAAAGCCGCCAACCACTTCGCCGCGCGCGAACGGCTGTTTGATTTCAAACTCGTAACTTTCCACGGGATTCTCGCGGGATTTCTTGATTGCCGCGAAAAAGTCTGTACTGTACACAAGCTCGACAGTTACATTCTTCGGCTTGTGGAGCGCGTACTTTTCGGCGATGTGGATGATCCCGTTATACCCTTTCATCAGGTTAATGTCATACAACTTCGTGTCCTTATTGTAATACGGTATCGGATACAACTGGTTCGGGATTGTCATGTCCAGCCCCAACCTTGCGTTCGCGACAATATCCTTCGCGAGGCTCGGCAAGTTGACGCTCTCCCACGTCACCGGCACGGTATTGTCCCACTTGTGATCGCGGTTGTACGTGTTTTTCTTGACGCGCCCAACCTCGGCTACTTTCAGCGCCTTGTCAATGCACACAAAATAGCCTTGCATAAGCCTATTTCTGTGCTCGTCCTGTTCGACGTCGCTGCCGACCTCTTGCCCAAATTCCTTTCTCACCGCCGCCGCAAAGCGCTCGCCGGAATTAAGGGCCGTGGCCGGCGCGGTGCCGGTTGACTTCTGTACTGCTGTGGTGCTTCCCATAACTTCTCCTTTATTGATGGTTAATATTTTATTCATGTTCCACTCGGAGCGTATCGTCCGTTGTGGTTACAACAAGCCTTATAAGCTGCGCGCCAATGTCCGCCCACTCGGACACACATTCGGCGTTATCCACAACCACTGGCAAAGATACGGCCCAATGGTTACTCAAAACCTTAATAATTTCCAGTCCAGCGTTGATTTTTGCGCCGGTATTCGCGCCCTCGGCCCACGGCACAAACGCGCCGCCATGAGCGGGCACCATTACTTCGCAGTCATCAGCAAGGCCGCCATTTATCTGTTCCTTAAACAGCCTAAATTTCACCTTTGTAAACTTCGCGTTTATGGCCTCGGTCAGCATGGACACCTTCGCGCGGACAAACAACTCGCACAAGCACAGGCCGCGCTCTGTTTGTTCGTAATTCCGCGCCAATTCTTTTTCCAATGCTTCCAGTTCTTTCACGCGCTCGCGCAGTTTTGTCGCCTGCTCCGTGTTTGCTTTTACCTGTTGGATTCTTTCTAATTCAGCCGCGAGGCTTTTAATCACGGCCTCCTGCGCCGCGACAGCCGCCGAGACGTCGCTTGACACCCCTGTATTTATCTCCGCCAGTTCCTGCCGGACTTTCTCCCTTTGTATGTTAAATGTGCAGTATTCCTCCGAGTCTTCATACGCCATATGCTTTGGCATCTCGGCTTCTATTTTCTCAATCTCGCCGTGTAACGTCGTTATTTTCGCGTTCACGTCAGTAATTATATTCTCTATATCTTTAATCGCGTTCTCTTTGGCCGCGATTACGTCCTTGCCCACGGCTTGGCCCTCGGCTTTCAACTTGGCAAGTTTTTCACTTTTCGCAAGGTTAAATTCCTGCCGCATGGCTTCGACGTCGCCTGCTTCCAACGGGCGTTTACACGTCGGGCATATTTCTTTCGTCTTATCCCATGCTTGCCCTGACACTGTGTTATATTCTGATAACAGCGCCGTCCTGCGGCTGTTCACCGTTTCCAGTTCGCGCCGTTTCTCTTCCCACTCGCGGTTCAGTCTCGCCCTTTCATTTTCTGCGGCGTTTAACTTTTCCTGCTTTTCCATTTTCCTTTTTCTGTATGCGTCCGTTTCGTTCGCAATCTGTTCCTTGTACGCAGCACGCCCTTCAGAGAGCCGCGCGTCCCAGTCGGCTATGCGCGCCCGAATGTTCGCCTCCGCCTCGCCGTTGCTTTTTGGCGTCTTTATCCCCCGCAGTTTTTCGTTTTCCATTTCAATCTGTTTCCGTTTCGCGGTCATATCAGCGTCAATATTGTCAGCACTCGCCGCTACTTCGGGTATCGCTCTGTTCGCCTCGTCAATCCGCGACGGAATTGACTGCAAGTCGCGGTTAATATCCGCCTTTCTTGCCGCCGCTATCCTGCGGTATTCGTCAACGCTATACATCGCGTCCGACGCGCCGGGCTTGCGCAGCACGTCCGGCAAGTCCGCAATTTCCGGCGTGGCGTCGATAACATCCTCGTCCGATATATCCCCGCAAACGCTCAATAGCGTGCGGCGGCGTTCGTCTCTCGCCATACCCTCGGCAAAATACCAGGGCTGCGTCAATACCTTCGCCATATCTGTGGGGCATATTTCAGCGACGCGCGCTTTGTATTCCTTCTCTGTCATCGGCACGCCGTCGATGTAATGGTCGGTCACGTGGCCGTCGAATTCCTCTATATTCGAGCCGCGTTTCTTGTGGTAGATTTCATGGTATACCCTTTTGAGCCGCAAAATTGTTCCGTATTCCAAGCCATTGTCCATCTCGATCTCCATCTCGGCCACGTGGTCGAGGTTGTGGAGGTGCCCGTTCGCGCCGTGCGTTTTAGGCGTGTAGTTTTTCGCGCCGTCGTTCGGCTTGTCGTACAGCAGCCACGCAATAGCATTCGCAACCGTGCTCTTGCCCGTGCCGTTCTTGCCGTAGATCGTCGTATTGACGCAGGCGAAGTCAATACCCTGCGACGCCACGCCCTGAAAATTTTTCAGGATAAGGGTTTTAATTCTGGCCATATTCATCTCCTTTATAGTAGTTATTTTGATTATTTCTAATGTTCCGTAACGGCGGACACGGATAAAGACAAACATTATTTGTCGTTCTCCGTGGCGCTTTATCCCAATGTAACTGTTCGCGGATAAAATGCGCTGCGCGCCGAGCGTCGCCCTGCGTAGGATTATTCATGCCGCAATCCTTCAATATTGTTGTGCATGTTTTACGATCCCATAAATCCATTTTTAAATCTGTATCCCAGTCCAATTTATCCGCCAATAATTCATCAACGGGCGATATTTCCTGATACTCTTTGTTATTAATTGCCAGCGTAGCCTCCTCCTCGTCAGTGAGCCACCATGTCGCGCCCTGGTCTTTGAAGTGTTTCACCTCCGCCCATACTTGTTGCATGTCAATATCAGTTATATCCTTGATACTCAAAACCGGTAGACACCAAAACCGGCTGTTGCCTGTTAAATCCGGCAATATATATTTTTCGTTCACCGTTCCTGCGTAAACGGTTCTACTCCATTTCGTAGAGGCCGCTTTCTCGTATGGCTCTCTTATTGTATGTGATGGATTAGTTAATAGTGCTTTTAGCCCCTCTATTGACCACTTAGTCGTCCTTCCCAACTCGCCAAGTTCCGTAATCCAAAACTTTTGCGCGGAAAGTATACTATCTTTATCAGATGAATTCAAATGGCGTCCTTCACCGTACCAGAGTTTGTTACCACCCCAGTTTTCACCGCACAAACTGCGAAAAAATGACGTTTTTCCCATGTACTGCTTTCCCTGTAACACCAAGACGCCGCGCGTTCTAAAATCATCGCCGTCTTCACGCGATACCGCTGCGTATGCGCTTATCAACCATTTCAATATCAATATTTCTTTGAATTCCGTGGTAATAGTATCATCGCAATACAAAGCGTCACATATCGCATTTACGCGCGTTTTATTATCCCACGGGCGTGATGTTATCCAATCCATAACTGGATTTAATTTTGTCTCCATTGCTATCTTGTCAAGGAATGTTATTACGTCAGGACGCGGAAAATCATTAATGTTGCAAGCGCTTCTCACGTTCGCGTAGAAACTATTAATATCATCGGACTTGTCATATTCCCCTGCAACCCAACAGCGTTGTCTTTTCGCCACCACATCATATCTGATCCCCAGTTGATAGTATTTCAACAAGGCGCGCATATTTTCTATGCTGCCGACTATTTTTCCTTTTGCCGTCAAATGAATAAATATATCCTTCGGCGCGATTTCCGATATTTTAGGCGCGGCGTCGGCGGCGATATGCGTTTTAATAAAATCGGCAATATCCATGCCTGCGACAACCGCGTCGTAACAATCCCAGCCCTGTTCGTATTTATCGCTGTCGATATTTAATATTATCCCCCCGTAGATGTCCGCCAACCGCCGCATAGCGTTCTTCCCCACCGCGTCATTGTCTGGCCACCATGTTATTTTACGTCCCGTCAGCGGGGCAAAGTCCGTCAACGCCACCCCGTTATCCCCGCCGCTCCATGTTATTACTACATACCCATCTATTTTCCCTTTCAGAATATCAACGCATTTTTCGCCGCCAACAACCAATACCGGCTTGTTCGCGTGCCGTGTCAATTCGTCTAATTTATATAAGGGCCGATTATTAGGTATTTGTTTGAATCGCCAAAACGCCTTCCCGCTCTTGTCGCGCCAACATGTCAGGGGCCGGAACTCCTTTTTGACTAACCCGTTCCCCGCTTCAAACCGGTAAATATAGCACTCCACCGCGCCGCTCGCGTCAGTATAGGTATAGATCGCGGACGGCATGCGGTAGTCGTTTTCGCCGAATTTTATTCTGCTGTACGGTTCGGGCGCGTCATCAGGAATAGGACGGCACAAGGTCATGCCGTCGTCGGTTGGCTCTTTTTTAACCGTTTTGACAGGCATTTTGTACGCTGCGCCTGACAAGGCCTTTGCGGCTTCGGACTGTTTGAGGTTGTTCAGATAGGCGTACAAACTAATCAAGTCGCCGCCACTGGTGCCGGTCGCGAAGTCCGACCAAACACCAGTTTTCCAATTAATGGAAAAACTGCCAAGCGTCCTATCAGCACGATTCGGATTCAGGGCTATATATTCGTTGCCGGATTTTTTACCGTCAGGAAGCCAGTCCGTCAGATAACTATCCGCGTTGGCAAGCAATGTATGGGCAAGTCCAGTGTAATCAATCAAAATAAAACCCCCAGCGTTGGGTATTCTTTAAGGCAGGCAGCGACGCACAAACCAAAAGGAGGTATAGCGCCAAAGCCGGGGGTGTGTGTTGCGATGTCATTACTGCGTTCATGCCAAACCGCCTTTTTTTAAAAAAGTTGTAGCGTCGCTGTTATAAAGATAACACCACATGGCAGTTTTTGCAAACGGTTTATAATCTTATTTATGTATATATCTATGTTGTGTATATATCTATGTTGTGTATAAATATGAACAATATGGCGCTTGTTGTTTTTCCCCTGCCATAGTTACCATACCATACACATGGTTACCATTGTTCCCCAATGGTAACCATCTATTTTACTGCGGTTTTTACCCAATTAGTTATTATAATTACCATAATTACCATATATATATATATATATATGTATATGTATTATATATATATACGTATATATACGCATATATATAAAAGTCACCCCCCCCTTTCCCGTCTATGGTAATTTTAACCACATAAGTGTATGAGTTTCAATAACTTACGTAGTAGTTACCATTTTTGGACCAATTTTATGGTAACCCCTTTTTTCCGATTTTCAGACTACGACCGGCAAAAATTGCCGCTTTTCCCTGCCGGCGAAAGGTACTTCCGCGCAGGCTGGGCTGCGGTCACTAAAAGGGCGCGTTTTCGACCCTGCTATGGGGAAAATTGAAGGGTTTACGCGGTTCGCCCCAAAAAAATCTTGACATTGCTATATATTATATGCTATATTGTGATTATGGACACCCTCATAAACAGCACTGACGCGGCAAAGATGCTCGGAATAACGAAGCAAAGTTTTTCGGACGGCGTGAAGGCCGGGCGGTTCACACCTGCGCGGCGGGGAAAATTCGGGCACCCGCTTTTTGACCCCGCGACGGTGCAAGCCGAGTATTCGGCGACACGCGACGCCGCCGAGATGCAGGATTACGCCCGTATTTTACCTGACGGTATGCGCGGCGGCAGGCCGCCCAAAAAAGACAGCAAAAACTCCCCACCGCCAAAAGATGTCCCGCAGGAAGTCAACCACCAGATGATGTTGCAAGCCAAATACGCCAAAGACGTGGCAGTCGCTCAGATTAATGCGTTGAAGTTTAAAGTTTCCAGCGGCCTGTATATGGATAAGTCCGAGGCCAAGAAGCAAGGTGTGGAACTCGCCGAGATGGTGATGGGCGTCTTGCTGTCTTGGCCGTCGCGGCTCGCGCCGGAACTGGCGTCTATGCGAGATTCAGACGAGCACGACTTCCTCCATCGGCTCGAACAAGAAGTAAACTTACTAATAATTGCGATCCGCCAAAGGTACGCGGACGCAATAAAGGAGAAACAGGAATGGACGAATCCAACCTGAAACATGCCATAAAAGAGGCGGGATTACTGTACAAAGAAGTCGCGGAAAAAGTCGGCTATCCTACCAACCGTGTATCCGCCGACGCCTCCTGCAGTCGCGTATCGGCAGAAAATGCGATTCGGTACAGCCGGGCATTGGGGATTGATCCGGCGACGCTGCGACCGGATATTTTCCAACCGGGAGAAGTCCGGCTATGTCCGCCGCCGCAATAGACAACCCTTTTGCTGACGGCTTCTTTGAGGTTCTGCGCCCCGCTCCGCTTATACAAATACCGGAATGGGCGGAACAGAAGCGCGTACTACCGGCAAGCGGTTCATCTGGCGCGGGGCCGTGGCGTAACGCCCGAACGCCGTACCTCGTCGAAGTTATGAAAGAATTGTCACCACAAAGCAAGGCGAAAGAGATTGTATTCCTCAAAGGCAGTCAAATAGGCGCGACGGAAAGCGCGGTCAATTTTTTGCTTTATCAAATGGACAACAAGCCCGGCAGTTTTTTATATGTGATGCCAACCGAGACGGACGCGATTAAATTGAGCAAGCAACGGCTGTCGCCGTCGATTGAGGCGATTGAAAGCCTGCGGTCAAAAATGCAAAAACGAATTGGCAACTCGCTGACGGAAAAAGTTTATTACGGGGGGTACACGGTATTGAGCGGATCGAACAGCCCTTCGGCGTTGGCTTCCCTGCCGATAGGTAACGCCATCTGCGACGAGATAGACAGGTATGGCGTGATACTCGGCGAGGGCGACCCGCTCGAACTGGTGCGCGCTCGGTTGGCAACATTCCCTTATGCTAAATTATTTTGTTTGTCCACACCGACGCTTGAAGAAACATCCAATATTTGGCGGCTGTACAAGGAAAGCGATCAGCGCGTGTATATGGTGCAGTGTCCGTATTGCCATGAATCATCAAGTAACGAGGGATATTTCGAGATTAAAATAGAACACCTGCAGTGGACAAAAGGTAAATACGACGATACACTCTTACATTGTCCGTATTGTGGCGAGGGAATACCGGAATATAAAAAGACCGCAATGTTGGCCGGTGGCAAGTGGGTGCCGCAGAACCCTGGGCACTGGCGCGTTGGATTTTCATTAAGTTCTTTATATTCGCCCATCGGTTGGTTATCATGGAAGGCCATAGCGCGAAAGTTCGACGAGGCCGGCAACGATCCCGAACGGTTACAAACATTTACGAATACAATTTTGGGGCTTCCGTGGAAAGATTCGGGGGAAACAATAGCGGAGGAATATCTTGCGCGGCGCGTAGAAAAATACAACGCGCAGGTGCCCAATGAAGTATTGCAATTGACAATGGCGGTTGACGTACAGAAGACACGTCTTGAATACGAAGTATGCGGCTGGGCGCGCGGGGAGGAAAGTTTTGGCATTGAATACGGGCGGATTGAAGGTCCGACTACGGAACTCGACAGCGGGGATTTAGAATTTCCTTCAGTGTGGAAACGGCTTGACGACATCCGGCGAAAGGATTTTATCCGTGAGGACGGGTATGTAATGCGTATCGCCTGCGTGATGATCGACAGCGGCGGAATTGACGCAACCACCGACACTGTGTATAAGTATACGCTGCCGAGGGAGAACCAGCGGGTATTTGCAATTAAGGGGAGTAACCAAGCCACGAAGCCGATCCATAACCGGCCAAGCCGCAATACCCGTAACCGGTGCGCCTTGTTTATGGTTGGCGTGGATCGGGCGAAGCAGTTGATTTATGACCGGCTTAAAATTGAAGAGCGGGGGCCTGGGTACTGTCATTTTCCTGATGACGCCGAGACGACCGGGTACGATTCCAAGTATTTTGCGGGTTTAATCTGTGAGCGGCGCATGACAAAGTATCAAAACGGGTTCAAAAAACTCTATTGGTGGAAGCCAAAGGACGCGCGAAACGAGCCTTTGGACTTGCGAGTGTATAACATAAACGCTATTAGGCAGTTAAATCCATCATGGGATGTGCTCGAAAAACGATACAGCACCCCGCCCAAAGTCGCCCACGTCACCGCAAAAACCGGCGAAAAGCCGTCAGCACCCCTCTCATACCGGCCTCGTCCCACAGGTATTAACATATCCGTCCCTTGACTAATAAAATACAATAATTATAAATTTGATTTACTATGCAAGATATAGTATATCGTGCATAAAAAAATATCATACGTTTTTAAACCTTTCGTGTTATATTCTGTGGGAGCGGCAAGGTGCATGATAATTGCCACGATCTATATCTATATTATCATTATATGCGAGGAAAAAATGACACGCCAAGAAAGACTGGTCGAAGCCGAAACAATGCGAGGCTTATACGTTAGAGCCGAACAGGCTGTCTTGCAGGGCCAGTCATATACTATCGGCGGACAATCTTTGACCCGCGCGAACCTTGCGGAGATTCGCAAGGGGCGCGATGAATGGGATAATGTTATAGCAAGTTTAACAGGCGGCGGGAGAGTTATCCGCCGCATAGTACCAATAGACGATTAAAAAATGACTGAGCAAACAACAACAGCCCCGAAAACGTTTCGCGCGATGACGCGCCGAACACCTTTTATGGGGGCGAGCGATAAGCGTTCGTTGGCTGACTGGTTCGCGCCGTCAGGCGACGCGGACGCTGAAACGCTATTGTCATTGCAGGCCTTACGGGATCGTTCGCGCGATTTATTGCGCAACGCCCCAGCCGCCACCGGCGCGATCGAAAAACTTGTCGCCGGCGTCATCGGTTCGGGGCTGCGGCTTCAGGCGTCCATTGATCGCGACTTTTTGGGAATGACCGAACAGCAAGCGCAGGAATGGCAAGAGAAGGCACAGTACGAATTTCGTATTTGGTCGGAGAGTAAAGACTGCGATTATATGCGGCAGTTAAATTTTGTTGGTTTACAGCGTCTTGCTTTCAGGTCGAAACTCGTGAGCGGCGACTGTTTTGTCCTGTTGCCATACAAGCGCAATATCCCTATGCCTTATGATTTGAGAATTCACATCATCGAAGCCGAGCGGGTGGTGAATGATAGAGACTTGCCGGACACCGCCGAGATCGCCGGTGGCATAGAGCGGACAACCACCGGCATACCCAAAGCCATATATATAAGGACGCCGCACCCCTACGCGACTTTCTTTTCGTCGTCGAAAATAACACCGACGTGGAAGCGCGTGGTGATTTATGGTGAGAAAACGGGCCGCAGAAATGTATTACACTTGGTAGATATAGCGCGTATCGGCCAAACGCGCGGCGTTCCGATCCTCGCGCCGGTTATCGACACGATAAAACAGGTAACAAAATATTCGGAGGCAGAGTTATCTGCGGCGATTGTGAACGCCATGCTTACCGTATTTATCAAGCGGCAAACTTTTGACCCTGCTGTTGGCGGCGGCGTCCAATACAAAGAAGGTGAAGAGCCGTGGAATCGTGCGGATAATTATAAGTTAGGCACAGGTTCGTGGGTTGATGGAGCGCCCGGCGAGGAATTAAATGTTGTGAACGCTAACCGGCCCAGTAGTCAATACGACCCGTTCTTCACCGCCTGCATGAAGCAGATCGGCATGGCGTTGGGAATTCCGTTTGAGGTTTTGATTAATCATTTTAGCGCGTCGTATTCAGCGAGCAGGGCCGCGCAGTTGGAATTCTACGAAACCGTTCTCCGTATGCGCGATGACTTTGCGGACAATTTCAATCAGCCGATATATAGCGAGTTCCTCGCCGAGGCGGTGATGTTGGGCCGTATACGAGCGCCGGGGTTCTTCACTGACCCGATGCGCCGCCTTGCTTATACTGGCGCGTATTGGGTTGGAGATTCGCAGAAACAAATTGATGAAGTCAAAGAGGCCACCGCCGCAAATATACGTATTAAGGGATTTACGTCGTCGTTACAGATAGAGTGTAGCAAGCGCGGATTAGATTATAAGGATATATTACGGCAACGCGCGGAGGAAAAGAAATTGGCGGAGGAATGCGGGTTGGGTATGGAATATGAATCGGCATTTAGCGCGGCAAAGCCGCAAGGGGGGGAAAATGTCGACAAAGCAGCCTAACCATGTGCTCAACTATATATTTACCGGTCAATGGGCAATTGATACGCGCCACTTGAATCTGATGATTGGTATTGCCAGCCGCGAGATTAAGGATATGCAAACGGTATTGGCAACACCGATGGAGCGGCGGCAAAGCGGAACGATAAAGGTTCGTGACGGCGTGGCGGTAATAAGTGTATTCGGGCCGATATTCCCGCGCGCGGATATATTCAGCGATATATCCGGCGCGACGAGCGTTGATACATTGGCGTTACGATTCGGCGAAGCCATTAACGCGCCGGATGTCAAGGCGATTATACTGCACATGGACAGCCCAGGCGGGAATATTACGGGAATAAATGAATTTGCGAATTTGATTTATGAATCGCGAGGGGCAAAGCCAATAATAGCATACGCGAGCGGGCTGTGCGCGTCGGCAGCATATTGGATCGCGTCAGCGGCGGATAAGATTATCGCAGATGAAACGGCGTTCCTCGGCAGTATCGGCGTCGTGGCAACGTGGACGGATGACAGCGAGGCGCGGAAGGCGAAAGGGCTGACGGATTACGAGGTTGTAAGTTCGCAGTCGCCGGACAAGCGGCAAGACCCCAACAGCGAAGAGGGTAGGGCGAAGTTACAGAGCGAACTTGACGCGCTCGCGGATATTTTTATTAATAGTGTGGCGCGCAACCGGAATACTAACGCCGCATTTATTGGTGAGAATTACGGCAAGGGCGGAGTGCTTATTGCTGACGAGGCTGTTAATATTGGTATGGCTGACAGGCTTGGAAGTTTAGAGAGCGTTATTGCGGAATTGTCAAATGATAATAATATATTTACAACAATTAACAAAGGAGCGACAGTAATGTCTAACCCGAAAAAGGACGACGAGGACGAAGAGGCCACCGCGTCCAAAAAAGAGGACGAGGAGAAAGACGACGAGGAGGAGGAAGCGAAAGCAAAAGCCTCCACGACGGAAACGCAGATGACCGCGTTATTGGCGAGCAATCCGTCTCTCTACAATGCCATTAAGCAGGTTGGCGTTGCGGAGGAGCGTGCGCGGATAAAGTCGATTGACGATATAGGTATGGCGTCAGGCTATGCCGATCTTGTCAAGAGCGCCAAATACGATAATCCGACCACCGCCGCAAACTTGGCCTTGCAGATTGTCAAAGCGGACAAGGCCACGATGGGCAAAGCGGCGGCGGACTACAAGGCCGACGCGAAAGAGGCAGGGGAAATCCCCGCCAGTAGCGCGGATAAAGACAGCGACAATGGGCAGAACGCCTTGCTTATGGCGATGACGTCCGGAATCAAAGCCGGTGGCGGCAGGGAGGTGAAGCATGGCTAATTTGGGAATCAATACAATCGGACGGTTGGAATGGCCGACAATACTTGCGGGGGATTTCCCGCGCGTAACGACGGACGTCATAGCCGGTGAGGACTTGGTAACGGGGAGTATCGTTTACCGCGATACGGATAATACCGTTAAATTGTGGCGCGGCACCGTTACCGTTAATGACGAGAGCGTAACGGATGACGTGTACGCGGTCGTTGCCGAGGATATAAAGAGCGGCAATGTTGGCATAGCGTGGATGACTGGGGAGTTTGTCGGCCCCCGTCTCACTGTTGCTGACGCGAATGTGGCTGACTGGACGGCGGCCATAGACAGCGCGCGCGGCAAATCAATTTTTCTCAAAACCGCCCGACTGGCGCCGAACCAGTAAGGAGAGTATAAGATGGATAACATGATAAATATGTACGAACCGCGTATGATGATAGCGGCGTTGGAACAAGCACCGTATCCGAAGCGTTTTTTTCACTCGACGTTTTTTCGGAACACGCGCCTGCATACGACGAAGGACGTCGAATTAGATGTCCGTCGTGGTAAGCGTAGGGTGGCCGTATTTGTTTCGCCCATACGCGATGCCGAGGTCGTGGAACGCGACGGGTTTGAAACGAAAGTTACAGCCCCCGCCTACGTCAAGGAGATGACGACGTTACGCCCGCAGGAATTACTGACGCGGGGATTTGGCGAAAACGTCTATAACGCTTCGACGCCCGCGCAGAGAGCGGCGCAGGCGCTGGGCCAAGACTTGGCGATGCTCGACGAGCGCATTGTGCGCTTGGAGGAGAAAATGTGCGCCGAGGCAATCCTGACGGGAAAGGTCGTTGTCAAAGGTAAAGGCATAGACACGCAGGTGGACTTCGGTTACGAGGACGGCAAGAACCTTATAACTCTTTCCGGAACGGGGCTGTGGAATAGCGCCGACGCTGATCCTATGCGCGATCTTGATACTTGGCGGCGTAATGCCGTCCAGCGTTGCGGCATTGCGCCGGACATTTGCGTTATGGGAAGTGACGCGGCATGGTCTGTCATGGACAACCCGAAGGTAAAAGAACGCCTCAATATTATCAATTACACTATGGGGCGTATCGCTCCGACAGACCTGCCGGAAGGTATCAGTTACTACGGCGATTTAATGTTGCCGTCCGGCGTCGTTAAAATGTATTCATACGACGAGTGGTACACTGACCCAATTACCGGCGAAGATGTGCCGCTTATGGCGAGTAATAAGGTGTTGTTGGGAAGCACGCAGGCGAGGGCTGAATTTAATTATGGGCTGATTCAGAACTTGCATTCCTTGCAGGCGGTATCGCGTTTCCCGTTCTCGTGGCCGGCTGACAACGGCTCGGCGCGTTATGTGCAGTTGGAATCCGCGCCCATGCCCAACCTGTATCAGGTCGATGCGTTCACGGTCGCGACGGTACTGTAACATTAAAGGGCGGCGAAAGCCGCCCGTCTATGGAGGCAAAAATGGAAGTCGTTATTATGCGTGGATCAGTAATCCACGACGGAGTAAAGCGTGTGGTTGGCGAAGTGCTGAATATGAGCGACGCAGACGGCCAGCGGCTCATAAAATTGCGCGTCGCTGTTGCTGCCGAGGAGGGCGGGAATACTGCTCCGCCTGCGTCCGATCCTCCCCCAAAAGAGGAGGTCGGGAATACTGAGCCTAAACAGCCGCTTGATATTGATAATATGACGCGCGACGACCTTGCGCATGAATTATCGGTTCGCGGCATAAGGTTCAAGCAGACGGCCTCCGCGCAACAGATGGCGGATTTGTTGAGGGGAACAATACTATGACTTTCAAAGAGCAGGTGCTCGAAGACTTTGCGAATGTATTATTAGACCCCGAAGTCTACGGTCGTATTTGCTCGTGGAATGGTGCCGCGCTGAAAATCGCGGAGGACGCCAACGTTGAATCGCAGGATTACGAGGCGCAAGGCGTGAATGCCGACAAGAAAATAATTTACTGCCGGAATATTGACCTTGTGCCTGCCCCTTCCGTTACGGAAGAGGTAAATTTGGACGGGAAAAGGTGGTATGTTGAAGATGTAAAAACGCCGTTTGGTTTTTTTGTTATAACGCTTAGAAGGATGGTAATATGATAAACTTTTCTTCTGACTTGGCGAATAACGCTACAATCAAGCGTTTTGTGAAGGAGTGTCCCGAACGTTTTACTGACGTTATAGAAACGGCGATAAATCGCGCGACGGCGCGTATTCGCGCCCTTGTGAAAAAGGAAACGCCGAGCAGGTGGGGCCTGTCAAAAGAGGAAATGAAAGATTTTAAAATAAAGAGGGCGACACGGAAGCAAGCGGTATTGACGGCAACGGCAATATTGCGCGGGAGTAACATAAAACTTTTTAAGTTTTCCGGTGTTTCGCCGCGCACATTGATGACCGGTAAAACAACGGGCGGGGTAACGGTAATGATGGCCGGCCAGTCGCATAATTTTGCGTCGGCCTTTATTGCGCAGATGAAAAGCGGCCATATTGGAATTTTCCATCGCACTGGAAAATTTAAGGACAAGCCGGGGAAAAGAAAGCCGATTGTAAAGCGGGAAATAATAAAAGAATTGACGTCGGCGTCAGTGCCGGGATTTACGGCGTCGGAAAAAACGGAAATTCCGGCTCGGATCGCTCCGATGATACAGGAGGAATTTGAAAATCAATTTGTCCGAGGGGCCGAGGCGTGGCTCAACTTGTTGGGGGCGAAATGACATTTACAATATTGGAAGACATAGAGGCAACCCTTAAAAAAGAGTTCGCCGGATTTAAATACGATACATTGACTGACACGCAAGAGCCTAATGTATGGATTGGGCACGCGCCGCCAAAAAAGTCAATGCCTGCGGGTGCGGAAAATGATACAGAGACCGGTGATCCGCCTTTTCTTGTCGTCAGATATTTAGACGATGAAGACAACGACGAATTGCCGACGTCAGAGTTGGAGGCCAAAGTTGGAATTTTATGCTGTGTGTATAGCAAGGATAGTTATGAAGATATAAAAAGCGGGTATAAAGATATTATGAATATGGCTGACAGGGTATTGTTGGCGTTGAAAAGTAAAAGATATTGGGGTGATAAATCGTGGTGGCGCGAAGGTGCGATAAAAAGAACCTACGGCCTCCAAAAGGAATTAAACTCGATTTATCAGGCGGGGCAGCAAACACATCCGTGTTATGGCGCGGCGGTGGTTGCAACATTTAAAATGGCGTCATTAAGCAGTCCAATTTTATAAAAAAGGAGATTTGTATGGCAGACGCAGTAGAACAAGCGCCGGAATACGGCGCGCAGAAAAAGCCAAAAATGGCGAAGAGCCCGCCTGACATATTCGCAGGCTTGCCGCACGAGCACGAGCACAAGCGGCTAATCTATTTAGGGCCGACGCTCATAGATGGCGCTTTTGTGCTCAAAAGCAATACCATCTATGCCAACGGCTTGCCGCCCGAAGTCGCCGAGCGGGTAAAGGCCGACGCGGACTTGGCGAAGTTTTTTGTCCATGTGACAAAGACCGCGAAGGTCATGGGCAAGTTGTCGGACGCGGATTCGGATTTGTCCGCCACTTATAACAATATCAAAAACAATTACCTCAACAAGAGGAAGAGGGGGTAACTATGGCTGTGGAATATGGCGTAGGAACCAATCAGATGCCCACGTCGTTGGTGCCGCCCGTGAATGTTGACGGGTCGCTTCCGATGGCGTTCGGGTGCGCTCCTATTCATCGGCTCGGCGCGGCGGATAGGGCAAACGCAATGCCGGGGAAAATAGTATTATGCTATTCGGACGCCGAGGCCGGCGAGAAGTTGGGCATTCAGGCCGCACGCGACGACTTCAGGAAGTGGGGCCTCAGCGAGATGGCCTTCAGTTCTTTCACTTTGTACGGCAAAGCGCCAGTAATTTTCGCCAACGTCTTTGACCCTGCAAAGCACTTCCTGACGAATACGGACGAGGCGGTGGCGTTCCTTTCGGGTGCTGCGACGTTGAGCACCGGCGACGTCTTGGACGCAGTGACGCTCAAAGATGCCGAGAATAACGTATATGTTGAGGGCACGGATTACACCATCAACAGAATCACTGCGGTGATAACGGTTGAGGATGATAGCAACCTTGCCGCCGCGATTATCGCGGGTAAAACGTTTACGGCGACGTACAAGTACGCTGCGCCGGAACTTGTAACGTCCGACGATGTAATTGGCGGCTATGACGTCAACACCGGTATTACGTCGGGGCTTGAACTCGTCGAGCAGGCGTTTCCGAGATTCCGGATGGTGCCGGGTATTCTGCTCGCGCCCAATTTCTCGCAGGACGCGACGGTTGCGATGGTTATGGCGGCCAAAGTAAGCGGCATTAACGCAGTATTTAACGCGGTAGCCTATGCTGACCTGCCTGCCGATAATACATTGAGCAAGTACACGGACGTATCTGCGTACAAGGCGGATAACGGGCTGACGAGCGAAAATTTGTATCTCTGTTGGCCGAAGGTGCGCGTCGGCGAGCGGCTGATGAACCTTGCGACACATGCCGCAGGCGTCACAGCCGTAGAAGACCAGCGGCGTAATGGCATACCGTTTAGCACGCCCTCAAATAAGAGCGTGCAGTGTCAGGCCGCTGTAACTGATGACGGCACGGAAATATCGCTTTCCATCCCGCAGGCCAACGTTCTGCGTGGCAACGGGGTGGTAACGATACTTAACTTTACTGGCGGCAATTCCTTGTGGGGTGCGTATACAGCCGCATACCCCGGCAATACCGACAGCAAGGATTCCTTCGTATCGAGCCGCCGCATGTTGGCTTGGTACGGTAACAGGCTTGTGCTGACGTGGTGGAATAAGGTGGACGAACCGAACAATCGTCTGCTGATACAGACCATTGCAAACAGCGAGCAAATGAACCTTAATGCGTTGGCGGCTGTTGGCGCGTTGGCCCCAGGCAGTAGCATAACGGCGCGCGATGATGACAATACCGTTTTGTCGTTGATGGCGGGGATGTTGACGTTCCACGTGATGTTGGGATTGATAATGCCCGCGCAGAAAATCCAGTTCGATCTGGAATTTGACCCGTACCTCTTGCAGAATTTGTTCTCATAAGGAGGAATAAAAGATGAAAGTACCGCAGATGTTGATTAATTACAATATGTTTTTGGCGGGGGCGCGTCAGGTTGGCAATGTTGACGTTACCCTGCCGAACATACAGTCGGTAACGCAGGCAGTTACCGGCGCGGGGATCGCCGGTTCTGTGGACGTACCTGTTGTAGGACACGTGCAGGATATGGGGATGACGGTAAATTTCCGCTCTGCCACGGCAGAGATTGCCGATTTGTTGAAGCAGGAATATCAGCATATCGAATTTTGGCCGGCCTTGCAAACCCTTGATACGGGAACGGGCCAATTGGAAGTAGTTGACCACAAGATTGTTGTCAAAGGGATGGTTAAAGGCGATAATCTTGGTACGCTGAACCCCAGCGAGATGGAAGGCCGTTCGTTGGAATTCGGCATAATTTACCTGAAAGAACTCGTTGGCGGGAAACTTATCAGGGAAATTGACGTATTCAACTTCATTCACAAGGTCGGGGATCAGGACTTCCTGTCGGCGGTAAAATCGGCGATAGGTATGTAATCAATAACGGCACCGTCTCGCGCGGTGCCATACTTTAACAGAAAGGTGGTACGTTGTGAATGCGGAAAAAGTAACTGCGGCTGAAACAGCCAAAGATAATGAACTTATATTGAAATTAATAGGCGAAGGAAATAAAACCGCTTATAAACTTTCAAAACCCGTCAAAGTTCAGGATAAGGAATATACTGAACTGACGGTAGATTTGGGGAGTTTAACGGGCGGCGATATGGAATCTGCGGCAAATGCCGTAAATGAAACAAGGGTAAACGAGTTCTCGAAGTCGTACTTAATGGCGATAGTCGCGCGGGCGTCCGGCATAACCATTAACGAGTTTCGCAAGTTTCCGATTAAGGACTGCACCGTTCTGACGTTGGCGGCGCAGGCTTTTTTAATGGGGGCGGCTTCAGAAACCACGTAAGCATGATGGAATTGGTTGTTCGCCTTTCGCGAGCGACAAATACATCAATTATAACGTTTTTGGAGTTGCCGATAAAACGATTGTACGATTGGGCACAAGTAGTGTCCAACGTACTCAAATCCGAGGAATGATTTATGTCAAACATGAAAAAAACTTTCGAACTGGCTTTTGCGATAGAGGGCAAACTGGGCGCGACGTTCAAGACCGCGCACGGTGAGGCCGCCTCTGCGATTGAAAGGCTGTCAAAAAAATCGCAGGAAGCCATGAATTTTCGGAAGTTAAATAAAGAGTTCGACGAATCATTTAATAAGTTTAATAAGGCTGCCAGTGATATGGGTGCCGCGTGGAAAGGCGTTGCGGATTCCATTGTTGGCCCGTTGAAACAGATAGCCACGGTTGGCGCAATAGCCGGTACTGCGGTTTATGCCCTCGCGCACAAAACCGCAAAGATGGGCGACGACGCGGTTAAAGGCGCGCTGAAAATCGGCGTGACGACGGAGGAATTTACGAAAATGTCTTTTGCGGCTACGCAATCCGGCGTGGCCGCAGATTCATTCGCGAGTAATATGGGCAAGTTAAATAGTATTATCCAAAAACAGGTAATAAACGGGAAAACCGATTTAATGATAAATGGCAAGCGGCTTATAAAACTGCGCGATGAAAACAAACAGGTGAAAAGCCGCACACAGTTGTTACTTGAAACTGCCGACGCATACAAGAAATTGACAGATGAAAACGAAAAGAATACGCTTGCCACAATGATGTTTGGCAAGTCCGGCGCGGAAATGAAACTTATATTAGATCAAGGGAGCGCCGGAATACAAAAACTTATGAACGACGCTGACCGGCTTGGAATTGTCTTTGACGAAGTCGCGGGTAAAAAGGCGTCGGCGTTTATTGACAGTTGGGGCGAGTTGAAAGCCGCCGCGCAGGGCCTCTCTATTGCTGTGGGGCAGCAGTTACACGAACCGCTGACGAGGATTAATAACGCGGTTGTAGGTTGGATCACCGCCAACCGTGAACTTATTGGGCAAAAGGTCGGCGAGTTTGTGCAGGATATTATTAAATGGGTAAAAGAGAACAAGCAGGGAATAATTGATATGAAAAATTCCGTCGTGGAATTTGTCCATCAGATGGGCGTGTGGATTGAAAAGAACGGCGGCCTTTTGGAAGTCTTGAAAAAGGTGGGGAAGGCGTTCATCGCATTTAAGGCGTTGGGTATAGGCTTTGCGCTTCTTAGTGCTGTTGGGGCGACAATGGCATTCGCCGCGTCATTATTTAGTTTGATTGTGAATGTAAAATTGGCATTGGCCGCGTTCGGAGGCTTTAAGGTCGTCGCGGGATTAATAGCGGGAATAGCCGCGCCCGTTGCTTTTATAGCCGCCGCCGTCGTATCGCTTGGCGTTGCGACGTATTTGTTGGTAAAAAACTGGTCGGAAGTCGTGTATTTTTTCCAGAATCTGGGAAAAACGGTGCCGATATTTATAAATGATTTGGTCGAAGATATAAAAGGGCTTTTTGGTATCCTGCCGGGTTGGATTCAGGATATTATCGCGCCGATAAAGAACATTATCATAAGCCCTATACAAGCCGTGCAGGATTTATTGGCGGGTAATATAAAAGGCTTTTTTGTAAATATGGGTAAATTTATAATGGGCCAAATGCTTTTACTGCCGTCGCTTATTGCCAGTGCAGGCAATCAAATCATCAAAGCCATATTTGGCGTTGATATAATAGGCGCAGTGAAGGAGTGGATAAGTCCGGTGGTAACTGTGATTGATAATATATTGGGCGCGGGTATCGGCGCGATAGTGGACTTTTTCATTGGGGAATTCAACGACGTCAAAAACGCTTTTGGCGAGGGCTTTTTTAATGGTATTTTCACGATATTAAAAAAGATTCCCACGCTATTTATTAGAATGGGAATAGATATTGTAAAAGCCTTAATGACTGTTGATATATCGCCGGTTATAGACTGGGCGAAGAGTATTTTTGACAGTATAAAAGCCGTATTTAATTGGATCGGCGGCCTTGTTTCAAAGTCTTTTAAGGCTATTACGGACTTCATAGGCGGCGAGTTGGACGCGATAAAACAGGCATTCGCCGGTGGATTCGTTAATGGTATCGCTTCCATTTTGTGGCGCATTCCAACGTTTTTTGTACGTATGGGCGCGGACGTGATAAAGGCGATTACTGGAATAGATTTAATCAGCGTCGGGAAGAGATGGATCGGCGGGCTTATTTCTGCTGTGGGAGCGGCTATATCCGGCCTTGTGTCGGTTGTTTCTGCGGCCTTCAGGGCCTTCACCACCGTATTCAGCGACGAACTGGACGCGATAAAAAATCTTTTCAGTGGGATATTTACTGGCATGGTAGATTTTGTTAAAGGCTTTTTCATGGGCGAGGTTATGGGTATTGTAACATCGTTTGATAATGGTTTCCTTAAAGGTATTGGGAATATATTCGAGCGATTGGTTACAATGATTCCGCGCCTGTTGAACAACGTGGTGAAAGCCATTACTGGCATTGATATTATCGGTACGGGAAAGGAATGGATTCAAAGATTTATCGACGGCGTGCTTGCCGTGCTCAAAAATTCTGCGGGGATTGTACAAAATACGATTAAGGGGTTGTTGCCGGAAAGTGTTTTAAATATTGCGGGAAAGGCGTCGAAAGTAGTATCAAATGTTTCCGGCGCGGTCGGCGGCGCGGTCAAAGCGGTATCAAACGCTGTGCCAAAATTCAGCGATGGCGGCATAGCGACAGGGCCTTATTTGGCTGCGGAGGATAACAAGCCGGAGGCGATTATCCCGCTGACGAAACCGCGCCGTGCTGCGGAAATTATAGGTCAGATCGCACCGACGTTACAACTCGCGCAAAATATCGCCAGTCCAAAGTCGCCGATAAGCCCTATTGTCGCGGCTGCGCCTAATCGTGAGATTCCAGATTCTTTGAAAACTCCGCCGGAATTTCGGCAGAATAAGGACGGGAATAAAAGCAAAGGCGGAACGTTCAATTTTTCGCCGAACATTAATATTACTGGCGGCGGCGGCGGCGATGTGGCCGCTGTAAAGGCGGCTGTACAGGACGCACTCGCAAAGGCACAAGCGGAATTCATGCGTATGCTTAACCAAAAGAATTATCTCGATCAAAGGTTGGCTATAGAATGACTTGGTCATATACAACGAGACAGGGCGATACGTGGGATATTATATCACTCCGTATATACGGCGGTGAAATGCTTGGTTATGTACTGTTGCAAGCGAATCCTCAATATATGAGGATGATTATATTACCTGCGGGGCTGACGTTGGTTGTGCCGCAGTTACCCGCAGGTAAAACAAAATTACCGTCACCGCCGTGGGCGAGGGGGTAAATATGGCAACGCCGCCGCGTGAAGTAATCATTGGCTTGAAGTACGATAATACTGACATAACGGTTGACGTCGCTCCTTATTTGGAGAGTTTCCATTTTGGCGACCGGACGCAAACCGCTAAAATGGACGATTTAAGTATTACGTTACAAGACACGGACGCGCTTTGGCGGGGTGGCTGGCTGCCGAATCGTGGGGCAAAACTTGAAGCAGTTATTAAGGCTTTTAACTGGTTCGATTACGGCGACAGTTTTGAGCGTAAGTGTGGCAGCTTTGAGGTTGATGACGTGACTTGTTCAGGGCCGGTAAGTCTCTGTCAAATATCAGCGGTGCCGGTAGGGATAACTAACAGTATACGGATGCAGCAGAATACTAAGGCATGGGAAAATATTACGATAAAGCAAATCGCCGAGGATATAGCAGAAAAACACGGCTTTAAATTAGAATGGTATTCTGATCCTAATCCGGATATCGTTCGGTGGGATCAACTTGGGCAAAGCGATGCGTCGGTGCTTATAGATATTTGTGAGTATGCCGGAATGATGATAAAAATTACGGATGAATCTATTGTTATATATAATAGCGAAGAATTTGACGCTAAAAAGCCAGTTGGGTATATTGTACGTTCTGACGATACGGTAAAATCTTGGGAATTTAATATGAATTGCATGGGCATATATGCTGCTGCGGAGATTAAGTATTACGATCCACGTAAAAAGGAATTGATAGACTATATATATTATCCTGACGGTGTAGCAGGGCCAAAAAAGGACGAGGAAAAAGGAGATATTCCTGATCCTGAAGTCGGTCAGATACTAAAAATAAATCGTCGGGTGGAGGGTATAGATGTGGCGGAGGTAGTGGCGAAAGCGGCGTTGCGGTCAAAGAACATGCGGCAGGTGCGCGGCACTTTGACGACAATGGGGCGGCCTGACTTGTATAGCGGGATGAATATTAATGTATACGGTTTTAGGCGTTGGGATTCGGTGATATGGAATATTGAAGAAATATCGCACGATTACAGTAAGTCAAGCGGATATACATCGTCCTTAACATTGCGAGGAATACTTGAAGAATATTAATAATATTTTGCGCGTTTGTAAAGTCGTGGAAACTGATCCTGAACTGTGTTTAGTGCGGGTAGAATTACCTGACGCTGACGATATGGTGAGTGATTGGTTACAAGTAATACAACAGCAAACGCTTAAAAATAAGAATTATTACATGTCTGATATAGAGGAACTGGTATTGTGCCTATTCCTGCCTAATGGCCTGAACGCGGGTTTTGTCATGGGGTCGGTATACAGCAAAGAGGTGGACATGCCACCGTATACCGGTCAGGATATTAATTATAAGGAGTATGACGACAAGACATTGTTGAAGTACGACCGGAAAAAGCACGAGCAGACGGCCAACATTAAGGGCAATGTTATTGCTACTGTCGAGGGTAATGAGGGCGGCGAGGAGAGCGACGAGGCTGACGGTACTGTTGACGTCGAAGTTAAAGACGCCATAACAATAAAGGGGAAGAGCCTGACGCTCACGATTGACGAGGGCCAAACAATCGAGGCGGAGGAAATCACGATAACGGCGAGCGGGGATATAACGATTGAATCAGGGGGTAACTTAAACGTTATATCAACAGGGAAAATGACGTTATCGCCCACGGGGATATTTGAACTTGGCAAGCAAGCACCGGCGAATCCCGCGCAGGGGCCGCTGAACTGCCTGTCGAATTGTCTATTTGCAGGGCCGCCCCACGGCGGCAATACGGTGGCATAGGGGGTAATTATGGCTATGGACGCGGCGAATCTTGGCAAAAGTCTTTACAACCGCCTGAAAAGCGATATGGGGTTGTCCGATTTTGGCGATGAGAAATTGGGCAATTTGAAGGCGTTTTGTACGGCGATTACTGATGAGATAATAAGCCATATCACGGCAAACGCCGTGGTGAAAAGCAGTACCATTAAAAGCAGTAATATAGTGGTAAATGGCGGCACGTCCGGCATGGCCCCGTATATTGGCCCTGTGCTGAACGCGACAGGTGTGTTAAATGACGGCTCTTTAACGGACGGAAAAATATCATGATTATACCGACAATACCTGACGTCGTAAAAGAAATAGCGTTATCGCGCCTATTAGCGCTGACGCCGTTTGTTGGGTATATCGGCGATTTTGACGGCGAGTTTGGCGCGTCCACGATTATCGCGGACGTCGGGCGGGCGTTGGAAGGCAGCGCGATTATTTTTGTGGCGTCGTCGTTGTATACGCAAACGTTCCGGTCGCGCACGCGGAAATCGTCCGCGCGGTGGGTAGACCATGAAGTAATCAATGGGCCACCGGTGAGCGAGTTCACGGGGCGGAATCTTAAAGATGAAGAATTTGAGATATTATTACACAGTAAATTGTGTTTCGATCCGTTGTCGGCGTATCAAAGATTACAGAAGGCTTGCGAGGGTGGGCGTCCGCAGTTGATGTTTTTGGACGGTAAAAACTACGGACAATATACGATCCGCAGTTTGGTGGGCGAGGAGACGCACTGGGCGCTTGGCCGTCCGGCATGTATGGTGGTAACGCTTACATTACGGGAATACGTTGCGTCGTTGCCAACGGAGGCGACGGCGAAGCTGCGCGAGGACGAACTGCGCAAAGGCGAGACTGGCAAGGGCGGCCCTGATAGACTGCCGGGGAAAGGCGGCGCTTCGGGCGGCGGTGGCGGGTCGAATACGGGGTGGGTAAAATGACGACAAAAGATTATGAAGTAACGGGAACGCCGCTGATGGACGTCGATATTGCTGTTGGCGGCGTGCAGGAGGTCGCACAAAACATAAAGACAATTATCACGACGTGGCGTGGTACTGTGTTTCTTGACCGTGGCTTTGGTACAAATCCGGCGATAATAGACCAGCCGGAAAATATGGTTTTGGCGAATTTGAGTATTGATATAACGAATCAGATTAGCATGTACGAACCGAGGGCCGAGGTGACGGGAGTGAGTTTTGACAATAGTGACGCCACCACTGGTACAATTATACCGGTGGTGTCATTCAAGATTAAGGAAGGGGTTTTGTTATGAACGATAATAGATTTATAAAACTTGACGATAACGCGGAAAATTTTTACAACCTGCCATATTTTGCTCTTGGCGAGGTGAACCGTGATAGTATTATTGCGGCGTTGAACCGCATGTGGGAAACCGCCGAGGGGGATTCGACGGCGTTTATTGCTGCGCTGACGGACTTGATTGAGCGTCAAAACAGGTTGGCGAGCGTGGACGCCGCCGAGGTGACGGCTTCGGTTATCGCCTTATACGAGGGGATTCAAAATGTGGTATTATTCCCCGGTGATCCCGTGCGGCTGTTTTTGTCTACGTTGGCGGCGGTGATCTCCATGCAGAATACGGTATCGGACTGGACGCAGAAACAAAACTTTTTGCGGCACGCCACCGGCGCGTATCTTGACGCGCTCGCGGCATTGCTTGGCGTGTACAGGTTGGACGCCTTCCCCGCGACGACAACATTGCGTTATACGTTGGGTGCGGCTCGGATCGCTGCGGTTGTGATCCCCAAAGGGACACGGGCCACGGCTGACGGCCGGATATTTTACGCGACGGATAATATTTTGGTTATCCCTGCGGGGCAGTTGACCGGCGAGATACCGGCGACGTGCCTGACTTACGGCGTCGAGGGCAATGGCCTCCTGCCCGGACAAATAAACCGCGTTGTAGACGTGGTGGCGGGTGTTGGCGCGGTCGTAAATACGGAGGAGACGGGCGGCGGCTCGGACGTCGAGAGCGACGAGGCCCTGCGTAACAGGGTACGCATGGCGCCAGGACAGTTTTCGACGGCGGGGGCGCGGCTGTCGTATGTATACTGGGCGCTCACCGCGCACGGTAATATTGTTGATGTGTCTATCAGCGGCCCCGAAGACCGTGATGGTGAACGCCTCGGCGAAGTCGATGTGTTTGTCATGCTCAAAGGGGGCGCGATACCGGAGGTGGGCGGCGCGGAATTGGACGCCGTGGACAAAGTGCTCAACGCTGATAAAATAAGGCCGCTGACGGACAAGGTAAATGTGCTACCGATACAAACGATTGATATAGATTACGCGGTTACGTGGTATATAACCGTGGAGCAGGCAACGCAGTTCACCGCCGTGGAAGATCGAGTAAAAGCGGCGGTGGCCGCCTATGAAACGTGGCAGGTAGAGCGCATAGGCAGGGATATTAATCCTGACCGGCTCGTGCAGTTGTGCCTCGCTGCGGGGGCGAAGAGGGTAAATATTACGGGGCTTGAATTTACTCAGTTGGGGCGCGACACGGTGGCGCACTTTACCGGCAGGCAGATATTATTCGGGGCGGTGGAAAGTGACTAATTTAACGGCGTTTAAATTCGGCGATTTGCTCCCGTCGAGCGTGAAGGAGGCGGCGAAGTTTAAGGCGGCTGCGGCTTGCCTTGACCGGCTCTTTGACGGCTTCGATGAGCGCGTTAAATTGATGTTGATATATTCGCGGATTGATGAGTTGGACAATGAGCAACTTGATGAATTGGCGTGGCAATGGAATGTTGGGTATTACGAGGGATATTCTTTCGCTGAAACATTGAATGACAAGCGTGTCCTGATAAAGCACGCCATACAGTTACATTGGTATAAGGGCACAAAATGGGCGCTCGAAAGCATACCTATTTTTTTGGGTATGCCTGCCTTTACGATCGAGTGGTTTGAGGCGGATTTAATCGGCTCGGAGATGGCGCCCTATGAATTTGATATTGCGATTGATACCGGCGTTCGCGGGGCGTCGCCGTCAATCCATGACGATATACATAATTTAATTGACAATTTGAAAAATGTGCGCTCGTATCTCCGGCACATTATCCTGATGGAGACGTGGAGCGTTACGGCGTATTATGGCGCGGCGGGGCTTGGCGTTAATTTTGGGACAATCCGCCCGAAGGACTGGGAGGGCGGCACCGCGACGCTAAAATATGGGTATATTACAGCCGGACAAGACGCATGGACGGGGCGCGTGCTCCCGAAGCCGTGGAACGAAAAAGAGACGCATTTAGGGCACGTCAGGCTCGTCGCCGGGCTGGGTGTGGTGCGTCATCGGGTCGGCCCGAAGCCGTGGACTGACGGCACAGCCAAAGTAAAATACGGACGGGCGACGGGCGGTTACGCTGCGACGGTCGGGCGGGTGAACCCACCGGCGTGGACGGGCGGGGATATAACGGTTGGGAACGTCCAATTAATGGCAAGCGGGGGCGTAAATAGCCACAGAATCCTGCCCAAGTTGCGGCGGATAGATAAGAGGGTATCTGTGAGTAAAACGCGATTTGCGGGCCATTATGCCGCAGTTACGGGCCAAACACGACCGGAGGCGTGGGACGGCGCGGAGGCGGCGGCAGAGGTTGGGAGCCGCGCGGGGGGCTATTACGCTACGGTCGGGCGGGTATATCCGCCGTAATATTACAATATAGCATATCGTGCATTTGTATTTTGTTTGGGAAAATATTATATTTATAACTAATAAGGAGGCATTATGTCGGAACAAAGGTTTAGGTCGATGCTGACGGAATACGGAAAATCCGTCGCGCGGGACGTGTACAATAACGGCCAGTCAGTTATCCTGACGCACATGGCTGTTGGCTTCGGGGAGGAGGATACCGGCAATGGCGGGTACATACCGGACGACGAACAGCCCGACCTGCTGAACGAGTGGTACAGGTTCGAGCTGAATTCGCTCTCCGTTGATCCCAACAATCGCGCGTGGTTGATTGCCGAGGGTATCATCAGGGAGGATATCGGCGGCCACTGGATAAGCGAAATATCGCTCATCGACAATACGGGGGGCGTGGTTGCAATATGCTCTTGGCCGCCCGTGTACAAGCCGCTGCTGACCGAAGGGTCGTCGTCTGCGGCGGTGATCCGTGTGACGATTGAGGTGTCCGATACGGATTCCTTCGAGTTGGTGATTGACACGTCGCTCGCTCTTGTTACCCGCGATGAATTGTTAGAACTGATGGAACAGATGAAAGAGCGGATTAACGCAAAGGCCCAGGAGATAATGGCGCAAGCGCGGTTAGAATTTCTCGACCGCGAAGAACTTATCCCCGAGCACATGATAAGCGCGGACGAGGGCAACGCCATCGGACTTGGCTCTGACGGAAAATTATTCGCGACGGCCACGGGCGGGGAAACGCCGCCGCCTGCGCCGAGCGGAAAAAAGTTCGGCGTGCGTTGGTACAAGAACGCAGGCGCGACGACGTTGGAACGGCTGTATGATTCCGTTGGTTTGAATTTTACTCCTGCCGTAAATGGCGTTGGCGGCAGTTCCGATTTTGACGCAGAACCGATATTTGAGAATATCCGGCTTTGCAACGTGATTAACGGCGGCGAGGTTACGGCGTACTATGGTGAGCCGGGCTTCACCCGCACGCCGTCTTCCGGCGACGTTATGGTGGAGATTCCGAGGTTCTACTACAAAATTGTCGAAAATATTGACACCCGCGATTACTTGATTAGTGATACGAAGTTTGACAACACGTGGTTGGATTCGCCGCGCCACGCTCCTACGGCGACGAATCCCGAAGGTTGGGAAAAGATTTATGTTTCCGCGTACACGTTGAATAGCAACTATCGCAGCGTGTCCGGTAATCAGTCACAGGTGAGCATAACACGCGGGACGGCACGGACAAATATCCGCAACAGGGGAACGCCTTACGTTCAGTTTGATTTTGCGACGTACTGGACAATCAACTTGTTGTATCTTGTCGAGGTCGCCAACTGGGATTCGCAGGCGGCTGTGGGTGCGGGGTATACGAGCGGCTCGGCGCAGCAAAACACGGGCGGCTCGGACAATATCCTTTTTCATTCGGGTTCGACGGTCAACGCCGGTGTCGCAACGGGGCTTGTGAAGTATCGCCACATGGAGAATCTCTGGGGCAACATCAACGTGTGGGTGGACGGAATCAACATCAGTGAAAGGGTGGCGAATATTAGCCTTATACCGTCGCAGTATGTGGACGATACGGCGAACAATTACAATACGCTCACTTACACCAACGCGAATGTCAATCAGGAATTCATCAAGCGGTTGGGCTTTGATGTGAATTATCCCTTTGCGCAGATTTGCGTGGAAGGCGGCGGAGCGGATGGGACTTACATCCCTGACAGGTATTACAGTAATACTGGTTGGCGTGTCTTGTGCGTCGGCGGTACTTGGACTTATGGTTATAGCGCCGGTTTGTTCCTCTTCAGCGCGTACAGTGATTCATCGAGCGTTTACGCGTACGTCGGCTGCCGCCTCCTTATTTTGCCTTGATTTTGGGGGGAATGGGGGGCGAAGCCCCCCTCTGTGTGATGGCTTTTGACTTTGATTTTGCAGTTGATTTTGCAGTTGATTTTGATTTTAGCAGACCGCGTGAGCGGTCGAAAATTTTTTTGAATTTTTGAGGGGATTAGTTGTTGGTGGTTGGCGTGTCTTGTGCGTCGGCGGTAATTGGAATAATGGTAATAACGCCGGTTTGTTCCAATTCAACGCGAACAATGATTCAACGAACGTAAACACGAACGTCGGCTGCCGCCTCAATATTTGCGAAGCAGTAAAAGAATGCTGTAAAGCAACTAATTCCTTGCCACTTGGCAAAAATTATTTGCGGTAAAGGCGCGGTTTAGTAGGCGGAAACGTTCGAAAGACCACGAAGCAAATAAGGAGTTGTTACGTTATATTAGGGAGCAGTTACACTGTATTTAAAGGGTATTAAAATGAAGCGTGTAGGTAACTTGTACGACAAAATGCTCGATCCTGCTGTAATTGAGTGGGCGATCTGCGAAGCAAGCAAAGGCAAGCGCCACCGCGCCGATGTCAAGCGCGTCCTCGCAGATATGCCTAAGCACGTACAACGCATTCAGGATATGCTTACCAATCGCACTTTCAAGCCGTCGCCGTACCACGTATTTGAGCGGTACGACCGCCTGAACAAAAAAACGCGCAAGATTCAAAGGCCGGAGTTTTTTCCCGACCAGATTATCCATTGGCTCGTGATTATCGCCACAAAGGATATATTTATGCGCGGGATGTACCATTGGAACTGTGGAAGCATACCGGGCCGTGGTATAAAACACGGTTACACAGCAGTGACGCGGTGGTTGCGGGATGATAAGAAAAATACAAAATACACGTTAAAAATGGACGTGAAAAAGTATTATGATAGCGTGCCGCACGATAAACTTATGGCCGTCATACGTCATAAAATCAAAGATGAGCGTATGATCTCGTTGATTCAGAAGATTATCGAAAGCACCGAGGCGGGTATCCCCATCGGGAATTACACGTCGCAGTGGTTCGCCAATATCTTCTTGGAATCGTTGGATCATTACATCAAAGAGAAGTTAAAGGTTAAATACTATGTCCGTTATATTGACGATATGGTATTATTCGGTTGTAACAAGAAGGAATTACACAAGGCGCGCAAGGCTATTGCGGCGTTCTTGGAGGCTGAATTGGGCTTGAAATTAAAAGAGAATTGGCAGGTATTCAAGACCGATTCGCGGGGCGTTGATTTTTTGGGGTTCGTCTTTCGCCGGACGCACATCCGGCTGAGGGCGCGTAATTTCCTGTCGTTGGTTCGGCAGGCGAATAAAGTGAAAAAGAAAATAGTGGGTAAAGTGGCGATCCCTTATAAAATGGCGGCTGGATTACTCAGCCGCATGGGGCAACTCTGCCATATTCCGTCGCAGAAAATAAAGGAAAGATACCTTAAAGGTATAAAAATAAACTTATTAAAGGAGGTAATACGCTATGAAAGTAAAAGGCTCTTGCAACCCGCCGCTGTTTGATGTCGAGAAAATCGGCAATAAGGCTCTTTTGCGTTTTTACGAAAACGTAGAAGAGGTAACGGAACAGGGCGAAACGCCGGTCGTATGTTGGGAATATGACCGCTATACGATCGAACGCCTGTATGACGACGGCTTGGTTGGCCGCGTCGAAAATGATTTGCCGGCATGGTTGACCTTGGCGAAAAGCGAGGAGTACGCTCGCTTGGCTGCGGAGGTGCGCGCGCGCCGGAACCAGTTACTGGCCGATACGGACAAGACGCAACTTTCGGACGCGCCGATGACGCGCGACGCGAAGGCTGATTACAAGGTCTACCGGCAGGCTCTTCGGGATATGCCTTTACAGGATGAGTTCCCGTATAACGTAGCATTTCCGGTGATGCCTGATGTCGCCTAATAAAGGATAATATGAATACGATAAAGTCAGCGTTTGCCGTATCGGTCGGAGGTGTTGGCGCGTTCCTTGCGCACTTTTTCGGCATGTGGGATAAACTTATTGAAGCGATGATTGTATTTATGGTTATCGACCTTGTAAGTGGTACGGCAGTGGCGATGATATTCAAGAGAAGCCCAAAGACACCTGATGGGCGGCTGTGGTCGTCGCCATTATGGAAAGGTATGGCGAAAAAAGGCATGGCGCTTTTTTTCGTCATAATCGGGAAGGAATTTGATTTATTGATGGAAACCGATTATGTCCGCGCCGCTGTTATATGGTGTGTTATTGCGTCGGAATTGGTATCAATAATTGAGAACGCCGCATTGATGGGCGTTCCCATTCCGCAGGTACTAAAAAACATGCTTACGGTTATGAATCATAAGGTTGTAGATGTTATAACGGATAAGGCGGCGGCGGACGTAATAAAAGTTATAACGAAAGAACCGCCTGTCGAGAAAGGCGGTGGTGATGAGCAGCCTAAATAAAGTTATTTATATCGGTTTTATTGTGATTTTGATTTTATGCGGGGTATATATCATTGCTGAACACGGCAAGAAGACAAAATTATTAAATGAAAATGCGTCTTTGTCGCGTCAAATAGCGGATTTAGAATATACCATACGTTCGGCGGACGCGGCGATTGACCGGCAGAACGCGGCCATTGAAGCCGTCCGCGTCGATACCGTAGTTGTCGAAAGGCAGGTAAATAATATCGCGCGCCGGTATACAGAGACGCGCGAAGTAATTGTTGAAAAGATAAAAAAGGATTCGTCGAGTGAGAACAAACTCTTTATTATTGATTCTGTTTTGCGCTGTTACCACGGGGTGCGCTCCGAAAACAGTTACCAAAATTGAATACCGCGACGTCAAGGTGCCCGTGCGCTGCGATGTTGATGTGCCGCCGCGTCCGGCGTATAACGCCGATCCGGTCATGGGCGTCGTTGATATTTTAGAGTATGTAGAAAAATTAGAATTATTACTCAAAACCTGTACAGGGAGGGAATGACTATGCGCGGCATAGAGAAGTTAAATCCAACCGTTAAATTGAAAGCGGAGTACTTTTTAGGCAAGTGCGAAAGTCAGGGTTATCCGGTGAAAATACTTGATACCCTGCGCACGGAGGCCGAGCAGAACGCCATCCCCGCAGCGAATACCAACGCCAAATATCCCAACAGTTACCATAACTGGGGCCTTGCGTTTGATTTCTGCCGCAATATAAAGGGGCGTGAATTCACCAATGAAGACAAATTTTTCGAAGCCGTTGGGGAAATCGGTAAATCCTGCGGCCTGTTTTGGGGCGGCGATTTTAAAACGTTCAAGGGCGATATAGGGCACCTGCAAGACGATACCTTTGGAACGATAAAGGCGTTAATCAGCCGGTGGGGGACGCCGGAATTGTTTATTAAGAGTTGGTAATATTCGGCAATAGGCGGCGCAGGCCCTCCGAGGTGACACCCGCACCTTATCTGCGCCGCGCTGTTGCCATTTATGCTTTGGGTGGTTTTGGGAGCGGGTGCCAGTGCGTTATACCTTTATATACCATATACCGGTCTTTTGCAATTTCCCAGCGCACCGTAGACATGTGACGCAGGCACGCAACGTGATATTCGCCGCGATGCGTATATACCAATACATGCTCACCTACTGCCGGATCGTCGTCTCCCAACTCGATCCAGCCGCCCGCTTTATAATTGCATAAATCATAATCAAAGCCGTAAAGATGTACGCAATGCCCGTTACTGTCAGGGATAAAGTTCATACAAAGGCGATTATGTTCTTTGGGAAAGCAGCACATTTTTTCACTCATCATTATCTTCTCCTTTCAGATAATCTAATATTTCACAAAGTTTAAAGTATATTAAAACAGAAAAAACAGCAGCAATCATATCCATGCCTCCTCCGTTGGTTCAGGTGTCATAACTACCCACTCGCAATCGCGCCCCTCGCGATTCCGCGCGCGATACCGGCAAGCGATCCGCAGGGCCGCCACGGTTGCTATAATTCTTTTTACTGCCGTTACGCGCGGGTCGCGCCACTTCGCCGCGTATTCGGAGGCCAGCCGCAGCGCGCCCATGTAGCAGTCGGCGGAGGGCGACAAATACCAAATCATGCCTCGCCCCCTTTGACTGCGCGTTTCTCCGCGCGTTCCAGTTCGTCACGATACAGATCGCGCAAGTCTAACACTTCCTGCCGATAACTACGCATCCCCGCCGCGTCCCAGTAATCGCCAGGCATAAACCTTGTTATATCGTCTATGGCGTTGGCGGCGACGTCGAGTTTCACCATAAGGGCCTCCAATCCCTCAATTACCGTTTTTAGCGTCTCCGGTGTGTGCTTAATCATTGTCGCCCTCCAACAGTTCAGGGTTTTCGTAGATATTGCCAATAACACGATCTATTTTTCCGACGATGGTATGTAACTCCATCGAGTAATCGGTTTTGTGAATCCAAAAGCAAGCGTCCGCAAATTCAATCTCAAACAGCTCGCCGTGAATATAGACAATATCCCCCTCGTAAACATAGCATCCGTCCTTGTCCGTCAGGCCGGTACATTGCATGATGACGGCCTCGCCCTCACGTAATAACAGTTCATTGACGTAACCGCCTATGCGCAAATCAGCATACGGCCACATTATATTGTTGCCCTTGACCCACGCCCGAAACTTAAAACGCTTATCCATTTTCGCCCTCGCTTTCCGGCGCGTTAATGTGCGCCCAGTGAGTAACATGGCACATCCAATAAAGGCCGGAGCCGCCGTCCTCCCAATGCCGCCCAAATGCGGTGCCCTCACCAATAAGATACGCAACGTCGAAGTGCCGTCCTATGGTATGTATGAGCACCACAATACCGTCGTCAGGCAGTTCCTTTTTAGCGTCAATCCACTTAATCATCGTTATCCCCCATATCATGGACAGTGCCGATAATCACCTCGCTCCGATGCTCGTTAAAAAAACTGTGAAGCATGTGCAAATCCCCAACCGCTATTTCCTGCTGCGGAACGGTTGTACTGCCAACCTTTACCCCCTTCGGGTCAACGTGCATTATCCTCGCGTAAAAACCGGCGTCCTCCGAATTCCACGCCACAATATAGTGGATCGTTACGCCGGGGTGGATGGTGCGCCGCTCACCGTCCACCGTGCGCTCGTAGATGTTCGGATGGGCGACAATCTCAAAGATGTCGCCCTCGTAAATCTCTCTCCCGCCGCTGTCTTCAAGGCCGGTAAATTCCCCAATCGTATCGCCGTCCACTTCATACGATTCGGAGTGGACGTCATAGCCAACGGTCGTTGTATGGGTAATAATTACCGGCCCCTGAACGTCGAGACTGCCGTAAACCCAACTACCCTTCGGCAGCCCCTGATAGTCGCGTGTGACCTTCCCCCTAAACTTAATTGTACGGATCATTCTGCCTGCTCCTTTATTGGGATGAATAAATCTGTTTGCGCCCTTATAGCCGACAGCCGTTCCTGCGCAAGCCGGTAGTATTCTTTATCAATTTCAAACCCGACGTAATCATACCCCGCGCCATGACAGGCGACAAGACTGGACGCGCTGCCGACGTGGGTATCAAGTATTTTGTCGCCTTGTTTGGCATAATTCCCCAACAGCCATTGATACAAGGCCACCGGTTTTTGTGTAATATGTATTTTTTTCTCTTTGTTCTTCATATCGCCTTGTAACATGCCATCCCAACGAAAGCGGAAAATACGCACGCCATTAATCAAAGAGCACGACGCTATTTCAGCGTCCGAGAAAGAACCTATAAGCCCCGCGCGCTGCTTATCCCATACGACACGTCCGCAGGGAATATTGGGAAAATCAAAGTAATTGATACCCCAGATTATCTGGTTTTTACTGACGCGCATTAACTCGTTATAATACTCTAACGTCGGCATCTCCCAACTCGATGACTTATGGTAATTATTGCGTATTATTTTTGTCGTCGAAACATCGCCACCGTTGTGATATTTCAGGTTCGACTCCGGATAATACGGCGGATCGACAATGGCAAGGTCGAAGTACCCGTCCGGGTACTCGCGCATTCCGTCCATACAATCCATTAAGTACAGGTCATTCAGCGGCAACATCATCTTCCTCCGCTGTCGGCTGATGTTCAATCTGCATAACCGCATTCGCGGCGTCGAACAGATAAAACCCCGTATTCGCCATGACTTCCATGTATGCAGCCGCGCCCTGAAACTCGTCCACCACGGCCTGCTCATCCGCGTCCATTTCAGCGTAATGGGCCTTGCCATAACACGGCGGCAACCATGCCTTATTTCTCGCGGCATAAATATTTAACTTATCGACAAGTTTCTGATCCTTAAATGTGATGTGGGTCGTGCCTTTCTTGAAGAGGCTAACCCAAAAATACTTACAACTTATGTTTCTCGTTTGCCGGCCACTCGCGGCGGCTTCAAGTACATTGCGCAGGTCAACGTCCGCAGTCATCCCGCCGTCGAGATAATTAAAAACTTTCTCTATATCCGACAATACGCGATACGCTTCGTTCGCTCTGAACGCTGTTTCCGCCCATGAATAATCGGCGAACAGCCCATGCGTCGGGATAATCACCTTGTTATTTACCTTGTGCGCCTTGTTGGTTTTCCACCCATTGTAATAATGGATATTCTTGCTCCCTTCCGGCAGATAGGAGTGTTGCTCACTCAACCGGTCAAAGAGGGCCAAGATTGTCTCCTTTACCCCCTGCACCATCTCACTGTTCATTTCAGCGACCACGGCGTCAATGTTAAATTTCGTAAAGTCATAATCGGCCATTTTATCAACCATTTCTCTATATTTCTGTTGCAAATTAGACGTAAGTTTCCCCGTAAACTGCCTGTTCTCAAACAAGCCGCCCCAGTATTTTAGCCGGACTTCCTTTAAGTATTTGTTCACGTCGCACTCTTGGAGGCAGTTGCTATTCGTTCCCACGGTCAGCGTGAGTATGGCGCGCGGCGAAATGGAACTGTGCTCCCTCTCAAAATCACAACTAATATACGGTTTTAGCGCGTTGTATTCGTCAATTAGTTTTATCGACGCCGCGACTTCAACATTATACATTGCAATAATATTGTCCAAAAATTCACTCGGCGCGACTTCGGTTGATTCCGTTTCCGGCTTGCTTTCCCGTTCGTGCGCCTTTTTCATGCGCTCCCAAAATTCCGATTCTTTTTTCTGCTCACGGGGTATGCTGATTTTGACAATCGCGACCTCCACGCCGGTAATACGCTCGGCACCCGCCGCGCCGGTGAAGCCGTCTTTGACGTACTGGATCGTCGCGCCGTACTTATTCAGCAGCCCCATAAGCACCTGCCTACTATTAGTATACGGATTACGGATAGTCTCCGCGTTCAGCAAGCAAACGATTTCGCCGCCGTTTTTTTGCAGTTCGAGGGCGTGTATAAGGTGCTTGTCGCCGTTGGAAAACGGCGGATTCATCACGATTAAATCATAGTGTTTCGCGCCGTTGTACGTAAGAAAATCGTCATGTATAACGCGCAATTCTACGCTATTCAGCATGTCAATTTCATTTCGCAGGGAATTGAGTTCATTCCTTTGCGCCTTCGTCAAAGACGATTCGCGTTCTTTGAGCGCGTTCTTCTTTTTATATGCGGCGTCTTTTTTCTCCTCGCCAAAATGGTATTTTAATATCTGCCGGAGATTCGGATCAATTTCAATGCAGTCAATTTCCGTCGCGTTGCGGTTGTAGCGCTCGTGCCGGTAGATATAACTTTTACGCAGCGCGGCCTCGGCAAGATTCCCCTTGCCTGCGGACGGTTCTAATATTGTCTGCACCTGCGACCAGTCTACATCTACAAGCATTTTGTAAGCGAGGCCGTCCGGCGTGGGGAAAAACTCGTCCGCGCCGCTTGTCGTAGTTAAATGTGTTATCATCCCTGCGCCTCCTGTTCGCCCCACTCGCGGACGGCTTCGCGGCATTGCGCGAAGTCACCGGCTTTGGCGGGGGGACATTTACCCTTACCCATTTTGCCGAACGGACAAAATTCACAGGTGAACGCCAGCAACTTAGTCATATCGTTCATCGTCAATTCGGCTTTCCACTTTTTAAAATTAGAACGGCAAGCCATCATAAACCTCCACTGGTTTAGTATAATCGGTTTCAACCACGAAACAGCCTATCAGCCGTTCCAGTTCTTCGTATACCGCCGTCACCTGTTTTGTCTTGGTGGGGTGGTAATTATACTGATAATCGGTATAAACCGGTTCCAACAGCAAATACGCCGCATATATACGGGCGAACATTTTATCTTTGTAACGCATGCCGATACTGTCATAGGGCGAAGAATCCTCGCGCATATAGGCACGGGCCGTGCGCCGCAGGTTGTCAAGTTCGTTGTCCATCTCAATCCCCCTCCGGAGCGTCAGGAAGCGGCTGCCAGTGGGTAACAAGTTCCCAGTTGGCATAGTTATAATGGCCGATTTCGACAAAACTTTTTCTGACCGGCTCAAACAGCCCGACCTGTACGTAGTACGCACCATATACCAGCACGTCCTCTCTCTTATTCGGCAGGCGCTCGGCCTTCTTAATCCAGTTACTCATACGGTTTCCTTTTTAGATTTAAATTTCCCACAATCGCAAGCGTGGTTTGCGCACGTTTCCGCAATGCCCTCAACCAAACACGCCAAAGTACGGTATACGCCTCTGGTGGGGCTTTCTATCGTCACAAACTCGGAATGCGCGCAATTCCCACACGTTTCAGGTATTGACACTTCCGGCCTCCTGCTTCCCCTGATTACACGGACGACCGCGCCGCCCCCGCACGGGCTTTTTTAACATCTCTTTTATGGCGTCAAACGCTGCCCCAGCCTCCACATCACCACACCCTACAATAGACATGATGACCTCAATACACTCTTTTCTTCTATCCGCCTCTTTTTTAGACTTCGTTTTTCCGTACAACCGCTCCATTACCTCGTCGCGGCTGACGCCAAATATCTTTGCAATGTCTTTGGGGCTAATGCCCTTATCAAGCAAAGCGTCAATAGTTAAATCCATAACCACCTCTCCTTAATGTGTGTACCTGTTTTTGCTACAACCAGCGTTTTTAACCGCTCTGAATGCAGCGTTTTTTTCTACCAATAAATCCCATAGTATTTTGTCCCTGTTTATATACCTATACACGGACGAGTATTTTATTTCAGGGTATTTCTTTTTTACTTCCTCATGAATTGCCTTTTGCGTCAGCCCCGCGCATATCATTTCTGTAATCCACGGCCTTTCGCTGTTCATGATTTCCGTCACACGTTTACCCTCGCGCCCGGTTTTCGTGGTATTAAGTATGTTTTGTGTCGGCTTCCTATCTACGAATTTACACCATGTTTTGCTTTCAACACCATATTTTTTCATCAAATACCACACCGTGCCACGCGATATGCCCATCACTCTTGCAATTCCTGATATTGAAACCCCTTTATCGTTAAGGGCCACTATCTCCTCTACTTGTTTGGCGTGTTTTTCATTCAGTTTTTCAGACTTTGCGCCCACGGGCCGCCCTAACATCACACCCGCCGCTTTCCGCCGTTCAAGCGCTTCAGTCGTCCGTTTGACGATCATTTCCCTTTCAATTTGCGCCGCCGCGCCGTATGCCGACAGAATAATAGCCGATATGACGTCGTTCTTTTTGAGAGTTTGCCCCTCTTTTACGGCGTGTATAACCGCGTCTATTTTCTGCGTGCAATGCTCCACAATCCGAAACAACATAAACACCGACCGCGCAAGGCGGCTAATTTCGGACACAATAACCACGTCGCCGTCCTTGAGCTTGTCCATAAGCACGCCGAGCTGCCGAATTTTGTACTCTTTCACACCGCTTATACCCTCATCGGCAATCCACTCGTCTATGGTTACGCCGAGTTCGGCGGCCTTGCGATTAATGCCGAGCTTCTGATTATCAACGTCCTGCTTGTCGGTCGATACTCTTATATATCCGTATATCATTATATCCCCGATTTCACTTTATATTGTTTCTCGACGCCCTCCAGCCAGTCCGGCTGTGGGACTTCGTTTTTGTCCTTACCGGCCTTTATTGCCGCCGCCACGTCCTTTGCGTAACATTCCAACTCCGCGATATAATCGCACAATACCGGCAACCATTCAACATCAGGCACCTCGCCGCCCAAAATATTGAGCCGGTATTGCGCATACACGATTGAGTTGCGCAGTTTATCGTCTTGCGTTACGGCTTCGTTCCCGCCGCCAAACACGTACAGCCACGCCAGTAACCGACAGCAATTGTCCGTGCTGATGATAGGCAGCCCCGCCTGCAATGCCGTATGGTACAGCCGCCCCATATCATTGTCCGTGAAGATAGGCGCGTTAAACCATTTACGTTCTACAAGCACCGGCGGCGCGTCGTCGCCGCTGTCATTGCTTTCCACGGCGGCGGCAAGGGTATTATACAACTCGTCGAAAAAATTCAACTGCTCGCTCATACCCCCTCCCCGAACTCAGGTGGCCACATTGTTATCCCCTTTTATTTCGATATTCTCTATTAGTTCTAACAGGCCCTCACTCAAAAACTGCAAATATACCTTCACATTGGCGTCATGGCACGTACAAAAGTCACCTTCATTATAGCAACATCCAGTACTATTTTCTGCCGGTTCGTAATGACCGCAATCCTTACATCCATCGACGTATCTGACGCCGAGGCAGAGATAAGTCATTACAGCAACACACTTGTCTTTTTTGTTACTCATCCGTCTCCCCTTTCAAACTTTCCGACTTAAACCAATTAAACATATCATCCCTAATCGTGGGATTATTGTTCAAGTATTCGTACAAGTCTTTCCCTGACGACAACGCCTTTTCAAGTTCGTAGATAAGCCGGTCTATTACTATTTTGCAATAAACCGTCGCCCCGTCCTTGTCTACGCACACCGCCACCTTTGGCGTGACGTTCAGCGCCCCGAATGCCTCTTCTATTTTACTTCGCATTTTCCACCCTTTCCCAACGATAAACGATATAATCCTTACCCGGTTCAAACCCCCATTCCTCGCGGAGTTCAAACCCCTGCATATCAACATCACGGCCCAACATCATAGCGGCATGTTGGCAATATACCTTAATCGCGGTCTTTGTATACCCGCGCCGGAATTCTATCTCCATGCTTTTCCCGTCAGCCCACCGCCAAAACTGCTCCAAATTGTGCCGCGACTGGACGCGATACTCCTCTTTCTTCTCGCCGGACGCGATCATGTCAAACCACTTATATTTCAGTACAAGTATCATTTCCGCCCCCGCCTTTTATTCCGCCCGCGCCGTTTATTCCGTTTACGCTGCCGCCGCTCCAAAATAGCCGCCACGTAGTCAGCGTAAAACCGCGCCTTGTTATCCCGTGCCTCGGCATAATTCGGGCAATCCTCTTCCGGCCCCGGCGTGCTGGCTTGACAGTTATCGCAATAATAGCCCTCACATTTCCCTGCGGCCTTGCTCTCCTTACACTCAATTATCTGCTTATATTTCAACCCCAACTTTTTCGCCTTTTCAAACGTAAAATCATCCATAATCTTGTTATATTCTCTCTCGTATATTGTCGCGAAGCGGATGTCGCTACAAATAGCGTACTCAAACACTTCCCCGCAATATTCGCCGATACAGCACTCGCCGCAGTGCATGTCAAGTTTTTCGATTCTCATTTTATCCCCACTGTATACAGGGGTGACAATCCGTGTTCTTTAATCATTTCCGCAACCCGTTCTTCCCACATCCCCACCTTTTTGTCAATCAGCATTTTCGCCTTTAACTGGCATTCGTCAATCGGATAGCCCTCAGCGATACGGTGCCCTGACTTCGCTTCGGTGCAAACATATTCCCCCGTTTCGCCCCTGTGGATATAGGTCGTTACCCCATTATAATCCCACCGGAAGCCCTCGCGCTGCTCCCACCAAAACCTATCATAATCCCCATCTATACAATGGCGCTCAGTCATCAGTATATAAAACTTTTCCGCGATCATCCCGCAAATCTCCTTTCCGGCTTATAATCAGCACATAAATCATCCAATGATACCCCATGCGCGCGGCTTATCGCTATGAGCGTGTCCACTTTAGGCATCCTATCATCACTAATATCTTGCGCCAACATATGCGAATCAATATCTGCCACAGCCGCAAACTGTTTCAACGCCCCGCGCTCCGAGCCTATCATGGCAACGATCTTCCGGTTAATGGGATTATTGGGCGTTCGGCGCATAATTATCCCCCATAGGTATTTCGTAATCCGCAGCACAACAGTACCACGGACGGACAAGTCCGATTTCAATTAATCCATCTATGTCTTTCAGTACCGCCATAATTGCTCCTTTACCAGTTTCAGATTATAGCAGATAACGTTGTTTCCGCAATACACGCACTTCCACGGCCCGTATGTTTCTACGTCTTCATGTTCTTCTACGTTCACGCAGCCCGCGCAATCGGCCATATCGAGGCCTTCGTCAAGCGCGCCACAGCGGCCATTTGCGCGGATGTGCGTTATTTTGTCAGTTCTCATCCTGCGCCTCCCCGCCCCACTCGCAGTAACGTACCGATCCGCCGTAATCCTCTTCTTGCCCATAGATACAACCTTGAATATCCGGGTCGTCACTTTCTTGGTAGCCCGCACATTCCTCCTGTTCCATTGCGCTACAAAGGGTAACGTGGTCGCGGTAGTCGTATTTACTCATTTTTGCGCCTCCGCCAAAATCCCATTAATATCGTCCATTGTCAGCCGCCCCGCCCTGACAAGCCGAGACAGCAGGTATTCAGCCGGATACCCCTCCGGTGGCGGCGGATAACCACGCGCTACAAGGGCCGCTTCCACTTCGTGGCATTCTGCGCGTGTCAGTTCCGTCACCCATTGCTTACTCATCGCCATCCCCTTCCTGCAACAACGGCAGCATAACTCCCTTATACCCATAGCGCACACATACATCCGCAGACCGATAGCGACACCACGGGAACATTGACCATAACGTAAACCCCGCACATTTATGTACTGCGGGGTTAGGACTTATATCGTCTTGGCAGCAGGGCATTGTTGCCCCGCGCGATGTTTTTTCGTACTTGATATTATACTTCACGATACTCCTCCTCTTTTAAAAAAAAGTTGCCGTCTCTCCGGCTGCCTCGGCTGGGGCGGCCACAACCACCCCTACGCTACCGTGCGCGCCGCCCTTGTGGGGGGCGGAACGTCACCCCATCCCTGCCTTCAACGGGAAAGGCCGTCTCGACGTTTCAGGAGACATTGGTGGGGGATTATCCCCCGATTCTCCCGTCCACAACATGCACCAGTCCGGTACGGGCACACCGGTTCCACACCTTCACCGCCTTGTCCATCGTCGTTTTGCCCCGCAGCACAAACGCCGTCAACACGTCGTTCACGGTCGCGCCGACCATGTTCTTCGCGACCGCAACCATCATCGCGTTACGCCTCGATCCCTTTTTCTGCTTCACCATCCCCAACCTCCTCTCGGTTTATAATTTAGAGGGCTGCGCCGCTGTGTTGATCACCCTTCCCTCTGCGGCGCGCGGAATCGTTCGGTCATCCTCGCCCCCTTATATCCCACACTTCGCCGCCACAATGGCGGGATAAAACCTGTAACAATTCTGCTTGCCGTTCCGCGACCGCACCACAAAGCCGACATCCGTCTTCCCCTGCCGCATGGCCCGGTGTAATGTGTCCACGCACATCCCCAGGGCCCTTGCCACATCCTGCGACGTGTAATTGCGTGCCAACGTCAGGTTCGTACCCAGTATCATATTAATCCGGTCAAGTTGCTGTAACCGGGGGTAATGCCGCCCCAAACACCAATCCGACACCGAGCACCGGGAGCACGGCATACGTCGCGCAAGCTCCGCCTTCGTCATCTTCGCCTCTTTCAAGGCGGCGTTCAACTGGGCCGCAAACACGTTCACGACACTATCTCCTTCGGATCAACCCGCAGGGCGTCGGCAAGTTTGTATACCGTCTTCGGGTGAGATTCGCGTTCACCCTGCCAAAGCTGACTTAATGACGATATGGATCTGTTCAGCCGCTCCGCGACCGTCGTGGCAGTTATCCCCTGCCGTGCCATCACTAATTTCACCTTTTCTTTATCAATTTTCATTTCTGCCTCCGCAGCATGATATATATTAATGTATACCGCGTCTTTTTTGCGGTCAGTTTATCGCTATTTTATTATTTTTTAATGGTTTATTAATATTTGCCGATAAATATAATATGAATAAACCTTAAAATATCATTAAAATAATGAAAATATCGTTATACTAATAATATAACACTATTTTTAAAAAAAATCAATACTTTTTTTAATATTTTTATTAAAAAAATAATGAAAGGCCTTAAAATCTTGCGTAAGTGATTGATTTTATTAGAGTTACGAAAATGAAAAAAAATGGCTTGAATACCGTATTGTACGACCGTATAGGGGAGGCAGGGCGTAAAAAAGGCTTTTCGTCGGTTACGGCAGTGGCTGTGGCCGCCATCGGTAAGTCCGGCACATCGGCTGCGACCCGATGGAATAGCGGCGCGAGCATAACAAGCGATCACCTACTTAAAATATCAAGATTATTGGACGTATCTGTGGATTATTTGTTGGGGAATGACGGATTTGTGGTGATCCCTCAATCAGTCCCAGCCCCCGACCTCAAAGCGACAGTAATTTCGCAGCAGGAAACTATCAGGGAACTGACGTCGATGTTGTCTAATTCTTTATCCTTTCGGGGGGCGGCGTCGCAATCGCCGGTGCTTCAGAAAACAGAGAAACATAACGCACATAACGCGCACATGGGTATTCCCGATGGTTATGTTTTGGCGTCGAAATGAATACTAAACTTAACTGAATGGAGGTGTAGTATGAACAAAGTCGTATTAGTCTTAATCGTCCTGACGGCGTTATGTTTCGCCGAGCGGCCCCAGCGGTCGTCGCCATTTGAAGGCCCGCCGCCACAGAGAGATACCATTTTTGTCGTTGTATCTGCCGGAGATACGACAATAAAGGAATACCATATTGTGGACGTGGCTGACCGGCGCAACGAAAAACCGCCGATTAAGATCGTCAGAAGTGGAGCGATCCTTACAATAACGTTATCGCCTCGGAATGTAGGATCAGCGGGGGCGTTGCGAAACGTTAAAGATAATAGTTTAGTTTGGAAAGGTGAAGTACCAAAAAGTCAACAACTTGAAATAAATACGTCAGGTTGGGAACAAGGAAAATACTATGGTGGTATTTTCAACTATAAATTTGGAATTATCAAAGAATAGGGGAGGTTTGTATGAATGGGTTAAAGATGTTGCTTTTAGTAGTTGTAATTATCGCCGTCAGCCCTACGAATGGGCAAGTATACTTCACTAAAAAAGCCTATGACGAGGGCATGGCAATATTAGTTAGTGGAGAAGGAGCAACGCATAAAGTCTCTGCTTCAGAGGTATATATAGAATATCAGAAAAATGGTGTAGCATGGGAGGAAAAATATTCCAAAAAAATACGATTTCTCGTTGGCGTTGTTCAGTCCATAGGGCGTGATATATATGGACAACGCAATTTATTGTTACAAGCTCATAAGCCATATAAAAACCTCGATCATTGGGAAACAATGGAAATCATGTATCCTGAAACATTACCAGATTACCTTAAACAAGAACTTGCCTCATATAAGGTGGGGCAGACAGTAGAAATATTAGTGCAATTCCGCAATGATCCAAGTACATCAGATGCTGTTTATTATATTGAGGAATCAAATAAAAAATGAAACGAGCGAACGGCACAGGCGGCGTGGTTAAGTTGGGCGGCAACCGCCGCCGCCCGTTCGTCGTGCGCGTTACTGTGGGGCATTCCCCCGAAGGAAAACAACATACAAAGGCCCTCGGCTATTATGCTACAAGAGACGAGGCCACCGCCGCCCTGTTAGATTATAATAAATCGCCCTATGATATTGATTCTAAACAAATAACAATGGCAGAACTGTATGATAAATGGAAAAGCAGGGCAATCGCGCAAGGGCGATTAGCAATAAGAAGTATAAGAACTATTTCCTCCGGATATAGGCATTGTACAGATTTGTATGATATTCCATACCCACAAATCAAGCCTCACATGATGCAGGCTTGTATAGATAATTGTGGTTTAAGTTATGCAGGCCAACAGCATATAAAGTCATTATTTTATCATCTCGATGAATACGCGATGGAGTTTGATATTATTGTTAAGCGCTGCTCGGAATTCGTACATACAAGCTCCGCAGCCCCCAAACAGAAAACGCTATTTAGGGACGCGGAGGTTTATAGCCTGTTGGAAAATATTGATAAGCCGTGGGTAGATACAATTATTATACTCTTATATAGCGGGTGGCGGGCGTCAGAATTATTAGGATTACGCAAAGAAAATATATCTATTGATCCGTCAGGGAAAACCGTGAATTACATGCGCGGCGGCCTTAAAACGAAAGCAGGAAAAGACCGGTTCGTTCCAATTCATAGTTTTATATTGCCATTAGTGAAAAATCGTTATGACGGATGTAACGCCTTTCTTATTGAGAAAGCCGGTAAATCATTAAGATATGAACAATACCTTACATATTTTAAAGGCGTTATGGCTTCATTGGGCATGAAACATACTATCCATGAAACGCGCCATACGTTCCGATCATGGCTTGACCGGACGCCGGCGTCCATATCATGCGTAAATCGCATAATGGGCCATAGTTGTACCGATATAGGGCTCAAAACTTATACTATCAAAACTCTTGAAGAATTACGCGCTACGATGGAATTAATTAAATCCATACAATGAGCCAAAAATACAACGGTAAATAACGGGTAAGTAACACGGATTTTAAAATATGTTGATATTATTGAGTATTATTTAAATCGCGTCAATTTTGACTTTGACTTTAACATTTTGACCGCATTTATAAGGTTGGGTAGGGCACGCCCCGCAGGGGCGGGGTGCCCTCCTTATTAATAACTATAGGCATTGTGCCCTCCATATTATTAT